>Ga0114993_10002965_pt1 | contig 18087 bp, 18 predicted proteins | sample ArcticOcean_MG_C_FD_87042 | JGI IMG/M metagenome (GOLD analysis project Ga0114993, IMG submission 87042) | Marine microbial communities from western Arctic Ocean - ArcticOcean_MG_CB2_150 | ecosystem: Environmental > Aquatic > Marine > Oceanic | place: Arctic Ocean: Canada Basin | collected...
GGTGTGGCGCTTCAAACACCATCTCCCAGTCTCTTCGCATGGCTTGGAGGGGGTTTGAGCGTGGGCTGACGGGGTGTCTGAGTTGCGGAAATCGGTAGGCTTGAGCGTGGGCTGACGGGGAGATTGAGCGCAGGAAATCGGTTGGTATGAGTGTGGGCAGATGGGGAATTGGGTGGAGGGATTTTGTCGGTTTGAGCGAAGGTGGTAAGAGCGGTTGAAGTTACTATGTTTTCAAGCAACTCATTTATGCAGGAACCCTGCCCATTCAATTTACATGAAGAGAGCCTTCTTGATTACGGCGATTGCCATCTTGGTCGTCTCGGCATTTTCAACCCCAACAGCGGCGGACCACGAATGGGACCACCGATATGTCATCAACGGAGAGGTTTCCGAGTTGAGTGGGGATTCAGTGAGCGGGTTAAAGGCTGAGGTCGACTGTTCCCCCGGAGCGACAGATGCAAGCATATGCCAACACAATGTGGGAAGAGATGCGAAGACCAATGACTCGGGGATATTCAGTCTACAATTGCATGTTCACAGTGGTGATGATGGTAAGTTGGTCGTCCTCCTCATTGACGGTCAACAATTCACTCACACTTTCGATTTGAATGGCCCGGATGGCAACCCTACTGTAGAAGACCGAGAAGTCACACTGGAGTTCAAGTTGGACCACGATGTTTCAAATACAGAGAAATATGTCATTATTTTCCTATTTTTGGCTACGATTGTAGCGCCATCTATCTACTTCCTTAGAAAGTACCTTTCCCCCTCATAGGAAAACACCCTGCCCACCTGTTTTGAGGCGAACTGGCCATTCAGATGGCGTTGTCAAATCGGTCGAAACCGAATTTTCGTAGATGGAAATTTTCTCAAGTTGGTCACTCGGGTCGTTCACTTGGGTCGTTCACGCAAGTCAGTCACTTGGGTCGGTTAGTCTAGCCGGTCACTCAAGTCGTTGTGCTATGAGGATGAATGCGGTGTGTCCCATCGGGTCGTTGCCTGGTCGGACTCCGCCTTTGCTCGCTTTGGTCCAACCGCGGTCGATTCTCTCCCCCGCCCACTCGATGGCTAATCCAGCCTCCTCACAAGCCTCCCACGCCCGCTCGAGTTGGCTCGAGACCGGACAGTAGCATGAGAGGCGGCCTCCAATTTCCAAAAGAGGTGCGAGGTGGGGAACTGCATTCCACGGTTCTGGGAGGTCGATGATGACCGCGTCGAATTTCTGCTCTTCCGAATCATTTGCTACCTCTAGAAGTTGTTTTGCGCTCGCTGCGCTAGCAGGGTCGTTGGCATCGCCCTCGATGAGATGGAAGTCGGGGAAATCGGGCCATGCTGCGCGTGCCAGTTCGATGTTTTCGAGAGCGACGGCGGCGTGCTCGGGTCGCAACTCGATTGAGACGAGGACGCCCGAGCCGCCGATGGCGTGAGCGATGTGAAGTGCCATGCCAGCTGAGCCGAGTCCAGCCTCAACCACACGATGGCCGGAGCCGACGCCGAGTCGACTGCAAATCAGAGAGGCGTCCTTTGGAGTGATGATTTGGGCGCGTCGGCGCATTCCGGAGGTGAACTCGGGAAGCCCGGGGTGAAGGAGGAGGAATTCCTTTTGGCCGACAGTGAGAGTTTGGCCGAGTTTGGCATCATTCAAAAGCCGAATGGGGTTGATTCTGCCGATGCCGCGAACTTTGATTTCCTTGTCCTCGACGAGCACGAGATGGACTTTGCCATCAGCCTCTCGCAGTGCAACGACTGAGCCTTCCTCCATGCTTCTCCCGAGATGGGCCGAGCCGGGACTTGCTGTCAAACATTGCGGCCGAATCTAAATTTGCTCTCAACGGTGTAAATGAAGGCAAATGTAGGTGTGAATTGGAACAAAACCGCGCGATTTCCGGCTAGTAGCTAAGAAAACGCCCTATGGGCGTGGAATTTCATCGGGTGCGCAGTTTAATGACCGTTGGGTGAAGAGGCTTGTTCAGTAAGGGGGGTATTCCATGAGCGACAAGTCGAATGATGTTGCAGATGAGGATGCGTCTGAGGAGTGGGACTCCGAGTCTAATTTTGGTGACCTCGATGCTACTGAGGGGCAAAAACTTGAGACGATGCCAGTCAAGGAATGGATTGAGAGTATCGAGTTGGAATCGACTGCTGATGTGCCGGTTCCAGAGCGAGTTGTCGACCAGGTGATTGGGCAGGAATCCTCGGCTGTGGTAATTCGTAAAGCGGCCGAACAGCGCCGTCACATGATGATGATAGGTGACCCCGGAACAGGGAAATCAATGTTGGCAAGAGCGATGACCGAACTGGTTCCTAAGGACAAGTTGGAAGATATTCTCTGCTATCCTAACGAGGACGACGAAAACGAACCGCGAGTGCGAACCGTCCCAGCGGGAAGAGGCAAGAAGATTGTCGCTGACCGCCGAGCGCAGATGCGTGCCGCCCGTGAAAAAACCAACAAGACTCTGCTTGGAATAGTTGTATTCGTCGGTGTGGTTCTGCTATGGGCAACCATCATGTCGGGTGAAATTTTCACCCTTTTCTTCGGACTTTTGATTCTCGGCTTCGCCTACATGTTCCTTCGAAACCGGCTAACTTCGGGCGACGATGCCCGGATTCCGAAACTGTTAGTCAAACGGGAAACTGAGGACCACCCACCTTTCGTAGACGCCACCGGTACCTTGGCCGGTAGCCTCCTAGGTGATGTTCGACACGACCCGTTCCAATCAGGTGGAATGGAGACTCCCGCTCACGACAGAGTCGAGCCGGGAGCGATTCACAAGGCGCATGGCGGCATTTTGTTCATCGACGAGATCAACCTACTCCGATTGGAGGAGCAGCAGGCGCTTTTGGTTGCGATGCAGGAGAAAGAGTTGCCAATCTCAGGTCGCTCTGAGCGCTCCAGCGGCGCTATCACCAAGACCGAGCCGGTTCCATGCGATTTCATTCTCGTCGCCGCTGGAAACTTGGATGCGGTGCAGGGCATGCATCCAGCGCTTCGCAGCAGGATTCGAGGTTACGGATACGAGGTGTATGTCAACTCGGATATGCCAGATACAGCTCGGAACCGCCGTAGAGTGATTCGCTTCATAGCCCAAGAGGTTGCGAATGAACAGAAGAAGAAGAGTGGAAAACCGATTCCTCACTTTGACAAGACTGCGATTAGTAACATTCTGCGCGAGTCACAGCGAAGGGCTGGACGGCGAGGTAAACTCACGCTCCGGCTCCGTGAATTGGGTGGCTTGGTACGCGTGGCGGGTGACTTGGCGGTGGAAGACGGTTCGCAATTTGTCACTTCAGAACATGTATTGAATGCACGAAATATCGCTAAGCCATTGGAACAGCAGGTGGCAGACCGGATGATTGAGCGCCGGTTGGATTACTCCCTCATTGTGAACGAAGGGGTGCGTATCGGCCGCGTCAACGGCCTTGCAGTCCTCGGGGCGAATAGCGGAATGTCTGACTTCAGTGGCATTGTTCTACCAGTCGAAGCGTTAGTAACTCCCTCCCAAAAGAAAGGTGGAGAAATCTTTGCAACCGGTGGCCTTTCTGATATCGCCAAAGAGTCGGTCACGAATGTAAGCGCCGTCATCAAGAAATTGACCGGCAAGGATGTTTCAGACTTCGATATACATATTCAATTTGTAGACACTCATGGTGTTGATGGCGACAGCGCCAGCATCACGATTGCAGCAGCGGTCATCTCCGCCTTGGAAGATGTTCCAATCGGACAGGATTTAGCGATGACCGGCTCTCTATCAGTGCGCGGGGAGGTGCTTCCAATCGGAGGTGTCACCGCTAAGATTGAAGCCGCCGCAAAGTGCGGGATTAAGCGAGTCATTATTCCAAGAGCTAACATGAAGGATGTTTTGATCGATGACGAATTCGTTGACAAGGTGGAAGTGATTCCAGTAGACACACTCGATGAAGTTCTTGCTAATGCGCTGGTCAGCGGACCTGCGAGTGTCAGTCTAGTTGACCGGCTTGGCAAAGTCGTTGACCGACTGACCAAAGAGCCAGCCTCTTCGACCCGCCTCGCTTGAGTTGGGTCGCTGAGCAACCTCTCCTTATTCCCCCCCCTCCCACTCCTTCGTGGAGGATACTTGTGTTAGTCCCCTGTTGATGCGCAAGTGTCACTTTAGTGGTTAGTGGGCGGTTTTGACCTACTCACGGAGCGGTAAACAGATGAACGGTGGAAGTTGCGGTAGAAATTAAGGTGAACAGATTTGGCTCGAGAGGTCGGTGAAACTAGACCAAACGCAGAGGTGGATGATTCCTCCGTCAAGACCGACTCAACAACAACTGTCGCTACTCGCGGCTCGATGGCAGTCTTGTTTCTGGTCGTCCTCATCGATATGATTGGCTTTGGAATCATCATCCCGTTTCTTACCTATATGGTGGGGCATCTCGCTGAGCCCGGTGTGCAAATCGGCCGTTGGGTCGCCGGTTTGATGGCAGCATACGCCGCAATGATGTTCCTCTTCTCGCCGTTTTGGGGCGCCCTATCCGACAGAATCGGCAGACGCCCAGTACTGATGATTGGACTCACAGGAAACACACTGGCATTCTTCGTTCTCGGAATCTCGAACTCACTTTGGATGGCCCTCGCCGCTCGACTCTTCGCAGGGATGGTCAACGCCAACATGTCAGTCACACGCGCCTACATTGGTGATGTCTCCAAGCGGCATGAAATCGCTCGACGGCAAGGAATGCTCGGAGTCGCTTTCGGCGTCGGATTTTCCATTGGCCCAGCATTAGGTGGGCTGTTGTCGGCACCGGCACAGTGGGGTTGGACAGATGCGTTTCAAGGAACGGTTTTTGAGACATACCCCTATCTTTTGGCCTGTCTTGCGTCGTCTGTTTTGTCTTTCAGTGGCTTGCTTTTAGCTATTTGGAAGTTGAAGGAAAGTTTGCCTGCAGAAGTGCGCGAAGAGGCGACTCAACGCTCAGCGATTGCGACACTCACCACGAATCTCGGAAATATCGGCGGGATGTTCAAGCGGCCGAGAATTTCACCACTTTTGTTGTCGATGACCTTCTATTGGATAGGATTCACAATCATGCATGTCGTCTTCATTCTGTTCACGATGCGAGCGGTTTCACAGGGCGGGCTCGGGTTTTCCGAACGGGACAACGGATGGGTCTTTGCATACATCGGAATCTGTGGAATTATTACACAGGGCAGGCTGATTGGGCCACTCACCGACCGCTTTGGCTCTAGCCGTTTGATGGCTTCTGGCTTTCTGGTTGGGGGGGTTGGGCTCGCCTCCATTTCCTATGTACCTCCCGAGTATGCGATGGCAGGAATGCTGTGCGTCTGCACTTTAGTCGCCTTTGGAAACGGCTTGGCAACGCCTTCAAACATGACCCTGCTGACACACGCTTCAAGCGCAGGCGAGCGCGGGGCAGTGATGGGTGTTAGCGAGAGTTTGCGCGCTTTCTCAACGGTTTTCGGGGTGCTCCTCGGAGGTTGGGTTTGGGATTGGACAGTGAACCGCACAGACATGTTTGACTTCCATACCGCATTCCGGCTGTGCGGTATCTTTGCGCTTCTCGGCTGGATTTTCTTCAGGTTCTCAAAGGCGTGGAAGGCTGAAGAGGAAGACCTCAGAGCGGTAGGGGTGGCTGAGTGATGGTTGAACCCGCAATAGTGTGTCACGGTGGAGCAGGTCATTCTGCGAAGGACCAGCCGGGCGTCGACTTGGCGGTTGAGGCTGGATGGGCCGTTCTCATGGGTGCTGGGCAAGGTGGTTCGGACGGTTTGGCTGACTCTAGTGGGTCGGATGGTCCGGGCGGCTCAAGTGGTTCAAGTGGCTCAAGTGGAGCGGGCGGTGCACTGGAGGCAGCGATTGCAGCGATTGTAATCATGGAGAATGACCCGGTTCTCAACGCTGGCACCGGAGGGCGTATTCGAGCCGACGGTTCTGTTCAATTGGATGCTTCGGTGATGACTAGCGATGGAAGATTCGGAGCAGTTTCCTGCATTGAGGATACTCCAAACCCGATTCATGTGGCCGCAGCGTTGTTGGATGACCAAGTGAACATGCTAGCGGGGCTAGGGGCGAGAAAGTTCGCTGATTCTCTGGGAATTGCGAGAACTCCGGTGGTAGGCTCACCTCTTTCGACGGGGAACGACACTGTTGGTGCGGTAGTTCGAGATTCCTCTGGCCTAATTGTGGTCGCTTGCTCAACTGGCGGTTGCACAGGTCGGCCGGCAGGTCGAATCGGCGACACACCACTCATTGGGGCCGGACTTTGGTGCGACGAAAATATAGGAGTTGCAGCGACTGGAATCGGTGAAGCGATTACCCTCAAGATGTCATGTGTGCGAATTGCTGACAACTTTCGCAACTCGATTGTTGATGCGCCAATCTCGACCAGCGCGATGGATAGCCTCGGTACTGATTTACTCAAAACAGCGATTGATTGGGGGGTCGCTCAGTTTCACCCTTCAGTTGAGGCCGGCTTCATCGGTTTAGGAAAGTCGGGTGGCGGAGTCGGAATTTCAAACACAAAAATGCCGGTCGCATTTCGCTCATTTTCAGATGAGTCCTAACAAGGTCAAAAGATGTAAAACCGGGTCACCGAGAAGCAATAGAGGCAACAGACCGAGCATCAGGAAAGCCATGAAGGGGTATTTTTCGGTAACCCACGCCTTGTCAGCGCCAAGTTCGGAGAGTTCGTCGAGTAGACCTTGCACATCGGTCTCGCCCCGGCCGCCTCGTGAAGGGCGCATCCGGGTGACAATGCTCCGTTCACCATCGGCCCCCTCCATCACCTCGTCCAACAACCAAACATGCCTTCTGGGAATTTCAGCGAGTGACATCCTGCGGGCGTGCCAAGACATACGCAGGTTTCCTGCGTCTCCGGCGGCGAAGTTGAGGACGAAGACATAGCCGGGAAGAATGAGGAAGGCGAGTGCACCCCATACCAGTAGGGCGAGTGCGGGTGGCATCATCGCAACTCCATCAGGAGGAAGTGAATTCCACCAAGGGAGGCAGAGGGCGACGAACATCATCGCCTTGGCGTCGGCTCCGCCGTGTAGCATTCTCAGTTGGTAGCAGAGTTCGAAGAATAGCAAGACGGCGCCGATTCCAACCATTTTGATCCATAGGAAGGCGGCGGTCATTTGTTCTGGGTTGCCACAATACTCCACTACGGAGTCAAAACCGCATGGCCCGGTGATCGCGGTTAGGCCGTGCGTCGATGCACCGATGGCAAGCCCAATCCCCGAGACGGCATACCAGCAGGTGACGAGAATGTCAACTTTTGAGCCGGCTTGGAGGTCGGCCAGCGTAGGACGGCCGATAACGGCGGTAGAGGCGTATGCGACCACGGCGGAGGCGGTCAACCAGGTGACCAAGTCAGCGTCTCTCATCAACAGTTCAAGGCAGAGCAGGAAGAGTGCAGGTTTGGCCCAAGTGAGCCACCAGTCGTTTGGAACGCGGCGAATTTTGAGGTCAAGATAGGTCGCACCGGCAAGAGTGAGTACCAATGTCAGCACACGCGCGTAGGCGAGAAGGTCGAATGCGTCGGGCATGCTCTCCGGCCCTGCCACAGGTAAGTGCCATAAATGGCGCGCGGTTCGCCAACCTTGTTCCCATGGAATGCGGAGGTCAACTTAGATGGACATCGAGGCTCGCTTGGAACAGATTTCAACAGTGATTTTGCAGTTGGACGACTCAAAAGTTCCCCGAAATATTCGCCGGGGTGCGAAGGAATCAGTCGAGCTGTGGTTGCTTAACAAGAATAAGGAGATGGATGTCAGAATCGCCATGACGCAAAGCAAGTTGGAAGAATTGGGACAGGACCCGAACATTCCGATGGAGTACGGCACACTCGTTTTCCAAATCAATACCGCGCTGGAGCAATTGCTCGCTGAAATCCTTTGATTCACACGCGTGCGCGAGTTTTCCTCGGCCCTTCTGGAAGATTCCCTCAATTCAAAGGGTATTCCCAAATGGGCGCCCTCTTTTACCTCGATTCAACCAAGAGGTTGGGTTTTCCTGTTCACAAGTCGTTGGATATTCGGATTCAATCAGGTGGTCGGCCATTCCGATTCACGGAGGTTGTTCACTTTCACTTTCAGCGTGGCCTGCGCGAGAAAAGAAGGTAGACCAACAGCGATGCCTGCTGGTTATGCTAGCCGAAGTGATTCGAAGTGTTGTTTTGCCCGATGGAATTGTGACCGCTCATTCTGACCGGACATTGATGTTTAGACCGAATAGAGGACTTGAACAGAAGGTGAGTTTGCCAGCGGTTGGCACTGCACTGCTCGCATGTCGCGGCCCTCAAGACCGTTGCTGGCGAATAGTAGTCGGGAACAAATCGGGTTCTGTACAGACTTATTCTCTACCTCGGCTTGAATTTGTTAGTTCTAGTCTACTTGGCGACTCCCAAATTACCGCCCTATCGCTTCACGACCCAGACCGGCATGAGCGAATTCTCGCAGGTATGAAGAATGGTGAAGTGCATGCGATTGGAGAGAATTTACCGGGCGGTAAACTGTTACTGTTCAGCATCGAACAAGAGGTTGGGTTAATCCGTTCAACAGATGAAATCATCACCATTCACAGCGGTTGGAAGCGAGAGGTTCGTCATTGGGATGGGTGCGCCGTCTCACCAGCAGAGAGGTGGCAAATTCCACCGACTCCCCCAAAACGAAATGACCGTCAACTTACTCTTGCCACGGCGGCTCCGGCGTGAACCAATTACAAGTCGGATGTGGTCGAGGCCAAGTTTCAGGCCGTTCGCCCTTTCGTTCTACACATCCAGCCAGCGTTTCTTGATGCTGTTCAAGTTCAGCCCGAATATCAGCGGTACCGCGGATAGTTTCACCGTGACCGGGAATCAACTGCTCCAGTTCAAGCCCAAGAATAATTTCTACGCTTTCGAGCAGGTCAGGCAGACAACCAGTCGGGAAATCCCAGCGAGACGGATTTCCCTTGCGCGGAATTAAATCACCAGCGACTAAGACTCCCCGCTCTTCGAACCAAAAGCCACAGGAATCACTGGTGTGGCCGGGTAGATGGAGGACTTCAATTGAACAATTTCCGAGGTCAAAAGTGGTGCCATCCTCAAACGGTGTAGCATTGACTGATGGCATATCTGAATTGAATCGGGAAGCCCAAGTCGTGAATAGGTCACCTCCTGAAAGTGCGGGAACTGCAAGTTCGTGAGCGTGTACTGGAACCCCCAAATGTTCGGACAGAAAACAGGCACCGCCTGCAGAATCGTAATGGCGATGAGTCAGTAGAATACCAGCAATATCTGGTTGGTCTGACACATTGGTCTCAATTCGCTCAAGCACATTTGATTGGTACCAACTGGTGCCAGGGTCGACCACAAAAGTAGCATCATCACCTGAGATGACAACGCAAGAAGCGTCGTGGTGAATACCCGGAAGTCTGACTACTCGCATGACTGACGGGCTGTTGCTGGGGGTTTGCGCTTAAATAGAGGGAGCAAGTCGCCGCCTCAATGGCTAGGTTCAAGGAGGCAGAGAAGCGACTGCTCGAAGTCCGCATCTGCATGAAGTGCAACGCTCGAAATGGGCTCAAAGCAACCTCTTGCCGAAAGTGCAGTTACAAGGGACTGCGCCTCAAAAACAAGGAACGCCGCATTTGAGATTGCGTCATCTCCTTCCACTTTCGTCCCCTTGCACTTTCGTCTTTCAGCGATTTCCCCATTCAACGAATGGCGTAGCATCCACAATCTGCAATCGATTGAATTGGTACTGACCGAAGTTAGGTTGGGCGTGTAAAAGCGTAGCGTGATCGATTCAAGTCAGTCGTACCGAATAGTCGCTCTCGGGGTTCGCAGAACCCCGTCATTGAAAATCAAATTCACGAGCGACCGGTGCGACGAATCTCAAAAGCGATTGTTCGATTCCCACGGGGAATCGAACACCCAACCAACTGAGGTCAGGACCACTCTGTTTCATCATCTTTCTTCGATTTCTTCCACTCTTTGTAGTGGGTCCTGCAAATCTTGACTCGCCTTGGGCCTTCCAAAAGGCTGTCCCAGACATCGACGGCGTTGTCGTATGCGATGCTGCGTCCACCCAACGCCTTGTCGGCGAAGTTCTTGCAGCCGGGAACCGCGCACGGGTCTTCCGGGTCGATTGCGGCGGAAGAGCGCTTTAGCTTCGGCTTGATGCCTTTCGGCTTGGGGATTCGCCTGCGGTTCGGTCTGCCCATGATGACGACTCCCGTTGCTCCTCTTTGACCCTAACGGCTATGCCCTGTAGACGGTAGCTTCCCGGTCCGGGCCCACCCCGACTGAATGAATTGGGACTCCAAGCCACGCCTCAACTTTCTCGACATACTCACGTGCACCGTTGGGGAGAGCAGCAAATCCGGCTCCGTCTGAGTTGGCTTTACGAGCGAGGTCAAGCCATTCCTCAAGTGAGAGTGCAGGGAAGCCAGCGACGGTTTCAGTCAAACAGGTGACCCGTGCGAGGTCATCCATATTCGCTGGCATCTCACTCAAAGGGACACCATCCAATTCGTAACCGACGACAACCTCCAATTCATCGAGGCCGCCCAAGACATCCAACTTTGTCAGCGTGATGTCGGTGAAGCCGTTTAGGCGGTTGGCATGGCGCAGCACAACGAGGTCGAGCCAACCGCAGCGACGAGGTCGGCCGGTTGTAGTCCCAAATTCATGGCCGACCTCTCCCATGTGAGCGCCCACATCGTCAAACAATTCGGACGGAAATGGTCCATTGCCGACTCGCGTCGTGTATGCCTTTACGACTCCAAAAACTTCTGTGATGTGACCTGGGTGGATGCCCGCGCCGTGGGAGGCATTTGCACGGCTGGTGACGGAGGAGGTGACGAACGGGTAAGTCCCGTGTTCGATGTCGAGAAGGCAACCTTGAGCGCCTTCAAGCAGCACAGATTCACCCTGCCGAAGCGCGATATCAAGCATAAGCCCGGTATGGCGAACAGCGTGTCCGAACTTGTCGGCAACCCAGTCAAGAGACTCTTTCAAGTCAGCAGATGTGATGGATTCTTCAACCCCCCGTGCCGATAATTGAGAGGTCATTCTAGCGGCAGACTCGTCCAGCCAAGTCTGGTCACTCCGCTTTGAGTCGAGGTCGCAGAAGCGTACTCCAACCCGCTCAATCTTGTCGCGGTAGGTCGGGCCAATACCACGCCCGGTCGTGCCAATTTTCTCATCAGCGCCATCGTAAAGCCGGTGAAAGGGGAGGTTCACATGCGCCCTCTCCGATATCCAAAGACGCTTCCCAAGCGGGGATTCTCCTGACGAAGCTTGCCAGGTTTCCAACTCTTCGGCGAGTACCCAAGGATCGATTACCATGCCCGAGCCGAGCACGCACTGGCAATTTGGATTTGTAAGTCCGGAGGGAAGTTGATGGAGTTTCAATACCTGTTCTCCAACCACAATCGTGTGCCCAGCATTGTTGCCACCTTGAAAGCGAGCGACCCAATCAGCATCGGTCGCCAACTGGTCGACCAATTTCCCCTTACCTTCGTCGCCCCATTGGGCGCCAAGAACCACTTGAGCGGGCATGACAAAAATGGCGTGCAGCGACCATCCTTTGAACTATACCGTCATTGAGTGAGCCCGGACTAGGTGAATTGGTCTTGGGATAGTCGGTGGATTAAGCGGCGCTAATCGTCCTTGGGTGAGTCAGCGAACTGAGATTTTCATCGGATTTGGTTCCGCCGCACTACACACCCCCTCCACCGTAGGTGGAGGAGGGGGTGTGTGTTACCCGGGATAGTTGATTCAAGTAGTGTCGGAATACTAGTTGTCATTGGTTGGCGACGAGGAGTGTTCCGTAATTGCTCGGATTGGGCTATTTCAGGCGACGCATGCTGACCGTAGGGGTTAAATACTACGGGGAACAAATACTAGTTAACCGGGGGTTGTAGAGTATGAATAAAGAAGACGAAGTTAAGGGCGCTGAAAAGCGAGAGAATAAGAACGAAAACACAAGGGCAAGGCGGAACGATTTTTCGCCATCGGCACGGCCATCTCAAGCCAAGTTGACCATTGGTCAGGACGGGCCTTGTGATGAGTGTGGTGCCAAAGATTGGGAGACAGATGACATCCGAGGGGAAGTCGTCTGTGGTTCATGTGGACTTGTTGTCGAGGAGAATGTCATCGACCCGCGAGCAGAGTGGGTCAACCACGGTGATTCTCCGGACCGTTCCCGAGTAGGTGCACCTAGCACGCCACTTTTGGCCGACAAGGGGCTCAACACCAGAATCGACCGAAGTGACCTTTCTGGCACTCGTGCGAGTATGAATGGAATCAAGGGTAAGGCGCTGAGAGATTGGCGTCGAAGGGCGGTCATCGACGACCGCTCAAAGACCCGTGACAGTCGGACTCGTAATCTCGTCAAGGCGATGCAATTCATCCGAGACCGAAGCGACTTGCCTCGAGGACTGCAAGTACAGGCTGCGGATTACTACCGAAAGGCAGCAACAATGGGATTGGTTACCGGCCGAAGCATTCGAGGTGTGTCAGCTGCTTGCTGCTACCTCGCTGCGAGAGAAAACGGTCTGCCTCGGCCAATCGAAGATTTCGGCGCTAAGTTCGACATGGAGGACGACTTGAGGGCAAAGGAGTTGAACCGAACTATTCGACTGGTATCACGCCAACTTGGGTTGCACCGAATCAGTGGGCCAGAGGAATATCTCAACAAGTTCCACAGCGACCTTGGCTTACCGCCACAGGTTCTCGGCGAAGCCAACGAACTATGGCAGGCAGTCGGTGAATCGATGGAGTGGCAAGGAAAGAAGCCAGCAGGAGTCGCAGGCGTGCTTCTCTACAAGGCAGCATTGAATCGAGGTTCACCTCGAACACAGTCAGAAGTCTGCAAGATTGCAGGAGTATCAGAGGTCACACTCCGTGGCCTCCTTCGCCTGCTTGAAGGGCTGCTCGACATGGTCGGCTTTGGTAGTGTCAACTGATCATCTCCCTTCGGGGGAGCCGTCGGTCTCGCCGTTGAGTGGTACGCTTCGATAAGCCGTGGGAACCCTTGCGATTACAATTTACCTCCATGGCGGTTGGAAATCTTCGCCAAATGTAAAACTCCACCAAGAAGTCTGATTCTATTCCGGTTCCGAATATTCCGTGCCCGCCGTTGATAGTTCAACATCCTGCTTAGCGAGAAGGGTCTTTGCCACCCTTGAACTGATTCTTGTAGTTGGCAGGGGGTGGCGAGGAGGGTTTGAACGGGTCCCTATAATTCGTCGTCGCCTCAATGAAATCCTTCATACGCTTCTTCTTGGCCTTGGCCTTCGACTTGGTTTTGCGCTTCGCCTTGACCTTCTTCTTGGCCTTGTCCTTCGGTCGGTATTTCCAAGTCTTGGTTGTGATAGTGACTCCATCCACCGTAGTGCCTGTGTAACAGGAAGTCCGGTCGTGTCCAGTGTTCCCACACCGCCCACAGGTTACTCCCTTCGACTTGGGCTTGCCCTTGGCCTTGCCCTTCGCCTTGGACTTCGCCTTGGCCTTCCTATCGCGGGCTTGAGGAGTTCCAGGTGCTCTGTCCTTCTTCATGTTCGAGCGGAGAGGGTAGCCTCCCATTATGTTCACTAGGGAAACTCTGACTGAAACTCAAGATTCAAACGGCAGGCCGAGCATCCGGTTCTCACAGCATATTCGACAAGTCCCACGAACTCTTACCACGCTCACTCAACTTCTCGCTCCATGACGACCCACTGTCGTTCGAACCTTGAGAATCACTACTCGGAACTCATATTCACGCCTGCGCGTGAACAGGCATGGAGGAAGGCACACTCCTTTGCAACGAAGATATCCTCGGAGGGCACGGTTCAGCCGGGCTTCTTGCTCCGAGAGGGGGGGGGTTTCAGGACGCATTCTGGCATCAGAGGCGCAGTGGCACATTCACAGGGGTTCGAATCCTGCGAGGGTAGTGGACGCTGGGGCCAACGAACTGGACTGAGGACCTCACAGCATCATGCGCCCAATTGGAGTCATTACGCACCGAAGGAAGTTCGTGGCGACAGCGGCCACGCTACGAATACAAGCGATGGTAGTGGACGCTGGGGGATTTGAACCCCCGGCATCTTGGTTGCAAACCAAGCACTCTTCCAGCTGAGCTAAGCGCCCTGTGACCCGCCGACCCAAGAGCCCGCTTTGAGGTTTGGGCCGCAGCCTCATTCCTCTTCGGCAATAGCATTGATGTCAGAATCAGCAGGTTCATCCTCTTCGCGAAGAAGGTCATCTTTGCTTGACATCAAGGAAATTATCAGCAGAACCGCGGCAATTCCGGAGACAATAGCGACTAACAAAAGCCAATTTTGGGTAGTTGCCTCACCTTGGCCGGTCAGTGTCGTACCATCTTCACCGTCAGCCGCATGATCATCAGGGGCATGGTCGTCATCATCGCCGTGGGCATGAGCGTCATCATCACCGTGGTCGTCATCTTCGTCGTGAGCGTGTTCCTCATCGTCGTGTTCGTCAGCAGCGATGGTAATTACTCCTTCAAGGACAGTTCCATCAGATAGCAGGTCACAGTAGTGGTAGGTGCCCGAGCCCAATGAGCCATTGAAGGTAACCTCGAAGGTAACATTGCAGGAGGGGTCAGTAGAACCATTTTCGTCGGTTGGACAGGAGGCGACCAATTCACCGGAATCCCAGTCTAGGGAGCCATTGAACAATCCATCACCATCTCCGTCAAAGACGATTCTGTGCGTGATGTCCTCTCGGTCATCAACATTGTACCAAAAGACAGCATCTCCTTCATTTAATTGTGGAGAATTGGGTGCTAGTGCACCTTCTCTAACGATGATTGTGAAGGTGCTCGCATCGTGAGCGACAACGGGTGTAGGCAGAATTGTTGCTGCGGCTAGTAAGAAGAGCGAGAACCACGCTACCGAGTACTTAGTTCGCATCGGTTGTACGGCGCGCTGCACCCATTAATTAAAGGTCACAACTCAAGTGGACGGCTCCATGGATAAGAGGTTAGTCGCAGTCGCAGCACTGCTAGCCTTAACCCTGTTCAGCGCCTCAATGTACGCACTTACAGTAGGCCTCTCTTCCAACGCGGCTGATGAGGAATTGTGGGAGCTAGTTGACCCACTTCTTCAAGATGAAGAACATGACCATAGGAATGCCACCGAGCATGAATTCGGAACACCCAATATTCAGTTTACCAACTTCAACCCGTTGACAGAGCCCGGAAACGCAGAACTTCAGGTCGCTGACAGCCCCGACGGCAACACCTACGCCTACATAGCCGGCTGGAAAGAGATGCACATTGTCGATGTGACCGACCCATACAACACGACGGTTGTAGGAGTCTATCTCGACCCTAACACTCAGGTGCTCGATGTCAAGTATCTCGAATACAATGGGCGTGAGTATGTAATCGTCCAAAATCAGTTGGTTGACAGCGGAAGCAGTGATCCAAATGTCGGAGAGTGGGGTGACCCAGCACAGGTCAGCGTCACACTTGTCGATGTGACCGACAAAACTGACCCCGAATATGTCGACTCTTGGTACGATACAGACCATCCGAGCGGACCTCACAATCTCTACACACAGATGATTGACGGAGAGTGGTACATCTTCGTCGCAAACCCTGACTACGAACAATGCGATGTCGGCACGGGTGAGGCGTGTGGAGGAATCACCATCGCTCATCTCAATTTCGCGGGATATGGTGACCTTCCCCGCATTGTCAAGGTGGGTGAGGCTGAAGTCTCGTGGGAAACCACGAACGGTGGCTGGATTTACATTCACGATATGACAGTCCAAACTTGGCCCGGTCAAGACACCAATGACCCCCGATACGGTGGCACTTTCATCTACGGAGCGTATTGGGAGGCGGGACTCCGAATCTTCGATGTCACTGATGTCCCACATCCATCCGACCCTGTTCGATACGCGCAATACGCTGGCCCATGTTACACGCATGTGCCAGTCAGTTGCATCTGGCGAGCCCCGGAAGTCGGCGCTTGGATGAACTTCTCGGACCTCGATGGCGACGGCAAGTCCGACGCCAGTTGGAGCAGTAATGTGAACGGCGGGCGCGCATCATACATCCATTACACTGAACCATTTGACAAAATGGTTGATGCAAGTCATCTTGGATACCCTGAAGGAAAGATGCACCTCACTATGTTGGCAACCGAGGTTTTGGATACCACAGTAGGCACCGGATTGATGTATCTTCTCGACACAACCGAGTATGAAATGGTGATGGGAAAACTAACTTTCAAGCCGAAGTTGATTCACAATTGGGAGATACCATTCGCCGAAGAACACTTCATCCCAGGTGGTGTAGAGTGGTTGCTGTTCAGTCCACACAACGCCGACACCAGTATCTTCACGACCGGTCTTCCCGGCCAACCTGACACGAGCCTTGGAGGGGCTTGGGATGGGCGAATCTACCTATCCTCTTACCACGCAGGAGTCTGGGTACTCGATGTTGAGACTCTGATGAAGGCTGGCCTCGGAGAGCGTAACAAGACCGAAATATACACAGAAGCAACCGTTGGCTATTATCTCCCGCACGGAGCAGACGGAACGCCTCTCGATTCAGACTACTACGACTTTGGTTGGATCCCATTCATTTGGGGAGTTGAGTACCACAAAGGCTACGCATATGCTTCCTGTATTACATCTGGTCTCTACATTTTTCAGGTTGATGTAGATATCCCCTATACCGGGCAGGCGTAACACCGCTTCGCCAGCAATGGCGGATAGACGACTTAGCAAGTGTGCGGAATAGTCATCAATGGGTCTTTGCACGCAAGAGGCGTTCGGGTGCTACGCACCCGCCGAGAGTGTGTGATTTGCAGCGAAGAATTCGATTCGATGAATCAGGCGCTGCCAACCAATTGGTAGTCTATGCTTTGGTCGGTTTAATCGCTCTCAGCATGCTCTCAATGGCAGCGTGGTTCGCCTTGAAGGAGGACACAGTTTCTGTTGACGGTGGACAATCCACCCCTTGGGTGGACCCAGTAATGGAAATCGAAAATGAGAACCACAGCCACAACAATCTCACTTCTCATCGACTGTGGACGGAGAACATGGAACTCATCGACTATCACAATCTCAACTGTGATGGCAATATCAAACCACCAGCAGAGCTCGACAATACGGCGGGGCGAGAGTGTTTTCCAGAATGGAAGAACGAGGGTCCAACCCCCGGAGATAATTCAGAGGTTGTAATTGAAGGTGATTTTCCTGATTGTATAGACGGTTGCTATGCATATGTGGCTGCTTACAACCAGTTCCACATCCTTGACATCAGTGAGCCTAACGACATCCAGATGCTCTCGACCTACTATGCAGAAATTGCCAGAATTATTGATATCAAGGTTTCAGACGACAACAATTGGGTACTGATTAATCACGAATTGGGCAACAGCGAACTCGATCCGATTCCCAATGACGACGATGCCAACAGCGGTGCAAATCGCCTCGACCTAATCGATGTGAGGGACAAGAAACACCCCATCAAACGGGCTGAATGGAACAACCCCCCTGCCGGGTTCCACAACCAGGACCTCCATGTCTACTGTGACTGGGAAGACGCTCCCCCCCTGAGTGGGAATGAGTGCGAGGTGTTCCTCTTCGGTGCTGACCCATATCCGGAGATTGGCGGCGGTGGGAATTACAAGGGAACTCAAATATTCTACGCGCCTGATGGCCTTGAGTCCTTTATTGTGGGCGAAAATGAGTCGAAGGAAATCGAGCGCTATGGCGGCTATTCTCCAGACCCAGCGACAACTTGTGGCGGCACTATTTTCAACCATGACAATATCATTCTTGAGCACCCAGTGACTGGGCAAATTCTGCTATTTGCAGCGTATTGGGATGGCGGCCTGCGCATGGTCGATGTCTCAAATCCACCTCCCGTCGCTGACCCCTATGGCGTCTCTTGGCCGCAGAACAATGAGGTTGGCCGCTGGATGGGTTGTCCTTCCGCGGACAGCGGCTGGTACGGACCTGATGGTGGCGGTCACGCTAACATGACTCCAGACGAGTGGACCAGTCCACCAGATGGAACCGGCAACATCCACTATGTCGTTCCTTACGACCATCTAATTTGCAATGGGATTAGCGAATATGAGCCAGAATACA
>Ga0114993_10002972_pt1 | contig 18071 bp, 12 predicted proteins | sample ArcticOcean_MG_C_FD_87042 | JGI IMG/M metagenome (GOLD analysis project Ga0114993, IMG submission 87042) | Marine microbial communities from western Arctic Ocean - ArcticOcean_MG_CB2_150 | ecosystem: Environmental > Aquatic > Marine > Oceanic | place: Arctic Ocean: Canada Basin | collected...
CAGGCAAACCCGGTGGATCATCCCGATCTTGCGGATGGAATACCCGGTAGGCCCCAACACCACGTTGAAGACCGGCATGCAGGGCTTGCCTTTTTTTGCTGAACGGTCGCTGGATCCGACCAGTCCCGAGCGTGACTTTCACCGCCGCACCTATACCGCGTTCCTGCAGAATAGTAGCAACCACCGCGGCTACGACTTGACTCTCCTTTTTGGCGGCTACCGCTCGTTCACCACCTTTTCCGGCTCCGAGCGTCCCTCACTCGGGTTCGTTGAGTATTTCTTCAAGATCTTCATAGGCTGATCATGACGCCACGCCGACAGATCGCCGTTCTCACGCTGCTACTGGCTTGTTTGGGAAGCCAGCCGCTGGCGGCGCAACTGCTTTTCCGAGCCGAGGAACCCTACGTCAACTACGCCCGCGAAGGCTACTGGCCCTACCAGTCGTTACTGTACGGCAGAGACCGCACGCCGCAATTCGACAACCTGGGGCAGTTCGTCATGAGCGGGACGAACGTGTTCGAGCTCCAACAGTTCCACACGATCGCGCCTACGCCTGGCAGCATTATCAGCAAGCCGAGGCTGTTCGGTTCCTACCTCAACCGTCTGGTTGTTGCTGACGACAGTTACAAAGGTGTGGACTCGCGATTGATGATCGGCGACCGAATCCGCACCAAGTTCACATCCCTGACCCTGGATATGGCAGCCATGAACGGGATTCGCATGGATACCCGTTCCGATCATGTGTCCCTGATCATGGTCGGATCGCGCGTGGACCGTCCGATATTCGAGGCTGCCGGCAATAGGGACCAAGTCTTTCACGGTTCAGCATTCGCCACCAATCGTCCTCGCCTCGCCACCTGGTTGCTGGGGGCAGATCTACGCACCAAATGGCCTGGTCTGGACGTGGGTGTGAGTTGGGTCAATCAGTTCCGCACGGATACCTTCAACGATATCGGCAAGACCAGTATCAAGGGTGTTCTCCCTGTCACGAACTCGCCTCCCGAGTTTCTGGTGGTCCGCGTAGCCGACCAGGATCCGGAGGACAATGCCGGGGTGCGCGTGCGGCGGGCTGTCGTGGTCCTCAACGGCGTCGAGATCGTGCACACGCCAGGACCATACGACCGCTTGTCAGAGGTTTTGACAGTCACGGTCACCGAGCACCCGGACCGTACGCTTATCCCACCGCTCTGGACCTCTGCGAATGGTCTGGTGATCGATCATCCCCACTTGGATCCAACGCCTCAGGGATACTACGAGACACGCGGCGAGGGTGGCTTGTTGTTCTGGTTCAGGGTGCCCTCCACTTTCACAGATGGGCATGACAGTCTTGTCGTCAATCAGGCCCGGGTCGATCTGGATGTCGCGGGCGACTACATCGTCGAGCTGTCCGAGGTCTACGGTGTGACGCCTACTACCAATAACCCGGCCACGTACTTCTATACTGCAGCCCAGGCAAGAGGCAGGCCTGCGGACCTGAACGCTTTTCGCCGCGTGCAGGTGCGCTACGGCCGTCAGACAGCTAACACGCTGGCCAGCGTGCATGCGAATCTGGATATCAAGGGCTACATGTTCCACGCTGAATACGTCAGGAACTTCAACCACCGAGCCTATCCAGCCCTGACCGGTCAAAGGGGCGGTCGCTTCGAAAGCCAGAGCCCCGCGTGGTACGTCGTGGGTCGGCGGGACTGGGATCGATTGAGTGTGGGTGGCGAACTGTTCGACATGGCTGAGGACTACTCGACCACCCTGTCCGTCCAGGATCAGTCGTACTCGTCCTGGGTCGACGCCTTTGGCGGCAACTTCAAGAGGTTCGAACCGCGATTGCCCGCCCGGGTTGGCACCAATCTTGCCGATGCGACGTATACCCTGGAGTTCGCGTCGGTAGATGACAACGACGACAAGGACCAATACCCGGATATCTATTTTCTCGAGCGGCCTTCTCCCAGCGGACGCTACATAGTGGATCCCAACGGCATCTTTCCGGGTCTGGACGCCGATCTCAACGGGCGCCCCGACATCAATGAGAACGTCAATCGTGTGCCCGACTACTTCGAGCCGTTCCTGCTCTATAATGTCAGTCCCGACGCCTACGAATGGGGCCAAGACATGAACAACAACGCCGTGATCGACGTGCGCGAAGACGACCAAAAGCCGGACTATCCCTACGATCCGGATCGGCAGGGCGGGCACCTGTTCGGCCTCTACAAGTTGCGCAAGGGTATGTCGATGACGGTCGGATACCACAGGACGAAGGCCGCCTTCGCTGGCACCCGTTCCGAGATGACCTACGGTCGTTTCGAGTACGAGCGCCGGCTGCCCTTCCTTGTGGATTTCTTTGCCGTGGAACGGCTCAAGCGAGTACGAGATGACATCAGAGATAATGTTTTCGGTGTGGCACGCAATCCGATCTACTTCGAGCCAGATGTCATCCCGCTCAACTTTTTGTCCCAGGAGGAACTGCTGAATCCGCTGGGCCAGGCGGTGTTATTGCGGGACCCACTGCTCATGCGCCACAGTTGGGTGAACACGGCCTTCGTCCGAGCCGCCTATATCCGGGTGCCGCAACTGACCGCGGAAGTGACTTTGAAATACGACACCAACTTCCAGCAGAGCACCGCCTTCCAGTCGGACAACCGTATCAGTGATCTGGCCGTCGTCTTCAGGGCTGACTACATCTGGCATCCGTGGAAGCAGTTGCGCGTGATTCCTCAACTCAAGTGGCTCGGCCAACGGCTCAAGGACGATGAGCAACAGGTGCTGGAGATCAACGAGAGCTACTTCTATCCCATTCTGAAGCTGGAATACCCGATCTCGTCACGCACGGTCGCCAAGTTGGGTGCCCAGGGCTTTCCTTTCCTGAAGAGCACCTACCGCAGCGAAGCCGCCCAGGGAATCGACTTCGACTCGGAAGTCTACGTTGCCATGGTGAGCAACACCTCGTCGTATGTCGGGTACCAGATCAACGTCACGGCTGGAGTCGAAAGGCGGACAAGGAGATCCTTGGACGCCTCGCGCCGCGATCAGGATATCGACTATTCACGGATCTTCCTGCGGGGGATCGCCGGTCTGCAACCGTCCTTCTAAATCATGGTGACACAACTCAACATCCCATTCATCCATTCGCGCCGGCTGGGGCTCGCCGCGATTGTCGTGGCGTGCCACCTGGTGCTATTGCCGGGGATTCTACGGGGGCAGGAAGGGCGCGTGGGCCAGGAGCCGGAGCTGGTGGAGCGGTTGCCGTCACGGATTCTGCAGAACCAGCCCTTCGTGGGGCGCTTCGGCGAGACACCGTACATGAACTTCGGATTCAAGAACTACTCTCGGCTGCCTGAATTCAGCAGCAATCTGACCTATCACTACAACGACCTGGGTGATCCTCTGCTATACGGCACCCAGTTGGTAAACTGGGCCGAACGCCGCGGACTTGGTGTGCAGCGGGGGTATTCTGCGGTGGGCGAGGGTGGAGGACACGGCGAAACGACGAATGCCTACAGGAACCTCTTCGGCAATGTGATCATCGGCTCCGATGGCACAGACAGCTGGCAGTCCAAGTTCATCTACGGGGACGAGATTCGCTCGTCCCTCACCCCACTGACGATGAAGCTGTCCAATATGAACGGACTGCGAGTCGACGTGGCCACTAAGCTGGACAATTTCTCCCTCATGCTTTCGACCCTTCCCTGGGCAGGGCAAACAGGCCAAGGCCCGGGCGTGAACGGCAGTCCCAGCCCCAGAGTTCCGACGATGATGCTGTCCTCCCACTACCAGCGCAAGATCGGTTTCCTCAATGTGAGCGGCACCTTTCTCAACATCCACCAGTATGAACCGCTGATGGCAAGTCGGTTTGAGTCTCTCAAGGGCACCCCCGGAGCCATTCAGACGGCGCCGGCGATGGTCGCACTCCGCATCTTGGACGATTCGCCTCAGGACGGCCGCGGTGGACCGGTGCTGCATGATGTAAGGGTCTACGTGGACGGCGAACTGCATCCGGAGCTCGAGCCGTTCATCGTGCATCTGAACAAGCGCCGTGATGAGCGGCAAGTGTACATGGCACCACTGAAGAACGACGGCACGCGGTTTGCCTTGCCCTCCTTAAGGAATTACGCGCTTGAAAACCGTGGCGCGCCGAACAGCGGCTACAACATTTACATCAACATCAACCCCGTCGATCCAGAACTATGGTACCGGGGCTATGAGTTCCCGTTCTTCATCGATCATCTGTTCTACCGCGACTTCAAGCTGAACGATGAGAACCATGTCGTGGATGACAAAGGCACGACGGTACGGGACAAGTTTGCCTATGACCAGGCTGAGTCCTCCGGGGATTATCTCGGCCTGTCCACGATGGCCGATCTGCCGCAGGCCTTCGACGGTGAGACGTACGGTATTCTGTACGTCGACCTGGAATCTATTCAGCAGTCCATCACATCCGTGGAAATCGAGCTAACCCTGGCCAATGACTATCGCGTGGAGATGTCGCAAATCCCCATGTCGGGGTCGACGGAGACGCCGCCCGGCAGGAACCATGCAGAGCGCTATCGCTACGCTTCCTTCTTTCGTACAGTGGCGCGGGCCGACGGCAATCCCCAGGATGGCACCCCGGAAAAGGTGCGGATCAAGGTTGGCGCACCGACGGGACTGAGGCTGGCCAGTGCTTCCGTCAACGGCGTATTCAAGGGTTTCCAGATCAATGGAGAATTCGCCCGCAGCACCCAATACCAGCAGTACATCAGCGGCATTCCGGGGCCACGCGTGCCCTTGTCGGCCCAATTCCCTACCCTGGATGCCCTCTCTGTGAGCGCCTTTCAGCGCGAACAGGCACCAGGAGCTCGCGGCACGATAAGTGACAACTCGTACTACCTTACCGTGCAGCGAGGTTTCGATCGCTGGGATGTGGGTGGAGAGTTGTTCTCGATGGGACCTCTCTACACTACTGAGTTCCGCAGCTACTTGGCCGCTGACGAGTTCAATCTGAACGGGAACCCGGTTGCCTACAACAACACCCTGCTGCATCGGATGGTTGAGGACAATGATGATAACGACCGTTACCCGGATAGCTGGTACGCGAATTTCGACAAAAAACAGGCCCAGATGGATATCGATGGCGTATTCCCGGGACTGGACGCGGATAGTGACGGCATTCCGGATACCAATCGCAACCTGAACCGGGAACCGGACTACCTGGAGCCGTTCCTCATGTACGACGCCGACCCTCAGGAGTTCGATTACGGGGCGGATGTCAACCACAACGACTTCATCGATTCGCGCGAGAACGACTGGGAAGCAGATCTGCCGTACGATCCGGATCTTGGGGGCCTACACCTGTACGGAAGCTACAAACCACTGCCCGGGCTCAAGCTCACGTTGGGTTCCATGGATGCTGAGCAGAACGCCGGCGCGCTGCCCAGCGAGTCGCTCTACAGCCGAATGAGCTACGGTCGGCAAGTACCGACGATCGGGCTCTTCTTCAGCGAGCTGTCGGTGGAGCGGATACGGGATGGCGTGGAGGATCATCTGAGTGTGTACAGTGACCAGGTGCTCACCCTGGCCGAGCAGAAGCAGATATTCTCTTCAACCCGCAACCAGGCTATCGCTCCCTTCCGTGAGGAGATTCGCCTGGACTCGCTGAACTACAGGAACAGTACCTTCACGCGGCTCTTTGCCGAGGCTCGTTGGCAGGCCGTGCCGCACCTCAACATGCACAACAAGGTCAAGTTCGAGATCAACCATCAGCATGGTGGGGAGCTCTTCGACCACACCGTGCAGGCAAGCGACCGTCAGACACGATGGACAATGGCCCACAAGATCGATTACGACTGGGAGATCGCCCCCAATCTCACCTTGTTCTCAGGGTTCAAATTCCGCTACCACAAGCAGTGGCGGCGGACCCTCGAGTTGCCCGACGTGCACGAGCGTCATCTGATTCCGTTGATGAAGCTGAACTACCGTCTCACCAGCCGTACTCGCTTCCAGCTCGGAGCGCAGGGGATCACATCCAAGCTCCCGTACAGGGTAACGGACCTGGCGCGACCTGAAGAGAATTTCGAACAGCGCGATACCGTGTTGATGATGACGAATCTATCGAAGTACTTCGGCTACATCATCTCCACCAACGCTGGTGTACGCCATCGGCTCAAGAAGTTCGAAGATCCAGCGGTGGATGCGATCCGAGGCGAGCGCTTCACTGCGGTGTTCATCAACGCCATTCTGGGTTTCGAGGAAGATTGAGCCCATGAGTCTCTTTCTGGTGCTAGGTCTGCTCACGGTCGGAGGGACCTATCTCGCCTCCAACGTGCCGAATGAAGAGGACATGGTGCACTCCTTTCATGAGGCGCAGCGCTTCTACGCCGAAGGCGCCTACGATCAAGCGATCGCTCAGTATGAGGCCGTCTCGCGACTACGCAGCAGGGCTCTGAATACCGGGAGCATCCAGGTTGCGGTGGGAGAAGAGCAGTTCCCGCTGCAGGAGGCTGCTGCCTATCAGGTCGGCAATTCCTTCGCCAAGGTCTACCAAGAGTATGCACGGCAAGCCGAGGACGCGTCCGCTGGAGACCGGCGGCCACAACTCATCGCCCAGGCGGACAGCGCCTTCGCGGCTTCCGTAGGAGCCTTTGAGCACGTGATCTCCCACTCGATCAACCAGGTGTTGATCATCCAGGCATACGGCAGACTCATCGACCTCAACTTCAAGGCGGGAGAGTTTCCCGCAGTGATCGACGCGGCTGACGCACTGGCTGCTGCCTATCCCGATGCCCCTCAGGTCATCGTGGGCTATTACAACACCGGGTGGGCGCTGTACGAGATGCAGGACTATGACGGGGCGATCGACGCCTTCCAGGCGCTACTGGCCCGTTTCACCACCGGTTACCAGGCAGATCGCAGCCTCTTCCAAATCGGTGAGTGCTACCTCGAAACCGGCAGATACGAGCTTGCCATCGACGCCTATCGTCAGTTGGTAGACCGTCAACTGCTCGAGGATCTGACCGAAGTCGAGCTGCGTCGCATGCAGCGTGAGAAGATCGCTGGCCTCGTGGACGAAACTGCCCTGGAGCTGGCAGCCAAGGCCCAGATCCGCATTGGCACATGTTATTCGCGGCTGGGACGCTACGACGAGGGGCTCGACGCCTACCGCAAGGTCATCTCTCTGTTCAGCTCCGAGCGCAAGCTGGTGGAAGAGGCGTACCAGCGCATGGCCGACTCGTACCTGGAGCGCGGCGACCTGGAGGCCAGCATCAGCACCTACCGGGAGGCGATCGATCAATCCACGAGCCGGACCCTGCGAGCACGGATTCAATACGCGCTCGCAGAGAGCTGCTTTGCGCAGGCCCATTATGCCGAGGCTGTTCGAGAGTATCAAACATACCTCAATGGCTACGGCGATATCGCCGCCACTGCCGGCTTCTCGCAGGAAAGGGTCAGCTACCGCATTGGCAGCGCCTATCAGCAGTTGGCCGGCAATGCCAAGGGCGACGACCGTGCGAGCTCTGAACGATGGTTGAATCTGGCCATCGCCCAGTACGATACGCTGTGCACGGATGAAATTTCATCCTATTACAAGGATGCCCGCTTCAACCGGGCGCTGGCTCACCAGAGTCTGGCCACGGATAGTGCCATGGCCTTCGCGGACGCAGAGTACAGGGCGATCCTGGCAGACGACGATGGCTACGCTGAGCGCGCCTTGGTGCAGATCGGCGAGCTCTACTTTGATCGGGGGCGGTACGACCAGGCTGCCCAGACGTCATTGCAACTGCTGGATAGCTACCCCAACAGTGAGCACGTGGACAAGGCCTTCATGCGGCTGGCGCTCTCGCGCCAGGCCGTAGGCGACCTGGATCGCGCCACATCCGCCTTTCTTGGGGTACCCGAAACCTCTCCCCTCTATGCCCGCGCGCGCCTCGGAGGTGGGCACAGCCTGCTCAGCGAGCGCCGCTACACGGACGCCGTCCAAGTATTGGAGGCAGGTCTGCCGCGGGCGGATGACGACGGCCAGCGTGCCAGCTTCAACTACCTCCTCGGACAGGCTTTCGGCGGCGAGGGCGACTTTTCGGCGGCTGTAGCCCGTTTTTCCACGGCCCTTCAATATTCAGTTGAGGGCGAGCTTGAGGAAGCGTTGCGGTTCAGCAGAGGGAATGCTGCGTTCGCCGTAGGGACGTATCGATTGGCCGAAGAGGACTTCAACTGGATTGTCGAGCACGTCCGCGAACCGCGCAGAGTCCGGTCTGCCAAGGACGCTCTGGCTCTGGTCTATCTGAAGCAGAATCGGGGCAATGAAGCGGTGCGAACGCTCGCCGATATGGCTGCTGATACCGACCGCCCAGAGGAACGAGCCATCATCCTGAATCGCCTGATGGATCTACACTACGAGGAGGACAACCACGCTGAGACGATCGTCGTCGCCCGGCAGTTGATCGACCTGGCATTTGACGATGAGTTGAGCGCGGGCCAGATGTACCGGCGCAAGGAGAAGGCCTACTTCCTCATCGGCGATGCCCTGACGCGACTGGGCCGCACTGCGGAAGCGGCAGAGGTCTTTCAGACGGCCCTGAGTCTCTTCCCCGAGTCCCACTTCGCCACCGATATGCGACTGACTATGGGGGTTCACTACTTCGACCAGGGTGAGCTCGATCGGGCCAAGCAAACATTCGTTGATCTGTCGGCGGCGAAGCTGGATCAGGCCCGTCGCTTGATGGTGCTCTTCTATCTGGCCAATACGAACTACAGTCTGAGAGAATTCAACGACGCCCGGTCTTCCTTCGAGCAACTGCTGCGCGACTATCCACAGGCGCCCGCTCTGCCGGACATCTTGTTCGGCCTCGCAGAAAGCCACTATCAACTGGCGGAATATGAGTCCGCCATCGGCGTCTACGAACGCATTCTCGCTCAGCACGCCGACGACCCCACGGCGGGTCGGTCGCAGTACAACATGGCTTGGTGTCTGATCGAGCTCGAGCGCGTCGAGGCATCCATGGCAGCATTGCGTACTCTGCTGGAACGCTACCCAGAGAGTGAGTTCGCCGCCTCGGCGCAGTTTACGCTCGCCGACTATGCGTACAATCGCCGCTCCTATGAAGAGGCCAGGCAGGGGTATCGCCGGGTCCAAGAGCGTTATCCCGAGGACCCGGTGGCTGCCCAGGTGCCGCGCCTTATCGCCGAGATCGAGGAGGCCGTGGCGTTCGAGCACTACGAAGTGGCTGTGGCGCTGATGGATTCAGCCGAAGCAGCTCCGGAAGGAGCCAGCCAGGGGGAGTACTTCGAGCGCGCAGTGAAGTCCTTCCGGCAGATCAGTGAACGGTATCCCGGAACGGAGAGCGAACTGGGTGCACTGAGCAACATGGGGGTCTGTCTCGAGGGGCTCAGGCAGTGGCATGACGCCGTGGCGGTGTACGAACAGGTGATAGAAATGTATGAGGACAAGCGGGCGAGCAAAGAGGTGTACCAGTTCGCCAAGGCCCACAAGGAATGGATTATCACAACGCGATTGTGAGACTGGCTATCGATGATTGAGAAATCGTACATGATGCGATGCGTGGTCTGCTTGGTTCTGGGGTCGCTGTTGCTGGCTGCCGGCCAATCTGAGGCCCAGGATACGCCACCTGAGAGGTTGGCGAGCCGCAAGCAACAAGTGACTCGTTCTCAGGCGATCACGCTTTCTGCCCTGTTCCCCGGTGTGGGACAGCTGGCGAGCGGACACCGGAATCGGGGCACCGCGCTGGTGACGGCCGAGTTGGCCTGTCTGGTCATTTGGTTGACATCACACGAGGATTACCAGACCCACTCGGCGCAATTCGGCATTGAGAGCGAGCGCTTTGTGTCGTTGCGAGAGGGCGGGTCATTCGAAGAGGCCGAAGAAAGCGGGCAGCGGCTAGCGGCCAAAAAGGACGATCTCGATGGCTCGCACATGCGCCGCAGATTGTTTGGTGCTTTGGCCGCAGTGGTATATGGCTACAATCTGCTCGACGTGATGGTCCTCGGCGGGGCTGAGCCCCACGCGGCCAGCTCTGTTCGCGTCGTGCCCATGACAAGGAACGAGGCGACAGGCGTGGCCGTCGTGGCTCGTTTTTGAAGGATCATGCACATGCGAGTGTCAATGACTACTAAGGTTCTCGTGCTCGGGGGCATCCTCGTTCTGACCTTGGGCTGCAGCAATGATCTCGAAACGCCCACGGCGTACCACCGAAACCACCTGGCGGTGCCCACCGATGTGGAGGCAAGCTTGAATGGCGACGGTGTACGAGTGACGTGGCAGATCGAATCCATTCAGAACGTGGCCGGCTTCGTCGTCTCCTTCACCGACGCCACTGGGAGCGTGAGAACGCGATCCCTTCAGGACTCGGCAGCCAGGAGCTTGGCTGACAACAGTGTGAACACCGAATCCGGCTCGATCATCCAGATCCAGGTGAGGGCTTTTGATGAAGATGACTTTCTCGGTCCACTGTCGACAGTGGTCAGCCTGTCTGTCGACTAAGTGAAGGGCAGATAGAGTAAAATGAATTCCGACGCCCAACGTTTCAGCGTTCCCAGTGACCGCATCAACCAGTACCGACTGCTGGCAGAGACCCGCCGGCTCGTCGTCGCTGGTCTGCTGATCAGCATGGGGCTCGTCGGGGGGGCGTTCATCTATTTTGTGGCGGCGCCAAAGGAAGATGAGGCGCCGCCGCCGGCTATCGCCCGAATCATCATCCGCAAACCGCGAGCGACCAAACCGTTCCAGCTCAAGCGCCAGCGCCTGAGGCCACGGAGTATGACCAAGAAGGTGAGTGCCTTGAGGCCCCGCCTGGCCATGCCCACGACTCGTCGTCTGACCGGGGCATCCATGTTCGGACGCGTCGAGACCATTGACTATGCCGTCGATACCGATATCCAAATCGACCTCCAGTCCGGGCCCATTGCGTTCTCAACGGCGCGGGTCACTGGAACCAAGGAGCCGGAGACGCGCATCGCCATGCGCGAGGAATTGCTCGACCTGGACGCGCTAGACACCGGCAAATACAAAGGGCTCATCATCCAGGATCCGACGGATCGTCGCAAGGTCAAGGGGTTTGTCTACCTTGGCACGGCATGGGCGACTGATCTTGAGCCCGTCTTCGCTAGCGCTGCAAAGGCGATTCCAAATCTGGTCGACGCCGTCAACGTCCAGACCGGGATCACCGCCAAGGTCGACGCCCATTTGTTCCTCGATTCTCAAGAGCTCTTCCGCACGCCCTTCGTCTACATCACATCGGAAGAGGCCTTTGAGCTAACCAGTCGGGAGAAGGAGAACCTTGGTGAATACATGCGCCGCGGAGGGTTTGTCTTCGCCGACAACGCCAATGCCACCGTCGAATTCAGTCAAGCGGAGGCCTCGCTGCGCCAGATCTTCCGAGCCGCGCTGGGTGCGCAGGGACAGTTCCAACCCATACCCAATTCCCATCCCCTGTACCACACGTTCTATGATTTCGACGGTCCTCCAGTTGGATCGGAGTTGGGCACTCCATCGGACTCGGAGCAATGGAGTGTCAAGTATCGCATTCTCCCTCAGCATTCCTACCGGCTGGAAGGGGTGTTTCTGGGCGACCGCCTCGTCGCTCTGTACTCGGACAGGGGCTACGTGCACAAATGGGCGGAGAACTACGGCAACGAACCGCAGTTGCGCTTCGGTATCAACGTCGTTGTCTTTGCACTGACTCAGGAAGGTTCCATCGCGCAGCAGCAGATCGACTACTACAGCGAAGGCGGTGCAGAATGAACAACTCCCCCTCGCCGACTGCATCGGCGCGGCGTACTGTCATGTTTTTCGGAATGGGTCTGTTCCTACTCAGCGGGTGCATCTTCACGCCCCCGGCGATCGAATACAGCAGCTATCTCTCGGCGCGTTCCACACGGGACGCTGCTGACCACTACCTGGTCGATGACGATGGGGCCGTCACCTATGCGCTGGCAGGACTGCGCGTCAGGGTCGACTACATGACAGATGAGGCGTTGAACCAGATGTTTCCCGACGATTCGAACAGGGGCCCGTTCTCGACAAACCCGTACACCTATGGGGACTGGCTCGATCCTTTGCTCGGGCACACACCCAATCGCTTCACTGTATTCCAGGTTACGGTGACCAACGACATCTACGCCAAGGTCTTGCTCGACCCGATCACGGCCTTGCTCCATACCGACCAGGGTGAGGTGCTTCACTCCTTCGGGATCCCATCCTACTCGCCGCACAAGAGTTTCGAGCGCTACTACCGTGGCGTCCGCGGCCAGAGCGGCAACGAGTTCTATCGCTTCGATACGCGCATGGGCAATGTGCGAAGCTCGACCTTTCTTGAAGACACGAAGGTGTTCAAAGGCGAGAGCTACAGCGGCCTGCTGACCTTTTCTCCCCTCGATGAAGAAGTGGACCGAGTCCAGTTGATTCTCGAGGATTTCGTGCTCAAATTCGACGCCTCCGATCAGCCCCTGGAAACCGTGGACATCTTCTTCGACTTTGATCGGACGATCTTGAAGACCGTGGTGACACCGGCAGCGGATCCCGCAGAGTGAGATTCGCCGGCGGTCGTACGATCTTGCTTGCAGCGAGACTGGTGGCGGTGGCGCAGGCCCCGAGTTGTAGAGCGAACCAGATATTGAATATCTATCCCTTGGTAAGAAGGAGTAGCTGAAATGTGGGAGATCGTCAAAAGCGGCGGACCTTTGATGGTGCCTCTGATCGGATGCGCTGTGTTGTCCCTCGCCTATACCATCGAGCGGCTGTGGGTCTTCAGTCGCCTGCCAGATCGTGTCCAGGCTCAAAAGGAGCTGAGCCGGATCGAAGCTTCGCTCGTCAATGGCGGTGAGGACGCGGTTGTGCAGGAGGTCAACCAGGGCACGGGAGTGCTCAACCACGTCTTTGCAGCGCTGCTGAGTCGTTACGATATCCTGATGTTGGAGCAGCGAGAATTCCGCGAGACAAACGAAGAGATTGTTCAACTGTCAGAGGCTGGTGGGGGAGGGCAGATCGCGCGGTTCATCGAAAGGCGGCAGGAGCTTGCGGACCTAAAGGAGGAGCTCGTGGTCGAGACCGAGGAGGCCTCGCGGAGTTACTTGGGGAAGCATTTACCCATCTTGAACATGATCGGCAATATCACGCCGCTGCTGGGACTTCTGGGAACGATCATCGGTATGATCCTGGCGTTCGAGTCGATTGCAGCGGTCGGCACAGGAGATCCGAAGGTGGTGGCCGACGGCATTTCACAGGCTCTTGTGACGACGGCCAGCGGTTTGATCGTCGCCATCCCGACGATCGTGGCCTACGGATATCTCGCGCGCAAGGCAGATCTGTTTCTGGATCAGGTGGAAGTTTTCGGGCACGCATTCTCGAATACCCTGATCACGGCCGGGCGCAGAAACAAGAAATAGTGTCCTGTCGGCGCTGAAGAGGGAGAGGAACTATGGCCAGACATCGGAGAACGCGGCGACCGAGTTTCCAGAAAGAGGGGGGACCGGATCTGACCCCGCTGATCGATTGCGTATTCCTGCTGCTCGTCTTCTTCATGGTGACGACTGTGTTCCAGCACGCCAAGGGACTGGACGTGGATCTGCCCGCGCCGAGTCAATCGGTAGAAGAAAATAAAAAGGATATCAACGTAATCCTGGATCACAACGGACAAATCGAGATCGGCGGAGAGCCGGTTTTGGCGACGGCGTTGGCGCAGCGGTTGGTTCGTGCCATGGCGGAAGCGCGTAACGACAACATCATCATTCAAGCTGATGGCGAGTGCGCTGAGAGGCACGTCGTCCACGTAGTGGATACGGCCAAGGAGGTAGGCGTGCAGGGCATCGCCTTCGTGGTCGTTCAGGGGGAATGAGCGTGGCTAGAACGAGGAGACGAAAAAAGCGTTTTGCACAGGAGAGTGAACAGAATCTGACGCCATTGATCGACTGCGTCTTTCTTCTGTTGATCTTTTTCATGGTGACGACGGTGTTCAAACAGCCGTACCGTCTGCAGGTAGAATTGCCGCAGGCGCGGAACGCCAAAGAGGCGCTTGAGAAGAAGCTGGTCGCGTCAATAACGACGGATGGCCGGATGGAGATAAACCGCGAGCCCGTCGACCAGGGAGACCTCGAGCAGGTGCTGTTGAGGGAGAAGCAGTCCACGCGGAGTCTGACCTTGATCTTGCGGACGGACAAGGAGGCGAAGCACAAGTGGGTCCTGTTTATCCTGGAGGCGGCCAAACGGGTTGGTGTCGACACGATCCTGTTGGCGACCGAGGACGAGAAGGACGGCTGAGCGTTGCTCGCCGGTCCCCGCAGGTGCTGCCGGCTAGGCGTTTGTCGCACAGTTGCGATGATTTTGAGCGGCATCGGTGTTCTTGTCGTTGTGGCAGGATGTGGCACACGCGATGTCGGCTCGGCCATCGGTGATCTGTCGAGTCCGGATCCCGAAGTCAGGTTGCATGCCAGCTACGAGCTGATCAGGCACGGCTCGGTCGCCGTCGAACCACTTATCGACTACGCCACGACAGGCACGGACAGCCTGCGTTACATCAGCGCTCAGATTCTTGGCCGGATCGGCGACAGGCGAGCCCGAGGGACCTTGAAGCAATTCGCCGAGGATCGCAATGAGCATGTTCGCCGGGCGGCGCTCCTGGCTCTGGGCAACATGGCTGATCCCGGAATCGTCGACTACTTGGTCGCTACGCTTCTCGAAGACGCACGCCCCGACCTGCGCGCCGCCGCCGCTCAAAGCCTCGGGGTTTCCGATGACACGTTGGCGGTCCCGGCGCTCGTCCACGCTTTGCAGGACACGGCGTCATCAGTGCGCAAGCAGGCCGTCGTGGCCCTTCACCGACTGTGGACGCAACAGGCCGAGGGTGCCGTCACCCGTGCGTTGACCGAAGACCGGGTAGAAATCGTGCGCTTCGTCGCAGCTCAGGCGCTGGGTCAGCATCGAGCGGTCGCGGCCCGGGACCCCCTGCGGATGGCCCTGCGCGACTCGAGTGTCTGGGTCCGGGCCGAAGCGGCACGCAGCCTCGGTATGCTGGGCGATGCGGCAGCCGAGGGCGACGCAGAGGACAGGCAAAGGGTAGACGAATGAGCGTTGCGCGATCTGATGTCATCAGCCGTCTCGAGGTCATGGGCCTGAAAGCCGGTGACCGCGTGATGGTCCACAGTTCGCTGTCGAGCATCGGCCATGTCGAAGGCGGCGCGCCGACCGTGCTGCAGGCGATCCTGGATGTGCTGGGACCGGCAGGCATGCTGATGGTGCCGACCTTCACCCACAGTAGCTGCGAGTACTTCGATCCACTGCTCTCGCCATCCCTGAACGGTGTGATCACGGAAGCGGCGAGGAGTCATCCGGGAGCGGTCCGTAGTCTTCACCCGACGCATGCGGTGACGGTGATCGGCGCCGACGCAGAAGAGCTGGTAGAGGACGACCTGGATCGCGGCGCCCTCGGTCGGGATTGTGCTCTGGACCGGCTGATCAAGAAGGGCGGTTATGTCCTGCTTCTCGGGGTGGATCACAGAACGAACTCGTCCATCCACATCGGCGAGGACTATGCCGGGGATAATCGTCAGAAGTCCATCTCACCGGAAAACCCGAAGGTCGTCGTGCTCAACCATCCGCAGCGGGGTGAGCAAGAGCTCACGCTCACAGAGATGATGGGTCACACGATCGCATTCGACCGCATGGACGGGGTCTTACGCTCGAGAGGTCAGGTGGTGGAGGGGAAGATCGGCGAGGCGACATGCCAGCTGATGAAGGGCGAAGACATCATCGCTGCGACTCTGGACATTCTCAGATAGGGATCGCAGACGTACCGCTGCACTCGAAGGTCACTACCGCATGACCTGGATTACCCCGTTCTCCTGCGACGAAGAGCCGTCGAGTCCGCCGGCTGAGATCTTATACAGATAGGTCCCATTCGCCAGCTCCTGATCCGGGCGCCACTCGATCTGGTTGTAACCCTGGGGCCCAGTCCTGTGCAACTCGGCCACCAGTCTGCCGGCGATGGAGAACACTTGGATGTGGACTGCGGCGGATGCCTGTGACAGCGAAAAAGTGAAGTGGCCCCCCTCGCGCATCGGATTGGGGTGAAACAGGACGTTGCTGACGGCGTCTACGCCATGGGTTACACTGAAGGCGATGGACTTTGCCGCCCAATTGTTGTAGGTATCCCAGGCTTCGAGCTGTAGCAGGTGTTTGCCTGGCTCGAGTCCCGACAGCCGAACTTGCAAGATGCCTTCACGGTAATCGGCCATTGTCTCGAAGCGCCCCGTAACGTCCGTCACTTCGCCATCGATCCGCAACTCGATTCGGTGCCCGATCTCGCCGGTGATGTTGATCCCGCTCGGGTCGCGCAGGCGCGCGTGCAGCAGCGCCGTCGGTGCCACCTGTAGTACTTGCTCATCGCCGGGCAGACGACCGTCAAGCGTGAGCTCGAACTCAGGGCCATCATCGTCGGGTGGGGCCGATTCATCTGTGCCTGAGAAGGCAAATGGTCCCGCTGTACCATAGGCGGATGCCCGACCGTCCCATGCGTACGCGGTCATGCGTCCCTCGCCTGTGCCGTAGGCAATATCCTTGGGCGTGCGGAAGACAGTCTCAAAGCGACCTTCGCTGACCGGGAGGAGGCCTCGATAGATTGGCGGCCCATGTTTCTCGTATTCGATGGTTTTGCTCCTGTCCGTCGTCACTCTCCGTGTCGTGGAGTCGAATACCTGCACGCGGACCTGGCCCGAGAAGTCTTCGAGGAGGCTGCCTTCCTCATCAACCACGTGACCCGTGACGCGGACCTCGCCCAGGGCTCGAAGCGTGTCTGCTGTGGCCTCCATACGGACCCCAAAGGCGGGGCGGGCCAGCCGCGTCAGCGGATCGCCGAACAAATTGTAACGCAAGATCTTTCTTAGGTCCGCATCGGCGATTGCTTTGGCCTCCATGAGACCCAGACCGACTGGTACGTGCTGACGTCCGCCGCGGAACATGAGTCGGTGGAAGCTGCGGGCGAGCGCCATATTGCTCTCGTGGAAGCCGACTCGCGTGGCGCCGATCATGCCGATGATGCCGCCCCCGGTCCGCTTGAGAAGAGCCTCCGGAATGGAATCGCGCACCGGGTCGTCGAAGACGGCCATCTGACTGGCGGCGGCGTAGAGGAAGGGCAGACGGCGACCGTTGGCGATCTGGTCCAGGTCCGCGGACAGGACGAAGATGTGCTCGTGCGCGAACACCTGGGCGTTGCCGTGCCCGATGTAGACGAGCAACAGCGAGCCGGCGTTGAAGCGATCGATAAAGGCGTCACGAGCGCTCGGCTTGAAGCGGCCTTCCAGAGGGAATTCTAGCAGGTAGAGCTTCTCCACATCGATATCGGCCGGCAAGAACCGGGACGCCAAATTCTCGGCGTCTCTGACGAACATCGCTTCGACCACGGTCAGATCGTCGGCGTTGTGGGTATCATCCGCCACCAGCAGTGCGCGGGCATGCCAGTCGCCAAACTCAAGATTCGAATCGTAATCGATCAGCTTGTCCACTACTGTTTGAGCATCGATCGCCGTCTGTACAGGCAGCCGCCCGATGGCCATGTCGGGCAGCTGGTCCTCGCCCACCACGCAGACGTACCAGTCGTCGAAGGTGAGATCCCTGTCTTCATAGGGAGGGATCCAGTTGCCGGTAGATGTGCCCGAGTTGTTTTTGTAGTCGTAGCTGCCATCGCCAAAAAGCAGTACGAAGAAGGGCGCAGGATCCCAGTTCGAGCTCGTGTGGCGCACGAAGTTTCGGATCGCGGTGGGATCGAGCAGACCTCCGGAGAAGCTGTCATAAATGTCCTGTACATCGACTACGGCCGTCGACACGGGCGCGCCGAAACGGTCGTCTGACCTGCGCCATGCCGCCAGGCGCTCTGCTTGATCCAGGAAATCGGCATGTGAGATGATCAGGTAGTCTGCGCCGAGGACCTCTCGCTTGAGGTCGCGCCGGTCTGCCGTCTCGATTCGACTCGGTTTTCTCATTCTTTGTGGCGTGAGGGCCACATACGATCGCGCTGGACCCGCGCTATCCTGGAAGGCGACCGCACCTGTCGTTGGATCGTGTGCGATGTCGACGATTTCCCTGAGGCCGGCGGACA
>Ga0114993_10002974_pt1 | contig 18046 bp, 21 predicted proteins | sample ArcticOcean_MG_C_FD_87042 | JGI IMG/M metagenome (GOLD analysis project Ga0114993, IMG submission 87042) | Marine microbial communities from western Arctic Ocean - ArcticOcean_MG_CB2_150 | ecosystem: Environmental > Aquatic > Marine > Oceanic | place: Arctic Ocean: Canada Basin | collected...
GAGGACGAGGACGACGACGAGGACGAGGACGAGACGGAGGGCGAAGAAATTGTTGCCGAGGCGGATGAAGACGGTTGGGAATGGGTCGAGGCCGGCGATGATAAGCCGCTACCCAAGGACGACGATGAGTGGGAGTGGGAGGAAGTGGATGACGATGAAGCGGATTCTTCTCCAGAATCGGACGACGCCGACCGAAATGGAAGTCGAAGCCCCTGAGCGTCGTTGTTGGCCCCTGATTGTGTGGAGCTCGGGTAGGCGGCTACCGGACGCTACACTTGCGCTCCTGGCCGAGGCGGCTTGCGCAGGTAAAATCGTTTATCGAAACTACGAGTGGGAACTAACCAATGCCGGGAAGCGCTGACAGATTGCCGATAGGGGTGGGCCTGTTGGGATTGGGCACGATAGGTTCCGGGGTGATGACGACGTTGGCGGAACAGTCGGCGCGGCTGGAGAAGCGGCTGGGACGCAAGATCGTCGTAAGGCAGGTGCTGGTACGGGATTTGGATAAGCAACGATCGGTGGCTGTCGGCGCCGGCGCCCTAACTACTAACGCGGCCGACGTGCTGGAGGCCGAGGACATTGATGTGGTCGTTGAGCTGATGGGGGGCATCGAGCCGGCTCGTGAATATATGGAGTCGGCGCTACGTAACGGCAAGCACCTGGTGACGGCCAATAAGGACGTGATGGCCAATCACGGAGTCGAGCTACTCGGCCTGGCGGGCGAGATGAATCTGGATCTGTTTTTCGAGGCTAGCGTGGGCGGTGGGATACCGCTTATCGGACCGTTTCGACAGGACCTGGCGGCTAACGAAATCACCGAGATCCACGCGATCATCAACGGGACCACCAACTACATCCTCACCCGGATGGATCAGGACGGAACCCCCTACGAAACCGCGTTGCGGGAGGCGCAGGACTTCGGCTATGCCGAGCCAGATCCAGCCAACGACGTGGAGGGACACGATGCCGCCTACAAGCTCGGAATCCTCGCCGGCCTGGCTTTTGGCGTGCAGGTCCATCCTGACGACATTTACCGGGAAGGAATTGGCGAGCTTGAGGCTGTTGATTTCGTGCATGCGAGCAATCTGGGATACGCCATCAAGCTACTGGCGATTGGCAAGGCCGGGCCGGACGGGGTAGAGGTGCGGGTTCACCCGACGTTGGTTACCCGCGATTTCCTTCTCAGCCAGGTGAGTGGCGTCGAGAATGCGGTACGGATTCGAGGGGACCTGCTCGGCCATGCGGTGTTCGCCGGGCGGGGAGCGGGTCCTAAGCCCACGGCGAGTGCGATCGTGGCCGATCTCATCGACCTGGCCCACAATCTGAACGCCGGGGTTCACGCGCGGGTGCCAATCCGATTCGACAGTGATCTTCAGGTTATGCCGATGGGCGATATCCGGAGCCGTTACTACTTGAGAATCTGGGTCGCCGACCAGCCCGGAGTGCTGGCGCAGATCGGTCGCATATTCGGCGATAGCGGGATCAGCATCGCCGGTCTGGATCAGAAGGAAGTCGACGCCAGTCAGGGAGCGGCAGAACTCGTCATCCTGACCCATGAGGCTGTTGAAGCGGACATGCAGGGCGCCCTTCGCCAGATGAAAGCGATGGATGTTGTGAACCGTATCGACGCCTTCCTGCGAGTTGAAGATCTCGAGGAGGAGGAGTGACGGCCGACGCTACCCACTCACCGGCCCGGGTAGGCGTGTTGCGTCGCTATACGGACCATCTGCCGGTAACCGCGGATACACCGCTCATTTCGCTCGGCGAAGGCGATACTCCGTTGGTGCGTTCACCGTCGCTTGAAAAACGGACGGGCGCAGGCGAAGTGTGGCTTAAATATGAGGGCGCCAACCCTACCGGCTCGTTCAAAGACCGGGGAATGGTTATGGCGGTGGCCAAGGCACTTGAGGAAGGGGCCCACACCACAATTTGTGCGTCGACGGGCAACACCTCGGCCGCGGCGGCGGCGTACTCGGCCCGGGGAGGTATACGTTGCGTCGTGCTTGTGTCGGAGGAGATCGCGGCCGGGAAGATGGCCCAGGCCCAGATGTATGGGGCGGTTGTGGTAGTGCTGGAAGCCAATTTCGACCAGCGGCTACAGCTCGCTAAAGACCTGGCCGGCATGTCGTCGGGAGTGGTGCACGTCAACTCGGTGAACCCTTATCGACTCGAAGGCCAGAAAACGGCGGCGTTCGAAATCTGTGACGTTCTTGGGGACGCGCCGGATGAGCTGTACATACCGGTTGGCAACGGCGGAAATATTTTTGCTTACTGGAACGGCTTCAAAGTCTTCGTGGACATCGGGCGGGCAAAGAGCAAGCCGGTAATGCGAGGCTTTCAGGCCGAGGGCGCCGCGGCCATCGTGCAGGGGCACGCGATCGCTGACCCGAGAACGGTGGCGTCGGCGCTGGTAATCGGAAATCCGGAAAACTGGACGAAGGCCACGGGGGCCCGCGACGAGTCCGGGGGCAGCATAGAATCTGTGTCTGACGAGCAAATACTGGAGGCTTACCGAGAGCTGGCGCTTGAAGGAATCTTCTGCGAACCGGCTTCTGGGGCGGGTGTGGCGGGACTGCTGGATCGGGCGCGGCGAGGGCTGTTGAAGAGTGGAAGTTCGGTCGTTTGCGTATTGACGGGTTCAGGCTTGAAAGATCCAGACCGAGCGCTGACCCAATCGAAACCCAGGATCGAGGTTGAGGCGGAGGTGGACTCCATCGCCGGTGTGCTGGGATGGTAGGCGAGACTAGTCTTCGAGCGCCCTGAACGCCGCTTCGATATCAGCCTGTAGGCGACGGTTGTTCGCGTAGACGGCGCGACCTACCGCCTCCGTCACAGCGTCGATCTGTGGACCGTCGAATCCTTCCCGAGCCTTTAGTACGGCGCGAACATTGGCCTCAATTTCGTCCCGGCTGAGCCCGATCTCGATCGGGTCACCTTCGTCCGGCGAAGCCTTACGCAGCTCGTCGAATTCGATATGCATGCAAACGCTGCAAGGCCTGACGATCTCGCCCCCCGGCACGATGTGCAGATGTGCACATCGGGAGCAGCGCAGCTCGGTGTCCTGCTCGAACCGCTGGCCGATTGTTGGCATCTTGAAACCCTCCGCCGCCAATGTAACACCGAGCCGTCCCCGATCGGTCGGAATTAACCGGTGCTGTTCGCTGGTTCGTAATTGTCGCGCCAGTGGTGCTTCGGTTCCCACCCGAGTAAGCGCCTTGTTTTTGAGTTGTCGAAGGGAGAGAAGTATGGATCATCGCCCTCGTAGCGGTCCCTCGCATCGGGGTAGTACGTTGCCATCAGCTCTCTGGTGGGAATCTCCATATAGGTCTGGGATGAGGTGATAAACAGGGCCTCGCAGGCCAGACCGTCCTGGTCGGCGGCCATGCGGCAGGCACGGGCGACATCGCGGACGTCAATGCCGGTCCACATCTGGCTCCGTGCGCTTTCCGGATCGCGGTGTGCCGTTCCTACAACGTCGTTGTAGGCGTCCGGACGGAGCACGCGGCAAATATCCTCTCCAACGGCCTTGCTGAGACAGTACGGATCCTGAGGACGAAGGGGATGCTCCTCATCGATCGGAAAATAATCGGGCTGGAAGAAGTTATAGGCAAAGGAGAAGCCCAACGTGGAATCGCTGGAGGCTGTCACCACCTTGTCGATCCCGTTTAGGCGGGCGGCTTCGAGCACGTTGTAGAGGCAGGAGAGGTTGTGCAAGAACACCTTGGGCCGACTGTCCCAATAGGGATGGGGGATCGCCGCGAGATGAATAACCGCCTCGCAGCCTTCGACGGCGCTGATCGCCTGTCCGAGGTCAGTCATGTCGGCCCGCCGGATGTTGAGGCGGTGGCGAGGAGCGACCTGGCTAATGTGAGGGAAGGCGGCGTCGATTATTACGGGCACGTGGCCGTGGTCCGCCAGTTCGTCCACTACGAATCCACCGACGTTTCCCGCTCCACCGGTTATGGCAATACGCATGGATCAACCTTTCGTGGACTGGTGCCGGAACCACAGTACCCGAGCCAGCTACAGAATCCTGAGCCGGTTGCCGAACACATCCCAAATCGCCGACAATATGCGCAGGAGCAAAGAGATTAGCGAACAGCGGGGATACACGAATGGGCAAGGAGATAGGCTAGGCGGGCAGCCGAAAAGAGTTGCAAGCAGCCGTCCGGGGGCTTGAAGCCCGCGGTTTCGACCTGAAAGCGATTTCTGCGCTCGTGTATCAGCGCGCCCTCTGGCGGCGGCGTCTCGAAAAGGAATGCGAGGGCGAGGAAACTCGCCCGGCCAGTAAGGCGTAAATCCTGGGAATTAGTTTCTCCGTGATTCGGGGTTTCCCCGGCTGCGCTTGCTCTTGCGACTCGGGCGACAGCCTGCCGGCATAACACGCCCAACATGGCTGTTCCTCGAATAGGCGCCCGCCATCTAGACCATCCTGAAGTCCATTAGCGCTCGCCGTCGGCGTCGGGTTGAGCCGAATCGGTCCACCAGCCAGTAAGACAAAGCCTTTAACGCGTGGTTGTCCCGGTCAATCGGCTCCTCAGGGATGGGTCGGCCTTCCAGTCCCCCCCGATACTGGTATTTGCCGAACTCGCGGATGGTCATTATGCATTTCGGGTCGAAAATAATCCGGGGCTCTCCGGTCGCCGGATCCTCCAGGTAAGTTCGCAGCCGTGCAATGCCGTCCAGCAGCCCCCCCGGTTGAATTTCAGATGAATTCCCGCCTCCGCCTGCCAAATTTCGACTTGCGATGGCATGGCGTGATGTTGCCGGCCGGCGATGTCGATCACGCCGCCGGTCACACGATCCCACCACTTTCGGCTTCGACACTCGCGAATAACGGTAGCGGCACCTGCTGGGTGACGTAGAGCTCGTCGACCACCCGGACCAATCCCGGTTCCCATTGCAGGGCCAGTACGGCGTACGCTCCGGCATAGCCGGGATCGATCGCCAGCTCGACTCGGGCCGACCAATCCACGGGGCACTCCTCGACATGAATCTTCGAATTGAACTCCCGGAATACGAGTCCCGAAGGCGGCGTCGGTTCGCCCCCAAATCGCTCTAGGAACAGGTCTTTGGATAGGTGATTCGTAATGCCTGTATCTCGGGATCGTCGTATCCACCGGGATAGGGGATGCTGTTCTCCCAGGGCGGCATCGAGAACGACTTTCCGCCTTCCGGGTTCTGACTGGACCACTGGTTAAAGTTTTCCGCAGACCAATTTTGGGAGCCTTCAAACGTTCCTGACAATGAGAGCCAGCGTCGTTTTTCCGCCACCCGGCCCCGCAGACGCAGATAGACTTCGTAATTGCACTGGGCCGCCTCACACAGCAAAATCCCATCTGGCGCTTCACCGGCCAAGCGCTCCGGGGAGCGGGCGGATTTGGTCACAATCCGTGAGCCTGTCTTCGTAACCACCACACACGGTCCCCGCGCCGGTCCCGACATGGTTTTGATATCGTCGACTGCATAGAGCGAGTCGATCACGTATTGAAGCTCCGGCCGGCGCTGCTCGTAGTCCGGCCCGACAATCCAGAATAGGCGGGCTGCTCGGAGTTGCCAGACCAGCTCCATCGCCGAGCTCCGGGATTGCCACGCGCGCTCTCCTCCGGCGACCAGCGTCAGCCGGGATTGGGAGTCGTGGGCCGTGCGCTGCCGATCTGAAGGCCCGTAACCAAGTGGACGCCATGCCGCCGCTCGCCCTCGTTTCATGCTGTCCCGACTGGTCATAATAAATCCTCGATTTCTTGCGGTAAGGGAGGGGCGGTCCCATCCCTTGAACTGAGCTTGGTACCAGCTCTCCACCAGACCCTGGAAATTTCGATTCCGAAGCCGGCACTTGGTTGGAGATCCTGCGGAAGTGCCCCCGGTGCCCTGCCGCTGAGGGCATTCCCGCACTATCCGGTACACGGGCCGGAATTTAGTCGGTGGAGAATCTACCTGTTGCGCCCAAAAGTGCTGCACGGGTTCTAGAAGCCCCAAGGGACGAACGACAGCTCTTGTATTCAGCTGTACCGTTCGGATCGAAACGGCTACCAGGCGCTCCGCAGCGCGAATTGCTCGATTATGTTCGTGGTGAAAAATAGCCTTGGGCGCATCCGGGCGGCGTCCTCGCCAGGTCGAACCGCCAGAGAGGTTCCCCGGTCTGGCAGCGGGGACATTGAATCATCAGATCGATTCCACCCCAAACGCTGTCAAATTAGTCCCCAAATTCAGATATCACGTAGAAGTCCCCTCCTTGGGATCCAGAATACGAGATGACTATGCAAACTAATAGTGTATCGTGCTTACTGTGCGTAAGCTCAAGCAAATTGGCAAGTCTGCGGGAGTTGAGTCGGGCCGATCACCCCGTCGGAAAATCCCGCTCAGGTCGTACCTACGGGGTGAGTAGCGAGCGAGACTTAGCCTGGCTCCTAAAGTGACGGTGAGGATGAGCAGGGAAATTCATATAACAACGTAGGAATAAGTAGGAAATACACAATAATGCCGTACCTAGTGTAAACAGGGGTTGACGGGGCATAGGAAGGCGGTGATGATTGAGGGAGATAGATAGACAGAGCAATATCCGTTAGAACGGGAATTCCCTTACCTGCCGTGGCGCAAGAAACGGGCGCCGCAGGCGGGTTTTGCTGTCTTGAAAAGGAGAAGCGTGAGTTCAATCAGCACAAGGCTCAGGTGGCGGCACCTCGGCCTGCCGGCCGCATGTTCCTGGCGGAACCGTAAGGAAGGTGGACTACCCAGGACTGTAGACGTACAGCGGCTCGTCGGACGGGCACGCAAACGAAGTCCAAGTTCGGCACCCGGCTTCCCAGTAGATTTCCCTCGGTATTTGATAGATAGCTCGCAAGATCTGCAGCCCGTAGTCGGTCAGATACCAGCGCTGATTTCCTTGCGGGTCGTAACTATCGACAAACCCAAGCAACGGGGAGTCCGTACGGCCATTGATGAACCAGATTCCCGAAGAGGCTCCCGGCGGAGGCTGAGTGATTTCGCTGCGGCTGGCTGGACCATTGAGAACCACAAACCAGAGTTTCGGACCGGGGATTAGCGCAGAAAGTTGGAGATTGCTTCAGCAGGTTTCCGCCGCTCCCTGACCAGCCCCGGCAATTTCGGGTGGCAGGAGGCGGGGTATTCCGAATCGATGTCACTTCGTCTAGACGGAATTTAGCCTGTGCGGGCTGTCGGGAATGTTCGCCTAGTCTGCAATTCAGTCGGATGGACGAGTGATCCAGCCCACCCAGGGTCTTGAATCTTGAGTCCGAGAAGGGGCTACTGAACTGAGGAGAGAGTCAGCGCAACTATGATAAGTAGAGCGGCAAAAGCCAGCCAGACCGTCGGCGAAATGCCAAGAACCGCCCCTCCGGAGAGCTTGGGTAGACTCGGCATCGCCGGTCGGTCCGGCGCACGCCTCGGCCTTGAGGATCTGGCGGGCGATTCGCTCGCCGTCCGCTCGCGCAACCGCCGAAGATTTTCACTTATGGTGGGTTCGAATCGACTCGGCTCTTCGATACTCTCTATTTCCTCAGCCGCTTCCCGCTCTGCCTCCTCGGCGCGCGGCAATTTGGCTCCACAATTTATGCAGAGCCAGGCACCTTCAGTATTTTCGTGATCGCACTCTGGGCAGTTCATCGTGACCTACTCATATCGAGGCGGGCGAACGATCGCCACATTCACCCTATAACTTAACAGGAATTGTCGGGACTCCGACGTCGCTACCGACCAGCTCCTCGACCAAAAAATTGGATCCAGGAAACCGTCACACTACTTACCAGCAGTGGGATCTAAATGCGCGGTCACGTCGTCTCCCAAGAGCTTATGCGCATAGGTGTAGGTATCTACCTTGCACAAATCCTCGAAAAACGCCCGAACCCGCCTACCCATATCTGTTTGTAGCCACTCGCGCGACAATACGCCATTGCGGACCATTCGGCGATACAGGCTGGCGCTGCTTCGAATTCCAGTGGTGCGGTAAAGCGACGCCAGTCGCTCGTAGAACTTGTCGAGCGGCAGTGTCGTCTTGGTTGAAGCGTGTAGGAAATCCAGCAGTTGTGACTTCAAATTCTCGGGAATCAGCTGACCAGATTCGATCAACCCGTCCGTAAGCGGCGTGCCCGGAAGCGGAGTTAGCACCGTGTATTGAGGGAAGGCGATCTCGTGATCGCGCACGAACCCTTCAAGCTCGATGAAGTCTTCCTCTACCCACTCGGGATTGACTATGAAACAACCCCAAGCCTCGATGCCATGTTCCTTCATGGTGCCAAGGGCAGTAATGGCCTGCTCAATATTGCTTCGCTTGTTGTGAAGATCTTTCAGTTCGGAATTTTTGATGGATTCAATGCCGAGCAGAAGGACTTTCATCCCAACTTCTGCCCATTTCTCAACAAGTTCGGGCCGCCGGGCTATGTCACCGGTGCGGACTTGTGCCCAATATCGCCAGTTTTTGCCCCGCCAATCGTCGGGCTGCTGACGCAGTAGGTCGGCAAGCTCCAGCGAACGCGGCGCGTCCACCCAGAACTCATCATCCACAAAGGCAGCAACTTCGACCCCCTCAGGAAGCCGGTCCAACTCCTCCAGAATTCTTTCCGGACTTTTCTTTCGGTACCCGCGATTGTTAAACACCCAGACTGAGCAAAAGCTGCAATCAAACGGGCAGCCGCGAGTTGACTCGACCGTGGCGACCATACCCATCACATTCAGGTAGTACTCGTGCTGATACTCGGATACCAGGTTCCAGTCAGGAAATGGAAGCGCATCCAGGTCCATAATCGGCAACGGCGCTTCCGTAAACACCAGCTGCTCACCCGAGCGATACGCGATGCCTTGAACACTTTCAAATCCGTGGCCAGCCTGCATGGCGTCAAGCAGCGGCGACAGAATCGCCTCTGCCTCACCCATCACCAGGAAATCCACCGTCGGCTCATCCATCGCGTCTTCCGGGGCCATCGCAGCGTGATAACCACCCTGGATAATCGGGACGTCAGGTCGAAGAGCGCGTACCTGCTGACAGATCTCCTTGGTCGACTCCGCCTCCGCTGAGTAGGCGGTGACCCCGACGACATGGGGCTCGAATTCGTCTAGCCGCGCCTCCAGGACGCCGTCTTCCTCCAGGCGATTATCGAGGATTAGCATTTCGTGGCCGTCTGCCGACGCAGCCACCATTAGAAGATCGAGTGGAGGGACCCGCGCCAGACTGGTGAACCCTACGCTCAGCTCTCCCACATCGGGCTTGATCAACAGGATTTTCAGTTTGCCCGAGTGGACGGGTGGGCGCTGCACGGGCGGAAAATCAGCAGCATTCTTCCGCTCGGATTTCGGCGTGATCAGCATCTAGAAGCTCACATATCTAGGTTGAGTTGGCTCGAACGGCACCACCCCTGGGAGTGACGCTAAATTGGCGGGCTCCTGGTGGGAGCCTCGAATTTTTGGGCAATTGTTGTTGGTCGCCGCTATTCGCGGCCCCGAACCATTCACGAGAACCGCTCACCGTTACATGTTGTACTGAGTACGGGAGGGGCGACCTAGTGAATCCTGCCACAAGGTCTCCGAATGCACCAGCGCTAGTTTTAATCGGCTGCAACAACTAATAACTGGTCCTGGGCCGGACACCGAGTGCCTTGAGTTCAAGAACCCTGATCCGGACTTTGAATGGAAGGGGGCAGAGCTGGAACATCAGGTGCGACGCTCGCTCGAATCATGCGCGGCAATCGTCTGATGTCCGGGCGACATCGCTCCCCGCGAATTCCCGCCCAAAACCAGCGGATCAAAGGGAAGCGGCAGGCGGGCCGATCGGCCCCTTGTTTCAAGAACTTTCGCCCAGGTTCTGGACACGCCGGTCTCGGCCGGTGGAATCGCCCGACCAGATATTCCATAGTCTGCCGTCGTCGCCGGCAAAGTACCCGGTAGGGACTCAACCCCCCGATCCAAACGTGATCCGGTGACAGTCAATTTGACGGTTTCCGGTGCCTTCAACTATTTTTAATCGTCCAGCACTGGTTTGGGAAGACGGGATCACCCATTCTCGATCTAACTTTGATCGATTTCACAAGTCTGAGCAGATTCCCCCGCCGTGTGTGGGGAATTGAAGCAAGACGGAGCCGCGAGCTTGGCCTCGCGCCCGCGACCGGACCGGCACCATCTGTTGTGGGGGCAGTTTGTCGTGCCGCGCAGCCTGGCTGCATCGTTTTTTCTCCCCCATGGATACGTCCTTAGATCGGGAGCGAATGCTCCCCATGGAAAGAGAGGTGAGGCGCTCATGAAAAAGTTGGAGGCCATTATCCGGCACGAGTTGCTGGAAAAGGTGCGAGACGCATTAGACAAGGCGGGATATCACGGTTTGACCATCAGCGAAGTCCGTGGAGCCGGGTCGCAGCGCGGCTACACGGAGAGCTATCGCGGCGCGAAGGCGACAATCGTTTTTCGGCCCAAGGTCAAGATAGAGATCGCTGTCGAATCCGAACAGGTGGACGAGGTCATCGAGATCATCGTCGAATCCGGGCGCACGGGAACCGTCGGCGACGGCAAGATTTTCGTTATCCCGATCGAAGATACGGTCCGCATCCGCACAGGCGAGAGAGGGCGAGACGCACTTTGAACCGCACAATCTCGATGATGTCTAGTTTCCCGAGCGGAATCTCCGATTTCGCCAGACGAGCGTTTAGACCCGGTCGCATGGCTGCTGTTTCGGTCGGTGTCCTGGCAGGAGTATTCGCAATTCCGGCGGTGGCCCTTGCCCAGGAGCACGGGTCGCTTAAAGATCTTCAGGAAGCGATCGACATGGTCTGGGTTGTCGTCGCGGGGGCACTCGTGTTCTTGATGCACACTGGTTTCACCCTCGTCGAAGTCGGCTTCACCCGGATGAAGAACGCCGCCAACATCGCCGCCAAGAACCTCATGAATATCTCGATCGGGCTTCTGGCGTATTGGCTAGTGGGCTTCCCACTGATGTTCGGTCACGGTGGTGACGTGAACGGCTTCATCGGACTCGGCGGTTGGGCATTTTCGGTGATCGACTCCTCCGCCGATGAGAGCTTCAGCTCGCTGGACTGGACCGGCGTATCGATTTCGACAAAGTGGTTCTTCCAGGCGGTCTTCGCCGCGACGGCGGCGACCATCGTTTCGGGAGCGATGGCGGAGCGAACGCGCTTCCGCGGCTACCTCGTATACGCGCTGTTTCTAACTGCCGTCATTTATCCGGTGGTGGGCCACTGGGTATGGGGCGGTGGGTGGCTGGCCGATCTTGGTTTCCTTGACTTCGCCGGCTCCACCGTTGTGCATACGGTCGGAGGCGTTGCAGCCCTGGTCGGAGCCTTTGTGGTTGGAGCACGACTTGGGAAGTACAACGGCGGGATTAACGTAATCCCGGGACACAGCATTCCCCTGGCGGTTGCCGGAGTGTTTATTCTTTGGTTCGGCTGGTTCGGGTTCAATGCAGGTAGCACGATGGCGGCCGTGGGCGTCGACTTCGCAACCATCATCGTTACCACGAACCTGGCTGCTGCCGCTGGTGCCGTCGGGGCCCTGGCTCTATCTTGGTGGATTCAGGGCAAACCTGATGTTGGCATGGTAGGTAATGGGGCGCTTGCCGGCCTGGTCGCCATTACTGCCCCGTGTGCATTTGTGGACTCGTGGGCAGCCGTTGTCATTGGAGTCGTGGCTGGAGGAATCGTAGTACTCTCCGTTATGGGCATTGACCGTATACGAGTGGATGATCCAGTTGGGGCTATTTCAGTTCACGGTGTCTGCGGTATATGGGGGACGTTAGCAGTTGGTCTATTTGCTGTTCCTGACCTCGCAGGTGGTACAACCGGCCTATTCCTAGGCGGTGGTTTCGAGCAACTTGGTATCCAGGCTCTGGGTTCGCTCGCCGTCGTTACCTGGACTGGCCTGACTTGCTTGGTTCTCTTCTACGGCATCAAGTTCACAATTGGGCTACGAGCGGACGTGGCCGAGGAGCTTGACGGTCTCGACATCTCCGAACACGGGATGTGGGGTTATCCGGAATCCGTCGGGCAGTCCTCCGCGTTTTCCGGCCCGCTGGCTGGAATGACTACTGATTCGGAGGACTAACGACTCAGATCTAAGCGCTTGATGCTTAGGGGCTGCGGGGCCTACGCCCCGCAGCCCCTATTGCTTTCATTCGGCCATGAATCCGGGCGCATTTCTACTACGAGACCCGGAACACGAGTATCAGCACGACGACCGCCACCCCCAATAGCACGTTCAACCTCGCGAGCCAGATGGACAGCCGTCGAGCCCGGAGGTATTCCTTCGTTGTCGTCCGTCCGGCGGACGCCAAACGCTCAAGGTTCGGACCCAATCGAAAGTCGTGCACCGCGCTGAGCGTGAGGATGAAAGCAAAAAGAACCAGTTTCACCAGCAGGATCACTCCCCGAGAGGTGGCAAAGTCTTCGGGGCGAAATCCCATCGACCACATGTTCACCCAGCCGGTGGCGGCCAGCACCCCCATCAGCATCCAGGTGATTCGGCTGAACCTCCGGCCGACCTGAGCGATAAGCCGCACCCTCCTGTCCGGATCAAGCGATCTTCGCAACGCCGGCAGGAGCGCGACGGCCAGGAATATTGATCCGCCCAGCCAGAACGCCACTGCCATGATGTGAATCACCCGCGACAGGGTCCAAATGAAGAGATTTGGCACCATTCCGGCAGGCTACAGGATGCTGCCCCCCGCCTTCAAACAATCTCTCGCACCCTAGTGCGATGTGCCGCGGAGATACTCACACTCGCTTACCCTGACCTCCGAGGCAGCGTCTTCGAGGAGTTAGCCGAATCGAACCGTACCTCTGGTCAGCCTCCATCCTCATCCATGATCGACTGACTCGCGCTGTTTCCTGATCCATAACGTCATTTCCGATTCACCCCGGTTCCCCCAGGCGAAAAACGGTATCGCAGTCAGCGATACTTGCTTTCGTCGCTGCTGCGGCGCATCCATTTTCCGGTACAAATCACTCTGTGGATCGGCAGGGACGCTTCCCTCACCGGTTATTGCCACGGCGTCCTCCGCGAATCCGGAGTGGGGGACCTCCCGCAGAAAATCCCCGCTTGCGCCGACTTGTAGCTCGACATCCCTGAGGGCCAGCCCCCTGTTGTCCACACCTTCGAGGCAGTAAACAAGTGGACCTCGTTGTAGCGCCACCGAGTCTCTCGCCTCAACCACCCGGGGATCGGCTACAAGCACCTCCGGTCGGATCGGCAGATCGAGCACTATCGAATCGCCTCGAGACCAGCGCCGGCGCAGTTCCAGATAGCCTTTGTGCGGGGCGACGGTTACCGCCTGCCCGTTAATCGAAGCCGTCGCCTGCTGGCACCACCCGGGAATTCGGAGGAAAAGCGAGAATGCCCGATCGTGCTCCGGCTCAACCTCCATTTCCACCGTCCCATCCCACGGATATCGGGTGGAGACCCTCATCCGGACCGGCATGCCGTCATCGAGCTGCCAGTCAAGTTCGTTCGCGGCATACATATGGACCCAAAGGCCCTCCTCGTTCGTTCCGTAGAAGTAACCCGGAAGCTGGGCAAGAAATCGGGCCAGATTTGAGGGACAGCAAGACACCCGCTCGAAGAACCACGGTTGCCGCGCCCTGGGGCCAGGGGTGGTGTGCCGGTCCTGTTCCGACCACGGGCCAGCGGCGTTTTCGCCAAAACATGCATGCGGCACATCATAGAAAAAGCTGTCACCGCTCAGCCCGACACCGGCGAGCACGCTGTTGTAGATACACAGCTCCATCAGATTGGCGAACCGGCCGTCGCCCTCGAGGCCCAGCATCCGCCAATTCCACATCACCGACCCGATCGCCGCGCAAGTCTCCGCGTAGGCGTTCTCATGAGGCAGCTCGAACTCGCGCCCAAAGGATTCCGTTCGCACGCGTCCGCCCACCGCACCCGTGATGTACATCTTGCTGCCGACCATATTTTTCCAGAGTCGCTCAAGCGCCTCTCGATAGGGAGCCTCTCCGGTTTCAGCGTACAGGTCCGCCATCCCGGCCGCGAAGAAAGTCGCCTTCACCGCGTGCCCGCTGATCGCGGTCATCTCGGCGCCCCCGGCTGCATCCACGAAGAACCGAGCGGTATCCAGGTAGCGTTGCTCGCCGGTTTCCCGATACATTTCCACGAGCGCCATCTCGATCTCCGGATGACCGGGCCGGCCCTCGTTTTGGCCGGGGCCAAACTCCGCCGCCACGTGATCGGCCAGGCGTCGCGCCACCTCAAACAGCCGCTCGCTGCCGGTCGCCCGGCGGTGCGCTATCGCTGCCTGAAACAGATGTCCGGCCGCAAACAACTCGTGTTTGAAATCCGGGTCTTGCCATCGTTCTTCAGGATGATCGGGAGGTATCGTCAGTCCGATATACCCATTCTCAAATTGGGCCCGTTCGATCACGTCGATCGCGCTCTCAACCATCGCGGCGATTTCGGGCGGCTGCTCCCTCACCATCGTCGTCCCGGCGGCTTCGAGCCACTTATACAGCCGCGCCTCACCCGCGAAGCGGACCTCCCCCGCAAATGCGGCCGGATCGTGCGCCTTCTTGAAACGGTTGAACATGCCTTCTATTTCAAGTTGCTCGAACACGTGCTCTACTGTCACCCGCGCGTTCACGGATATGCGGTCGTGCCAGAAGCCGGGCAGCAGCTTTACCGCGCCTACCGCCACCGGTCGCAGCCGGGCGTGCGGACTATTTCGCGTATCCACCACGATGCCGCGAGGGGAGGTTCCTATCTCGGTCGGCACGGCGAGAACTCCTATCTCAAAGTTGCGTCGTCGCCAAGCGTAGACGCCCACCGCCCCGACATCTAGAAAGCCTGTCCCGCGGGGCCCGTTCCCGGTCGGACGCAGAACTGACCCAGATTTGCCACAATGCGGTGAAATCTCCAGTCGCGAGGAAGGTTGCCATGTCGAACAGCTTCCCGAATGTTGTCTTGATTCACTGCCACGACCTGGGTGATCTGATTGGCTGCTACTCGGGAAATAGCGCCATTACTCCGGTGCTCGACGAACTGGCCAACGAGGGGGTCGTACTGGACGGTCACTTCGCCGCCGCGCCGCAATGCAGCCCCTCCCGCGCCAGCATGATGACCGGCCTCAACCCTCATCGTCACGGGTTGATGGGACTCCAGAATCGCGGCGTCTGGAATATGGACTCCAGCGTCCCCACTCTTGCCAACCTGTTGCGTGATCTTGGTTACCAGACCGCGAGTTTTGGCACGTGGCATATCAGCACCGATCTCAAGTCACACGGCATCGACGATTGGGACGAAGCCGCGATCTGCGAAGACGCGACCGTCGACGCCCTGAGATTCTTGGACGAGCGGGACACCAAAAAACCGTTCTTCCTCCTCGTCGGTTTCTTCGAACCCCACCGCGAGTACACCGCCCGGTGGGAAGACCTGCAAGACCCGGCGACTCTCCAGATCCCACCCTATCTGCCTGACATTTCCGAAACCCGCGAAGAGATGAGCCGATTCTACGGGGACGTAAGCCGGGTCGATCGCAGCGTCGGGCAAATACTGCGCCAACTCGACGCCGACGGCCTCCGCGACGACACCATGCTCATCTTCACAACCGACCACGGAATCGCCATGCCTCTGGCGAAAGGCACTCTTTACGACCCGGGCCTGAAAATCGGAGCCATTCTCCGTTGGCCGGGACGAATCGCCGCCGGGGAACGATTCTCGGGGCTGACCAGCAACGTCGATTTGCTCCCTACGATCATGGAGGCTGTCGGTGCCGGCGCGAGGATCCCGGTCGGTCTGGATGGAATCAGCTTCTGGGACGCTCTCACCGGGGGGAAAGAACTCGACCGTGACGCCATCTTCGTGGAGATGACTTGGCACGACTTTTATGAGCCCATGCGCGCTATCCGCACCACCGGCCACAAGCTGATCCGCAATTTCGAAATCCGCGACGGCCTTCAGGTGGCCGCCGACATACGGCGTTCACCGATAATCCCGCACATGCGCTGGGAGCTCCGTAACTGGAGGCGGCCGGAGTTCGAACTCTACGACCTGGAGGCCGATCCGCACGAGTGCCACAACCTCGCCGGAGATCCATCAGTCGCTGATATCGAGTCGGGGCTAAACCTGCGGCTGATCGAATATCTTCAAGCCACCGACGACCCGATCCTGGCCGGTCCCGTTGACATTTCCGACGCCTATCATGATTTCGTCGTTCGTGCGCCCGCCGGGTTACCGTGATCGCAGCTACGTGTCGGTCCGGAATGGAAAGGTGATTTCATGAGCGCTTTCAAACGCTGCGCCGTCATCGGCGCCGGCCTCATGGGTCCGCAAATCGCCGTCGCCCTGGCCTCCGGTGCCGAACGGGTGCGGCTGTACGACACCGACCCGGCTGCCCTTGAGCGCGCTCTGGCGGACGTTTAAACGTACGTCGCCGAATTGACCAAACATGAACTCCTGGCGCCGTCGGTCGCGGAAGACTTTTCGAACGTCATCGAGACTGTGACCGAGCTCGCCGCCGCGGTGTCCGAGGCCGATATCGTGGTCGAGGCCATCTACGAAAATGTCGACGCCAAACGTGAAATCTTCCGCGAACTCGACGCCGCGTCCGATCCGGCCACCATTTTGGCGAGCAATACTTCCAGCATTCCAATTCGATTGATGGCGGAAGTCTGCCAGCGGCCGGAGAGAGTCGTCGGGACGCATTTCGCCCTCCCTGCCCATATCCTTCCGTTGGTCGAGGTAATCCGCCACCCGCAAATCTCCGACGAGTGCTTCGACCGCACCTTCCAGGCGCTCGTCGAAATCAAGAAATTGCCAATACGGGTTAATTTGGACGTTCCGGGCTTCGTCGCCAATCGGCTCCAACACTCGCTTACCCGGCAGGCGATCGAGCTTGTCGCGCTCGGCGTCGCGAGCCCTGAAGACATCGACAATGCAGTGCGTTACGGCTTCGGACTGCGGTTCACTTCGATGGGGCCGCTGGCTGTCCGCGATATCAGCGGACTTGTAAATCACGCGCGCGTCGCGGAACTCCTGTACGGCGACCTCGACGCCAATGGCGACCTGGCGATCGAGACGCTACGGGAGCATTCGGCTCGCGGTAACGACGGCCTGCGAACCGGCAAGGGCTTCTTTGAATGGGGCGAGGACGCCGAAGCCATCCGTGCCCACCACTACGACTTGATGATCGAGCAGACCCGCCGCGTCGTCGCCGAGGGACCAATGAAGACGGACGTTCAGAAATGACCGTGCCGTCCGCTTCAGCTGCTCGCCGAACAGCGATCTTGATTGCCGCGTGTGTGGTTTCAATAATCTTGTGGACGGCGTGCGCCCCTCAAGGCGGCAATTACGCCACTCGCGAGCCCTTTCGAGCGCCGAGAACGGGCTCACCATCACCTTCGAGGGCCTTGCTCAGGGGCACACGCGGAGTTCGGTCTCAACCTTCCGGCTGCAACTGACAAATCCGACACCGCGCGTCATAGATTCCGCTTATTGCCTGCTGCTTATCGGCGGCGGATTTAGTAATCAGCTGCTATTTGAAAGTCGTTCCCTAGAGCCCGCCTCCTCCATCTCCGTGGAAATCGTGGCATTGATCCCACAGCAGATCGCCCCGGGCGCGTACGAACTCGGGCTTCTTATTCCTGGGCAAATGTATTTGGTCACCACGATCTACGTGGAGAGCGAAACCGGCTCTCCGCTCCCGACGCTGATAACTCAGCCGGCCGAATGCGCTCCTGTTTTACCTGCGAGCGATTCCCCCTGACCAGTCGCTTTCGACGTTCCGCTTTTACCGCCTGTGGCACCACCAAACCACCTTCTCCCGGCCTGCCTCTTGGACCACGCACGGTTCATTCACAACCCTGAAATCATTCATCGCCAGGATCGCTTCGGCCCGACCTCCGCCGGGACCCACGGTTCAATGAGACTGGATTAACGGAAGGCGGGCGTTTGGCCATTCCTATAATCTTCACCAGTCCCCGCGCCGCCGATCTTGAGCCCATCGGGAGGACTCCATGGAGATCCGCCGGATACTCGTTCGCGGCAAGCTTGATGTCATTTTGGAAACGTCTGAGATTCCCGA
>Ga0114993_10002975_pt1 | contig 18042 bp, 11 predicted proteins | sample ArcticOcean_MG_C_FD_87042 | JGI IMG/M metagenome (GOLD analysis project Ga0114993, IMG submission 87042) | Marine microbial communities from western Arctic Ocean - ArcticOcean_MG_CB2_150 | ecosystem: Environmental > Aquatic > Marine > Oceanic | place: Arctic Ocean: Canada Basin | collected...
CCAAAAGTTTGCCCCGACTGCAACACCACACGGACCTTGGCCTTCGCCGGCGAGGGATGAACTGTGGTACCAAGTGCGGGGTATCGCCGCCTTCGAAGGCCGTGGTGACCCTTCGGGGAATGATCCTCGGTGCAAAATGGCGGCAGGGCGAGAAGGTCTCCATACGACTGCTGTGCGCGGAATGACTAACGGAACCACCCACTCGTCCGACAGACGCCCCGGGGTGGGTCAGAACCTCCGAGCCAAAAGCGATGAGGCGGTTCGTTACTCCCCGGGGCACACTTTTGTTTTTCCAACCATCAGTAGGATTGATTGAGGTTCAACCTGTCAGATGTTTTGATGCGTCGGCACTCACTGTGTTTACTAGGTGGTACATTTGACCGCCTTCATACTGGCCATCATCATCTGATTTCTACTTGTTTGGAGCAATCTGATGAGGTTCAAATATGGCTTACAAGCGATACTATGGCTCAATCAAAAACCCCCATCGTTCTGGATTGGCAAACTAGGCGTGACGAAATTTTGTCGTGGTCTGAAAGTCAAGGCTATGGAGAAAAACTCACTTTACACCTTTTGGAGGATGAAGTTGGGCCTGCCCCAACTACTTTGGAGGCAGATTCGATTGGATGCACCCCTGAAACTAGGTCTGCATGTGAATCCATCAATAGTTTAAGAAAGATAGAATCCTTGGCGCCTTTGAGTATTATTATGGCAGAACAGGTTCTAGGGGCGGCTGGTGAAATCATTTCTTCAAGTAGAATAAGAGATGGTGAAATTGACCGTCAAGGTCAGCCTTGGCTCGGAGAGGCTGAAATGTATCTTGATCAGCGAATGCCAGTAATTCTTGATGATGAACTCAAACAACCTTTTGGGACCCTTCATGAGGGCCCCGAATCAAATCCTGAAATCGCCATGAAAAAGGCACTTGCTTCAATTTCTATTCATACTCCTAAACTGATTGCAGTCGGAGATGTGACTGTACAAACATTAGTTGACATGGGTAAAATTCCCGACATTTCTTTTATCGACGGAATGACGAAGCGTGAGGTTTGGGCTGAAGCGGAAAACCTTGATAGAGAATTATTCCCACACCTATCAACTTGCACCAATCCCCCTGGACTTATCACTGCAGATTTGAAATTAGCAACAAAGGTAGCACTCTTGAATAGCCGGCCTACCCTCATTGTGGTTAAGGGAGAAGAAGATTTAGCGCCCATCATTATCCACTTACTCGCACCAATAGGTTGTGCAGTACTCTATGGCCAACCTGGGAAAGGGGTTGTTGTCAGGATAACCAGCCAAGAAACAAAAGAAAATTGCCGCAGGCTTCTTGATGTATTCACTAAGGAGCTGTGAGGGTGGCATCTCCGCTAATTAGCATCACAGTTTGCGTCCGCAACGGTGCTCACTGGATTGACGATTGCATGGCTGCATTGTGTGCTCAAACATATCGGCCGTTGGAAATCATCGCTGTTGATGATGGTTCAACAGATGGCGGCCGAGAAAAATTGCTGTCCTGGGATGACTCAAGCGCAGTAAGGTCAGAATCAAATGGAATTCCTGTTCGAGTGTTGACTCAACAGCCGCTTGGGCTTTCAGCCGGCAGAAATTTCGCCCTCAATGAAGCGGTTGGAGAATGGGTGGCAATCACCGATATTGATTGCCGGCCGGAACCGGATTGGATTGAGCAAATGGAAAAATCATCATCAGGAGCGGAGGCCGTTACCGGCCAGGCAATATTTGATTCAGGAAAAACTGCTGTCAGCAGATTACGTGCCGATATAATTGCAGAGAAATATGCAGGCAGAAAAGACGAAGTCACATTAGCCAACGGACCATGTTCTATGTTCATCCGAGAAAATCTGATTCAGCGAGGAGGATTTGATCCGGCCTGGTATCATGCCGAAGACATGGAGGTCTCGATGAAAATTTTACAATCTGGTGGTGTAATCAGATATGTGCCAAACGCGATTGTCAATCACGTAGCTGAAGAATCGCTAATTATATTTTTGAGTAAACGGCGCCGTGATGCTCGCGCTCATGTCAGAATAATGAGGACATATAGGGGTGCGAAACACGATTTCACTGGTAAAATGTTGACTTTGCTTCTTCGTCCATTGATGTACGCAGCAATCACAATACTTATTGCAATAGATGCTACTAACTCACTAGAAACAAATTTATTCTACAGGTTTAGTGGATTCCTGCCTCTGATTCTAATATTGTCATTTCCCAAAGTTAGAATCATACTTCTGTGGGGCTATGCTCTTTACATCGGTGTAGCCCAAGGTTGGCTAGATGCAGTATTTGCAAGAAACGGGCATCATCGCATTTTCACTAAACCCAAAAAATGAATCGTTGGGTAAATTGGTCTGACCGAGGAGGTTCAGTATTCTGATAGTGAACTATCACTATCATCAATTAATGCCAAGAAGCGCAAGCCAAAGCCAAATGCAATCAGGGGCGCAGTAACTGCGTAAACTCCAATATCAGTCCACGCCCAGTGGACGATTGACCAATAGGTGTAGAATCCAATACCAAGTAGTAGGCACCAAGCAGCAGCAGTCATAGTCATGCCACCCTCCTCGCGTCCAGAAACTAGGCTTGCCCAAATTGGGTGGAAGAAAATCCCTTTTATCCAAACTTGAAAACCCCCCTCAACTTTTTGGTGAAGTCCCCAAGCGCCCCATAAAATTCCAGTGACAGCCATAGCCAAGAATACGGTGTCAGACCAAGGGCGGTAGACCATCTCTGAGTATGGCTCATCCCAAAGGTAACCCATTGTTAGGTATCCAGCCCACACTACTTTGCGCTCACCAGCAACCACCGCGCCACACAGCACATTGACGATTCCCAACACGAGGCCCCATACTCCAAGTCCAAACACTAGAGATGAAAAGGCCTGGCCAGGCGACTTAATCCAATCTACAATCATGCTGACAGACTCACTTCCGCTGTCTCCACTTTCGTCGCTCATCAAGGCGCCCGACCGGCGCCCCTCTCTTAACAATTCTTAGCGCAGAATATTTGAGATATTGTTGCTCAAAGCCTTGCTTGGAGGCGGTATGTGCAGTTTACCACAGGTTTCATCGCTTCATCAGCCTCAACCATGATGGTCACGGCGTTGACGTTTTGGGGTATGCAAGAATTGATGCGATTGCTTCTACCATACCGTCCTAGGCTGGTGGTTTTGGCAGTAACTAAGCCAAGGCTGTCAAGATTCTTGATAACATTTCCAATAGAGCGGGAAACTAGGGGTGTGACTGAAGCGTTGTTACAAGTCATTTGGTAAACTGAGAATACTTCTCCGGTTGAAACATTCGTCAAACCATTACTCTCGTTAAGTAATATACTGTAAAGAACCAATTTTTGGTGGAATGGTAGACTAGAAATTACTGGTGTCATTTGGTCAAATTGTAATTGGTTCTGGGCTAAACGAACGTGTTCAGTTGAAACACTCTCATCTTCCAAGACATCTGCTTTGTGAATTGAAACTCGTAACAAATCCAAAGCGCGCCTAGCGTCTCCATGTTCTTGAGCGGCTAAGGCGGAACAGAGTTTGATGACCCCGTTCTCGAGTACTCCTTCGCGTACGCCCGCGAGCGCGCGCTGAGACAGGATGTCTGCAATTTGGCTGGCGTCATACGGTGGGAATGCCAAATCTTCAGAGCCAAGTCGAGATGCAATTCTTGCATCAAGCATCTCGGTGAATTGTAGGTCGTTGGTAATTCCTATCACACAACACTTAGAATTCCTCAATTCATAATTGAGGCTGGTAAGTGGGTATAGGATATCGTCACCATGCCGCTTTACTAAATGGTCGATTTCGTCTAATACGAAGATATGAACTCCGCCTTTTGATTCCATATTTTGACGAAGTTGTTGGAGCACCTTGTCGGTCGGCCATCCAGTGAAAGGTACAAGACTTTCATTGTCAGTTGCTAAATCATTTGCCAACTTAGCTAGTACGCGATACTTGGTATCAATTGAGCAACAGTTGACTTCGACTGCGTGAATTGTGGCTCCTATTTGTTTTCCACGATCCAACAATTGTTTGCAGACATAACGAGTTACAGCAGTTTTTCCTAACCCAGGCTGCCCATACAATATCATATTAGATGGTATATGGCCTTGTAGCGCCTCAACTAAATTATGAACTAAAGATTTGACCTCATTCTCCCTGTGTGGTAGGTTATCGGGTGTGAATCCGTGATGAAGCACATCGCGGTTTTTAAATAGGCTATCATTACCTAGTAAGTGGTTGAAAATATTTTCGCCCATTTTATAACACCAAACCCATTTCGCTTCTTTCTCTCCGTGTTTGTCTTGTGAGTGGTGGCCCTAACTGTTACGGAGATTCATGAGGAGGCGTGTCGGTCTAATAAGGCTAATTGCTGTATCACAATCATAGACCTATTTTTTCGCGTAAGTCAAATAGAATTATAGTATATTAACTCCCAATTGGAATGAGCGAAAAAATAACTATTTCAAAGCCTCCGTATTGTATTTTTGATATTTTGTCGCCAGCGATGGCGGCCGACCCCCTCTCAGATTAGGCAAAGAGATTGTCTCAGAATAAGGAATCAAAAGAAGTGAATTTTTCAAGCGATTTTTTGTAACATTTTTATCCAGAGAATGTGTATTTATCAAAATCCGCTTTCAGATAATAATTGCCATCCAACAAAATCACTTTCTAGCAATTATCGCGCTAACGCCGTGATATTAAAATTATTAATATCTTATCATCTGAAATTAAACCTTCAATTGGATTTTGCAATAATCCCACCAGTTTCGCAATTGAATATGTCCCCATCTTGAACTTGAATAACATTGTCGGGCAAATCAGATATTTCCTCATCTTTTGTCGTGTAAAGATGAGTCGCGAGGAATATTGTTGAAGGATTATTATTTGCTAGTTCAGTTAAACTGGATGGTTTGAAATGAAAATCGGTTGGGACTCCATCTGGCACCCCAACTTCAATTATTACTATATCAGCATCCCCTACTCTCTGTTCAATTTCTTCACAAGGCCCTGAATCTCCACAATGAATTATTGTTAATCCAGAACTGTGGTCTAATTGGTAACCGTGAGGTTCTGTTGCGGGTTCATGGTTTACCTTGAACCTTTGAAACACCCAATCTGACGCTCCTGTAACTTGTCCTTTTTTGGAGTGGTGGAACCTCACGCGATTTTGGAGCACATCAGTTAAAGAACCAGGGAATGCAATTTCAGATAGTTCCTTCAATCTCTTGTCTCCACCCTCATGCAGGTGTACCTCTAGGGTGTTGTGCCCTTCCCGGTCTGATATGTATTTGCGCTCTAGTATGAAGAATGGAAAACCAAAAATGTGGTCACCGTGCCAATGCGTGAATAGTATTGTGTTGATATCAGCAGGGCTGAGTCCTGCCTGGCCTAATTGGGGTAGGATAGTTGGTGGTGTGTCAATGAGAATTTTCTTATCGAGTAAGACCAATGAATGCATCCGTCCATCTGGGCAAAAGGCATTACCACTACCTAAAAATCTAACTTCAACCATGCTACGCTCAAACAGTCGGAGAATGCAAGAGCGCTTTAGTTATGCGTCGTATTTCATTTGTCTCAGTACAACGCACGCCATTCCATTCGCTTGATAAACATCAGGCATGACGGATAGTCATCCCGCCGTAGGCGGAGTGACATCAGGAGATGGTGCAATGAGCGAATACAGTAGCAAAAATCCATATCTTGGGAAAATGGTTGAGAAGAGAATTATCACTCATCCTGACTCAACAAAAGAAACTCGCCATATCGTTTTTGACCTCGGTGATTCCGGTCTAGAATACAAAGTCGGTGATGCACTTGCAATCATTCCTGAAAACCCTAAAGAACTAGTTTCAGATTTGCTCGGGCTGTTAAATTTCACTGGTGAGGAAGTAGTAGAGACACACCTTGGTGAGGCAAATATCGGGGAAGCAATAGCAAATCACTACGAGATTCACCGCTTATGCAAGAAGTTCATTCAAGGTCTAGAAATGAAATTTTCATCAACAAGTCCCAAAATATCTGTTAGGTTAGTTGGGCGAAGTAGAGCATCAACAAATGGTGATTCTAACAGCGTTGAGTGGGGTTGGTCAGGCGAAGAAGAAGATTACCCAGAAGGATTTGCACCAGTGGGTGCATTGAGTGACCCTGCCCTGATGTTGTGGGAATCACTAGTAAATGATCCTGATGCGATGGAAGATTATCTATGGAGTCGTGACTACATTGATTTGTTATCAGACATGCCCAATCTATCCTTTACACCACAAGAGTTTGTTTCAAATTTGGACCGGTTAAAACCACGTTTATACTCCATCGCTTCATCTCTTGACGCACATCCAGGTCAAGTTGAATTGACAGTTGCCATCGTTAGGTACAACCACCATGGTAGGGAACGTGGTGGATTGTGCACAGTTTACATGGCTGACTCAGCACCTCTCGATGAAGAATCAATTCCAATGTTTATGTCACCAACCCGTAGTTTCGTGTTGTCAGCAAACGGTGACACTGACATCATTATGGTTGGACCTGGGACTGGTATTGCCCCATTCAGAGCCTTCCTTGAACAGAGAAAGTTTGACGGAGCCAAAGGGCGGAATTGGTTATTCTTTGGCGACCGAACCCTGAACCATGAATATCTGTATGGTGGTGAATTGAATGATTGGTTAGACAGTGGGCACTTGTCTCGCCTAGACCTTGCGTGGTCACGCATGACAGAAATTCCCAAAACCTATGTACAGAATTTAATGGCTGAAAATGGGGAAGAGATATGGTCATGGATTGACGATGGCGCATACTTCTATGTGTGTGGTGACAAAAATCGTATGGCCAAAGACGTCCATAAAACTCTCATTAATATTTGTGAGGAGCATGGTGGGATGAGTGCTGAGGATGCTAAGGAATTCGTTGAACAGCGGATGATGAAGCAAGAGAAGAGATACCTCAGAGATGTCTACTGACTAGATATCTAATCATAGTCATTCTATTGAACCGGGTCCTCTCGTGGCACTTCATGTTTGATAGGGTGCTCATCGCAAACCGCGGTGAAATCGCTCTAAGAATTTCTAGGGCACTACGAACTTTGGGATGTGAAGTTGCAATTATTCATGGCCGGGAAGACCGTCTTTCTTTGCCTGTGCGATTCTCTGATATTGCAATTCCAAATTATTCTGCTAACCCACTAGATGCCTATCTTGATTATGAAAAGGTGATTGAGGTAGCCAAGCAGATTGGTGCACAAGCAATTCATCCAGGGTATGGCTTCCTAGCTGAGAATGCTGATTTTGTTCGACGATGTGAAGAAGAAGGTATTACTTTCATAGGTCCCTCATCAGATGTAATTTCATTGCTTGGTGACAAGATAGAGGCTAGGAAGGCTATGGAGGAGGCTGGACTTCCGGTTGCTAAAGGAAGTAGCAAGCCTGTTGAAAGCGCCTCAGAAGCCGCTACAATTGCTACCGAAATCGGCTATCCAGTTATCATCAAGGCTGCTGCTGGAGGCGGGGGAATTGGCATGCAAATAGTTCATCAAGAAAGCGAGTTTGAATCCGCGCTCAACCTCTGTCAATCACGAGCACGTTCTGCTTTTGGGGACGAGCGCGTATTTGTTGAGAAATTCATTGAGGGCGCACAGCACATAGAATTCCAAGTGCTTGCAGATGGCAAAAACGCGATTCATTTCGGTGAGCGTTTTTGCTCGATACAACGCCGTCACCAGAAATTACTGGAAGAAGGCCCATGGCTTTCTAGTGAAGAGCGTGAGGAAATAGGGGCTAGAGTTTGTGCTGGCGCAGAAGCAGTTGGTTACTCGGGATTGGCAACCTTTGAGTTCTTACGCGATTCAAGTGGCGAATTTTATTTCTTGGAAGTGAATCCTAGGGTTCAAGTTGAACACACCGTGACGGAGATGATTACTGGCCATGACTTAGTGAGTCTTGGTATCCGTATTGCTGCTGGCGAACCTTTACCCTTTTCACAAGATGAAATTGAGATTTCAGGCCACGCCATCCAATGTCGCATTAACGCAGAAGACCCAGTAAACTTCGTGCCTTCTCCTGGGCGACTTTGGGATTGTCATTTCCCTGCTGGCTTTGGGGTAAGAGTAGACACTCACGCACATGTTGGTTACGAAATGCCTGGGTGTTTTGACTCCTTACTAGCCAAGATGGTTGTCTGGGGAGCAAATAGGGAGGATGCGATTGCTGGGATGAAAACAGCTCTAGATGAGACCGTGTTGGTAGGGCTTGAGACAGTGATCCCTCTGCATAAGGCAATTATGAATGAGCCTGATTATTTATCTCGAGACATTACTATTCAGTATATTGAAGAGCATCCAAACCTGCTGTGAATTCACAGTGCAGTTCTAATCATCCAAGCCGTTGCATACCAGCAAATCTTGGCGCTGGCTCGTTGCTAGCAACCATGCCGTTGAAATTTTCAGGAGCATTTAATTTCTTAGATTCCATTCCTGAGAGAGTGAATCCTTCACTTCTGCTACTGCTTGAGATTCCGCGTAGTGTGCGGTTTGCTAGGTCATCTGCAATTGCACCGCCCCCGTTGGTAGTTAACAAGCGCAAACGCTCTTGAACATCAGACTGTGAATCTTGGTCAGCACGCAAACGGAGGATTTGGGTTGAATTTAATTGGGTCTCTTCAAAGTCATCATTTTGATTTCCATCATCATCGCCATAAACATCTCTGTATCCGTCGCCCGCACCAATAAATTTCCGAGTGATGCCCTTGCGACTGGTTTCAATTCTCTTCAGTCCGGGTTTGACCCATTCTCCGATGGCTTTCAACGCACCACGACTACGAATGTATGAACGACTCACCCTTATTCGAGAATCACGTGCATATTGTTTCTGCATCCGATTTAGAGCAGGGTATGATTTTAGTGGGTGGGGATTGTTATGTTGATTGAATGACCTCTGCAGTTGTTCAGGCAAGGGTGGTTGTTCTTCTATGGTTTTGACTGCTGCAGATGCGACTAGACCTGGACTTGTTGGCAGGTCAGAACGTAATGCAACCCGAGTTGGTTCTGGCAAATTCGGACCAGCAGCCTCACTCAACATTGTGTAGGATGAAACATTTGAGTCAGTAGGTCTTTTCCAACTAGGTTGGGTGACCGCAGGTAAATTAGTGGTCGGTGAAGATATTTCATTAGTAGGAGGGATAACTGTAGCGGATTCACTCGCATTATCTAAATCGTCAAACATATTGAATAGTCCACCGGAATCAAAGTTTGCCTCACTTGCTTCTAGAGCCGCCGCATGTGCTCGATTCAATGGAGGGCTTGCAGGCCTGTCATCTGCTGGTACTGTAGTCACACTTGATGAACTTGGTTGGTTTGAATAGTCAGGTAATTGGAATGGGGTATCATAACTTGTGGCTTGTGTGCTTCTTTGTACTCTCTGCTCCGCCAATGCCTTTGTGGAACGTTCCATCATACTGGTTTTATTTGACTCATTTTCTTTTTCTGAGTACCAATCAGGTTCTCCCCTTCCCCAAACTTTCTCATATGCAGAACAATCAGTTGGCTGAGGTGAGTTGGAGGATCTGCTCGCAGTCTCATAGGGAATGCTGTTTGGGCTTTTGTTTCTATGCAGTTTTGCGAGGGCTTGCTCAAGAGACTCATCAACACCAACTAAGTCCAATTCAGCCTCAGCAATCGCAACTGAACCAGCTTCGTTACGAATATCCTCAATATCACCGATGAGTGCTAACTCCGGTTGTTGTAATTCTTCCAATCCTATTACCGCATCTTCCAATGTGTAACCATCTGACATACGGTCTAGAATAGTGTATAGTCGATGCAATAAATGGTCACGCCCGTGTAATAGGTGACGGTCACCTTGTTTTGTATCAATACAAAGAGCGGGCCTTCTTCCCAATAACCAAGCGAGTAATGCCGTGACGCCTAGAATAAAAGCGTAATATTGTACAACCCCAGTCCAAACTCTGAAACTAGAGAGGATGGCGAGTACACCAAACAATGTGACTAGTGGTGGTGTGAAGGCAACGTTGTGGTGGCGAATACGAGTTATCGTATCCAAATCAATTCTCATACCTTTACGGTCATTGCGCTCCAATAGAAGATTCTCATTGGTCAAAATGGCAGTGATTTGGCCCTCAACGCCGGCCATTTTCAAAGGCGCGAATTTTTCGTTCTCCAATCACCTGCCCCCTTCTACTCTATTCATCGTTTAGGGCCTAACCCTAGTGTGCATCCCGGAACTAGCAGGATAACGGTCTGCTTATACATATTACCCAAGGGAAGAGGGTGTTGAGGCCGGTCTAGGGAGTGGTTCTTTGAGTGCGGTAAAAATTACCCCTTCTTGCGCAGCATATCTGGCGCTTAATCTGAAAGGGTTAGATTTGTGCTGAAACCAAGCAGTCTCATTTTCGCATCCAGTTGATTAATCAAAACCCTTGGTTGTGAAACTTGGCGTAGGAATAATGGTTGGTCCCAAGTAACCTCTAACTTATCACCTTCAATTGATTCAACCCTGCCAACTACGAATTGCAAATCAACTGCTGCATGAATTACATCTCCTACAGCAATATCTTTCTGTTGGAATGGTGCTTTGATTAATTCTATTGTACTTTTTAGATGTTTAACAATAGACTCATTGTAATTGCCATCATCATCAGGATGAACAAGAATAGTACCTCTTTCAAGCGCTTCTTCGCGCAAATCTCGCATAGCGACACCAACTCGGTCTCCAGCCACTGCGGTATCAACATCATCATCCATAACTTGTAGAGAGCGCGTAACCCCAGATTCAGCGGTGGGAAGAGCTAACAATCGGTCGTGTTTGTTCACCGTTCCAGATTGCACATAACCAATTGCGACTAATCCGACTCCTTTTACATTGAAATATTGGTCAACAGGAATCACAAGAGGTTGTTCAGAATGGTCCTCTAACTTATCAAGTTCGGCAAAGAGAAGTGTTCTCATTTGGTGCTCGTCAAGTGGGTTTTCGTGTAATGTCCAAGAAGATAATCCAGCTTGTTGTTGAATCATTTTGATTTGCTCAGGGTCAACCCATTCACCGTCAGCAGGCCGAATAATGATGTGGCCATTTTCTATTCCTGAGCAGCCAAATGCGACAAGAATTTCTCCAAGCGACGCATCAACTTTTGAAATTTCAACAACACCTGCTCTCGCAACATTGAGGATACTGAGTAATGGCCTGAGTTTTTCTGGGTGGCGCAGTGGCCGGAGAAGTGAGAGAATCTTCACTTCATCATCTTGTACCATCTTGAATACGTAACTCTCTATGTCTCTTGTGTCATTGAGTTTCGCAATGCTCTTGGCGAATTCCTGAGAGCCGACGAAGGCCACATTCAACACCGTCATGGTGGGGGCGGACAACCCATTAGAATTGAACCCGTCGCTCAGTCAGATGCCTTCATTGCATCGCGGGCTAGTTCTGCTGAATTCCACAGTTTCTTTTCTTCGTCACTTTTTGGGACAAACTGTGGGATTGGTATCGGCCTCATTTGATTATCAATGGCTACCATGAAAAAGAATCCAGTACAGATTTCTTCAGATTCCCAAACACTGCGGTCTAGTCGTCTAGCAATAACATGGCACCCAGCAGTGTGGGTTGAAGTGAAAACAACTTGTGCAGTAACTTCAATCAAATCCCCTTGGAATGCAGGCCGCTTGAATTTCAGGGAATCAATGCTGACTGTAACGAATTCGCGATGAGCGAATTTACTAGAGACAATCCCAGCAGCGGTATCCATTATTGAGAGTAAACGCCCACCAAAAAGGGTGTTGTAGGCATTGGTATCACCAGGAAAAACTTCCTGAAGTAGTACAACTGGCTCAGTCGTGAAGGGCTTATTCGACATCGTAATCGTAACCTAGGCCGATGCTCATCCCTCATCAATCCTTGTTCATCTTACACTCAAAGAACGGAGGTTGTAAGAGAAGTGCTCATGCGTAAGAGTGTTCTCGGCCCCCTCATGGAAGGCGGCGGTGACAAGGTGGCTGTGGCCTTGGTATCTGGTGGCATTGATTCACCAGTTGCGGTTGCGCGTATGGTGCAGTCAGGTTGGACAATTCATCCAATGCACTGTTCCCAAGAGCCAATCACTGGTCGAGAAGCTGAAGAAAAAACACTTGACACACTTGCATTACTCGCTAAGCCCGAGGGTCCATTAGCAGAGAATGGTGGGCGAATTTCCGATAAACTTACTGTCATTCCAGTAGGTGAAACACTAGCGATGTTCACTGCTTCAGAATCTCATCGGGATTATTTCGTACACATGAAGAGATTGTTCAATATGCTTGGTTGCATGGTTGCTGACGAAGTTGGCGCAACTCACCTCATCACGGGTGAAAATCTTGGGCAGGTTTCAAGTCAAACTTTGGGCAACCTTGGTGCGGTCGAAATATCTTCAAACAGACCAATTCTCAGACCTCTTCTAGGGCTGGATAAACAAGAGATAATTGATGAGGCGAGAGTTCTCGGAACATTTGATGTAAGTAAAGGACCGGAATTGTGTGATGTGTTGGGGCCAAAACACCCGACTACAGTGGCAAATATTACTCGGCTTGAAGCGAATGAAGGAAATCTTGGCGGATTGGCCAATTTGGCCGAAAAATGCTATTCAAAACGCCGTGATGAACCACTTTTGCAGTAAGTTTGCGTCAGTCATTGGCCCATTGAGATTAAATGTGACTCGGCGCTCGGTTTCATGAACCGCATAGCGGTTCCGGAGAGATACACATGAATGACAAGAATAAGAAGGCAACCAGTTACCTCATCCTTGGGTTGATGATTCTCTCAACCACAGCAGCCGCAGCATCGGTTACAACATTTTCAGATGGCACTGCTAGTGTTGAGGTTGAATTGAGAGAACCTGGCAATTTTATGGATAGTATGACAGGAGCGATTTCACTCCCAGAAGGAGAAACGATTACTTCAGCAAGCGTTAATGTTTCAACTGGATTTGCCATGCATGATGATTTCACAACATACGATCAATCTCTCATGCCACCGGGGGGTGGAGGAATTTGGGATGCTCGCTATAACAGCGGATTAACCACATACAATGATGCTAATTGTCACGCAGCAAATCCTATGGATTGTTCTTTCTCATCCACATCACCTACCTTGGCTCTAACCAGCAAGGGATTCAATGCCGACTTTGAAACTGGGAGTCAAGGGATGAGCCCTCAACAGCCGGTGGACATATTCAACTGGGAAAGGAAAACACAAGGAATGGCGCAGATTCCAGCATCCGGTTGTCCCACCGGAGACTATTGTTGGGGCACTAATTTTGATGACCCTGATTACACAGATGATGCACCAGAGCCAAGTTACGAATATACAATGGATAGTCCAGCCATTTGGGTATTCCCAACCAAAGGAGCAGCAACCTTCAATTCTTACCACAGTCTCTACAATCGTGCGGCATCAGGCAGCAACAAATATTACGAAGATTGTGCCTATGTTGCTGTTCAAAATTCATCTGATGCTGTTGGTTGGTCACCTTGGGAATTTGTTGACATTGACATCGGAGCATCAACAGGATTGCAGCAAGGAACTCAAGGATTATTTCAGAAAGGGACTGGAGTCAACAAAGTCGGGACATCTTGTAATGGCAAAGGTTCTCTTGCCGTGCCGGCTGACGCGTGGGTTTTGGCTGGAATGAGTACGTGGACAAACAACCAAAATGGCTGGGCAAACATTGCCCTTGACCTTTCACCACATGAAGGAAAATATGTAAAACTGAAGTTCGTGATGGAGAAAAACCCACTACTAGGTACGCCAATAAATAATTCAATGCCTGGCTGGTATATCGATTCACTGAGAATAGGTGATGCGTTACCTCAATCAGGAAACGTAGTGATGAAATCATTTGCTCCGCGGTCCATCCCTAATCCTGGATTCCCGAATGGTTATGGGATTCTTGATGTTGAAGTTGCTACAGCCGGCCCGGGTTCTTTTACCGTTGATGTTCTAGATTCTTCAAATGGTCAAACAGTTGTTGATAAATATGGTAGAGCAATGAATGACTTAGAAGGCGAATTGATTGAACTTTGGGATATTGATAGCGATCAATATGGATTAATTGACATTCGTTTTAATTATAATTCTGGTGGAAATCGTATGAATACCCCGATAATGCATAGTTTTACCCTTGGGACAAAAATTGGCTCTGGCCTCAATTCCACTGATGGGATTTTCTATGATATGGGATATTTGAATGATGGTGAATGGACTGTCGAATCCCCTGGTGGTATGATTGTATATATGCCGAAAATGAACGATACCAGTTGGTCACCGATATTGGAGAAAAACCGTTTCAATGCTCCGATAATGGCTGTGAAACCAATTATTGACGATTCATGTGGTTCTGCGAATCGCAATCTCATATTGATGACTAATAGTAATCAGTCAGGGCAGTTCACCCCTGTAAATAATCAATGGGTGACATTTTCTTCTCCATCAACAACCGTAGCCTTCGGGGCGCAATACTCAGACCAATGTACAGTTTACTCAATTTGGTTGGAACTTAGATTTGCCCACACAATGTCAAATGTCAAGCTTGATGTTGCCGGTGATGGCGATGTTGAATGGGGAATGGTCGAGAGTGCATTTGGGTCACTAGGGCGCCAACAAATGTTTAGGACACAGATGGTAAATGGAATCAATTATGGTTCAGACAACACCACTTTGGCGATGAATATCAATGGTATTGCAGAAGGAGCCGTCTTCTTCTTGCCAAAGGGAGCAGTCGTCAATCACGCTGAATTATCGTGGGATAATTCCGCTATTGGAAATGCTTCAATTGAGTTATTGGCAGGCCCTTCATCTCAGAACCTTGGATATACTCAAGATCAGGGTAGGAGAACTCCCGACGCTTATGCAGAATTGTCAGAATTTTTCAATCAAGTGCAGGCGTTGTTAGATGACCCCAATGTGCCAGTTGGCCACGTTGATGCATATGGCAACGAATGGGTTCAGTTCCGTTTCAGATTTGAGAATCCAACTGCTCAGGCTGCCACAAGTATCAATCTGAAAGATCTTGATATCTTTTACACATGGAGTAGGGCCCTCTCTGACGGGAATGGAATTGCTCGTGAATTGAATCAAGGAGTAGCTCTTGGTCAGCCTATGGGTGGTCAAGTTGTAGTGCCTATGAAGTTCACTTCAGACGATGGAGGTGGCATTGTCTTAGAGAATCTTCTAGTTAACACTGAGAATGGATATGATTCTACCATTAATATGAGTGATGATATCACCGGATTATATGCTTCTGGTGAGGTTTACGAAGTAATTACTACCCATTCTGTTGCTGTTGGAACAGGCGCATCCATCGCTGGCGCGAGCCTCCAATTTGAATCAGAAAGTGGTTGGGCAGAACTTCGCTGGGCTGCAAGTAATGGTTCATTTTGGTCAGAAAGTGGATCTGAATATGTTTCTGTAATGGTCGCTCTGTCAAGTTCGACTGATACTGCTGATGGTAAACAGATAACCTGGCGATTCAGAATAAACCCTGCATGGGATGATTCAGATTCTGCAAGATTGTTCGCCACACTAATTACTGATTCAGGCTCTGAAGGGCTTCCAGCAGCAATAATGTTTGATTTATTGGTTGGCAATGCAGTTGAGAATGACGCATCTATTACTACCTTGACAGTTTACAACCAAGCAGATGCTGCTCAAACTGACTTAGAAAATATTCACAGCAATAATGAGTTGACTTTGGAAGGGACTGTGCGTTTTGAGGACTTAGGAGTTGCACCGGACCCATCATCTTACACCCTCGTCTTTGAATTGCAGAACGACTCAAATATTGGCCAATGGAACGAAATTGACCGACTCCCAGGTGTCCTTGGGGGTAACTTCTCGTGGCAACCTGCAATACCAGAACTTTCAGCAGGAAACGACACCTATCGTCTGCGCATGGCCAATTATACTGGTGGTGATACTAATTGCCCACCTGTTGACCTCTCGCCTGATGCAGAATGTGGGATTCCAATGACAGTTTACATTGACCAATATTCTCCATATCTAATCAACATCAGTGTGATGGGATTACAGAATTGGAGAGACCTCGCGGACGATACTTGGATACCACCTCAGGCTAACCAAAAGTTCCGAGTCATTGTAAGGGATATTCCTGAGACGCCTCCTGCCTTCGTTTTGAATTTCTGGGTTGAAGCACAACACGATACTAACGGAGATAGAATTCCAGATTTGAGTGAGTATCAATCGGTACCTCTGAATGAAGATTCAACTGATGTTAATGGAAATACAACTTATTTCATCTCAAACGTGGCTTGTCAACCAACAAATGATTGCATTGACGATCGTCAAACCGGTTTTACCGTGCCCAACGGCGAACCAGCTCCTCGCACAAGTTTGTTCGTTTCAGGTACTGATATTTCCGGCAATCCAATCGATGGCGGGGAAGCAGGTTTCATATCTGATTTGATTACCTATATCGGTAAACAGTCTCGCCCTCCTGGAATTTACTCATTCCATGTTAGCGATGCTGATGGAAACCCCTTAACAGAGTTCAACAAATCAGTCTATGCTGGTAATGTGTACCATTTGTTGGTCGAGGGCACTGACGATAACGGTTGGAGAGATGTAGATTATGTCAAAGTGGATCTTAACCCTGCAATTAGTAATGACCTCGTGGTTTACTTCTCACCTCGCAATGGAACTTCTTGGAGTGAAAGTACTTCAGCAGATATTTTGAATGCTGAGGAGGATGGAATAGGACCACGAATAACACGCTTGGATGGCACCGCACTAATTGACCCGTTTGAGACAGAATTCCTAGTTGACATACCTATACGGATGCGTTGGGGTGTGGTTAATCTTCAGGGGGTAATAACTCCTGAAATTTTCATGAAGGATTTGGACCCGCAGAATGGCGAGAGCAAACTCTCGAGCAGTCGCTACATCCAGTTGTTGGCATATTCTTCTGGCCTGATGTTTGACAGCGAATCTCTGGCTGTTGATGACACCTCAGGTTTCATCACAAACTCAGTTGGTTCTCAAGATGGTGGATTTGTTCGCCCCGGTGATTTATTACAATTCTATGGGGAATACTTCTTCAAGGCAGCATTGGAATCCGGGGTTGAAGTTCAACCTGAAATACCAATGACAATGGTATTGACTCGCACACCAATTTATCCCGGTGGTGAATCCGATAAACCTGGAAGCGGATATGTGGCTGCGGCTACAGAAGTCTCTTACTATAATTTCGAAAATGGAACATTTGACTTAATTATTCCAGCGGCATTATCAACTAACGAATATCGATATGTGTTCAGAGTATGCGATTCAACGGATGTGAACAACCCCGATTGTGAGAATAACTTGCCAGCCGGCGCTAACGATTTCTCAATGACAGGTGACAAAACCTTCTATGTAAAAGTCGACAATGAGGCACCTACTGCATTGTTTGGGCACTTTACACTTACTTCTGGTTCTGACGCTGAAGTGTTTGAAGATATATTACCTTCTTCAACTATTCATTGCGTGAATATCAATTTCCCGATCCAAGAGAGACAGAAGCTAGTAGCAGGTTCAATGGAAATCAACTGGATGTACTACGAGGATGATTGGAATTGGAGCCAATACAAGTCAAGATTTGATGATCCTTGGCAGACTGCTGCTCTTCAACTTGATTTGTCAGCATCACCTAATCGTGCAATTGGTAACTGTGTTGATTTGTGGCCTGGCCATGAATTGCCATCAGACCTTGATGGGGTTGATTTGAGGTTCTGGGTTACAGGCACCGATTCAGCAGGTAATGGTATTACTCTTGGCGGACAGTTTGGCTCTGCTATTGAAGGCGGTGATTTCGCCTTGACCTACAAGGAAGCTCAATTCGTCATCAACAAAATTATCATTTCACCAGGTCAACCAGAGGCGGGCCAACCGTTCGAAATCATTGTTGATGTAACCAATGTTGGTACTGACTCCGGAGAATTAGAATTACAAATATTCACCGTAATTGAAGGCCGCCAATTAAGCAATTTCAAC
>Ga0114993_10002983_pt1 | contig 18017 bp, 10 predicted proteins | sample ArcticOcean_MG_C_FD_87042 | JGI IMG/M metagenome (GOLD analysis project Ga0114993, IMG submission 87042) | Marine microbial communities from western Arctic Ocean - ArcticOcean_MG_CB2_150 | ecosystem: Environmental > Aquatic > Marine > Oceanic | place: Arctic Ocean: Canada Basin | collected...
CGAGGACGAGTCGATCGATTTCAATCGCGACATTCGTCCGATCCTCGCCAATCACTGCTACCACTGTCACGGCCCCGATCCCAACACACGTCAAGCCGACTTGCGACTCGACACACAAACAGGGATCACCGAACAACGCGATCCCCCGTTAATCGTGCAACACCGTCCCGCCTCAAGTGAACTGTTTCATCGAATTACAACCACGGATTCCGATGAGCAGATGCCCCCGCCGGACTCCAATCGCGAATTAACCGCCGCCCAAATCCAATTGCTCACTCGGTGGATCCAACAAGGCGCAGAATATTCCGTGCATTGGTCGCTGCAGCCCCTCGATAAGCCCGCAGTCCCCAAGCTCAAAAAACGCCTTGCCAAATTTTCGCGTAACCCGATTGACCAATTCATACTCGCCAAGCTTCAGTCGTCTGAACTTCAACCCTCAATCGCGGCTCCTGCGGCAACTCTACTGCGCCGACTCACGCTCGATTTAACCGGACTTCCCCCGACGCCAATACAGACTCAAGCATTCCTCGCAAATCCTACCGAGGAGCACTACGAACAAATCGTCGACAATTTAATGCTGCAACCGGAGTATGGCGAACACTTTGCGTGGAATTGGTTGGTTGCCGCTCGGTATTCTGACACCAATGGCTATCAAGGCGACCGTACACGTACGAGTCATTTCTGGCGGACTTGGGTCATTAATGCGTTTAATGACAACATGCCGTTTAACCAATTCACCGTTGAGCAACTAGCGGGAGATTTACTGGAATCACCAACGCTAGACCAGCGTATTGCCACCGGATTCAATCGCAACCACCCACTCAACGGCGAAGGAGGACGCATCGCCGAGGAGAGCCGCGTGGAATATGTTTTCGACCGCACAGAAACGACAGGCACGGTCTGGCTGGGACTTACCGTCGGTTGTGCACGCTGTCATGACCACAAATACGATCCGCTTACGCAACGTGAATATTACGAGATGTATGCGTTCTTTAATAACATTGACGAGACGGGACGAGTGGACGCTGGGGGTGATGCCAACCCGATATTGAAAGTTCCCACAAATACACAACGGCACCGACTTGATTCCATCAAACGAGAATTGGCAAAAGCCGCCGATCAAGAGCGACTTGGGGCGGAAGCAGAAAATAAAGCGCGGCGGGGATGGATCCAAGCGTTGCAAGCAGAACATAAACTACACGGGCGATTCTTGGGTTGGAACGCTCTGATTCCCCGTAGTGCAACCAGTTCTGCGGGTGCAGCCACAAGTATTGATTCAGAGGGTGGAGTCCTTATTACCGGCAAGCTTCCTGACAAAGACGATTACACCATCGTGATTGACCAAACGCTGGAAAACATCAAGGCAATTCGACTGCAGCCTACAACGCATAAACAACTCGAATTCAATGGTCCCGGACGAGCGTCCAACTTCGTGCTAACCAGTTTTGAATTGACGGTGGTCCACACAGACAAAGAACCTCGGCCCATTAAAATACAAGACGCCGTTGCTGATTTCACTCAAAGCTCATTTGATGTCAAACACACTCTTAGCCCCAGTGCCGAATCTGGCTGGGCCGTCTGGGATGGTAACCTAAAGACATCAATCGACCGCCAGGCAATTTTTTATCTAGCGGAACCCCTGACACTGGCAGCAGGTGAACAACTAACCGTTACCCTGCGCCATCAATCCAAACATGCAAAGCATACGCTGGGATATTTCAAGCTCGCCACCACGACGGATGCCAAACCAACTTTACAAACAAACGATACTCCAGCAACGCAAATCGCGTCCGTTCTGGCCAAGCCCACCGACAACTGGAATGCTGCGGACAACGAATTGGTCGCACAATATCACCGAGAGCACACGGACGCATACGTTTCCGCACGCAGACAGCGAGTGCTGTTGGAAACCGAACAAGAGCGGATGCAAGCTAGTTATTCCCAAACAATGGTAATGCGAGACCGTGGCGAAGTTCGGGAAACTAAGATGCTAAAGGTGGGACAATATGATTCGCCCTTGAATGACGAACAACTGCAAGCGGGCACACCGGCCAGCCTAGGACTCTTGGCAGAAGACGCTCCGCGAAATCGGCTCGCCTTGGCTCAGTGGATTACATCATCACGCAACCCGCTGACTGCACGCGTTACAGTCAACCGGTTTTGGCAACAGATTTTCGGCACTGGGATCGTCAAAACAACCGAAGATTTCGGGACTCAGGGAGAATTGCCTAGCCACCCGCTACTTTTAGATTGGCTAGCGGCCGATTTTCAAGAAAGCGAGTGGGACGTGAAACGCTTACTCAAAACGATGGTCATGAGTGCGACATACCGCCAATCGTCTCATACGTCAGCCGCCACACAACAACTAGATCCCTACAATCGAATGCTCTCCCATTCACCTAGATTTCGTCTACCGTCTCATACAATTCGAGATCAGGTGCTTGCGGTTTCCGGATTATTGGTCACCAAACTTGGAGGCCCTTCGGTCAAGCCCTACCAACCTGAGGGACTCTGGGCCGATTTTAGTTTTGGAAAAATAAAATATCAACAAGACACAGGCGAAGCCTTGTATCGCCGCAGTCTCTACACCTTTTGGCGACGCTCGTTGGGACCACCGAACATGTTCGATGAAGCCAACCGACAAACCTGCAACGTCCGCACAGCGCGGACGAATACTCCGCTGCATGCATTAACAACACTAAACGATATCACTTATATTGAAGCGGCAAGAGTCTTCGCGCAACGGGTAATGCAACAACACGATCAACACGAACGTCGCATGGAACATCTCTTCCGCGAGGCGTTACTGCGGGAAGAAACCGAGACCGAAAAAGCTATCCTGCAACGGATGTATACTAAAGCTTACGCCTACTATAAGGATTCACCGGATCGCTGTCGGGAATTGCTGCAAATTGGTGACAAACCTTACGAACAAGTCCTCGACCCCTTCGACAACCAAGATCTGACAGATCTGGCAACTTACACAAACATCGCCAATATGATTTTTAACACTGATGAATTCCTTACTCGAGAATAATCTCGGCTAGCGACAATCATGACCACAGACCCAATCACTCAATACAGCCAACAGCTAACGCGGCGCCGATTCTTCGGCAACACCGGTACTGGACTAGGAATCGCTGCATTGTCGTCGCTCATGGGAACATCAGATTCATTACCCGCAGCGACCGATTTGGGAACAACTCACTTTCCGGCTAAAGCAAAACGTGTCATCTACATGTTTCAAAATGGTGCACCCTCTCATGTCGATTTGTTCGATCACAAACCGGGCATGGCAAAACACCGTGACACGCAGTTACCCGAATCCATCCAACAGGGCAAGCGATTGTCCACCATGACCCAAGGCAAAGAGCAAAAGGTGCTATCGTCCCCGTGGAAATTCCGACCCTATGGCCAATGCGGAACACAAATGAGCGAACTCGTTCCCCACATCGGCGGAATCGCTGATGATATTTGTCTAATTCGCTCGATGCACACCGAAGCGGTTAATCATGCGCCAGCGATCACTTACTTTCTCACGGGCAGCGAGATGCCAGGGCGTCCAAGTTTTGGCTCATGGTTATCCTATGGACTGGGCAGTGCCAACGATGAACTTCCCACGTTTTGTGCGATGACCAGCGTTGACCGTCAACTGAGTTGCGGTCAAATATTCTACGACTGGTATTGGGGATCAGGTTTTTTACCGAGCCATCACCAAGGTGTCAAATTTCGCGGTAACGGCGACCCGGTATTGTACTTATCGAATCCCAACGGCATCGATCGCAAGTTACGCAAATCGTTGTTGGATGACCTCGCTGAGCTGAACAATTTACGGCAACAGGAGATAGGTGACCCCGAGATTTCCACTCGGATTACACAATACGAAATGGCATACCGCATGCAAGCGTCTATTCCAGATTTGACAGACATCAACACGGAACCTCAGCACATCCTTGACCTATACGGACCCGATGTTATGCGTCGCGGTTCCTTTGCGCAAAACTGCCTCCTTGCGCGACGGTTGGCCGAAAAGGGAGTGCGTTTCATTCAGCTAATGCATGCGGGCTGGGATCAACACAGCAACCTGCCAACTCAACTCTCAATACAAACGAAAGATACTGATCAACCAGCCGCCGGATTAGTACGAGACCTGAAACAACGGGGATTGCTGGAAGACACACTCGTCATTTGGGGTGGAGAATTTGGGCGGACACCATTTTGCCAAGGGGACATGCACAACAAAAAACAGCATGGCCGGGACCACCACCCGTATTGCTTTAGCCTTTGGATGGCTGGCGGCGGAATACGAGGCGGCACGACATACGGTGAGTCGGATGACTTTTGTTACAACCCAGCAAAAGATCCGGTACATGTGCACGACCTGCAGGCTACGATCCTCAATCAATTAGGGCTCGACCACGAACGCCTCACCTATAAATTCCAAGGTCGTGAATTTCGATTGACCGACGTCCATGGACAAGTTGTAAAACCTATTTTATCCTAACTACGTCGCTACAAACCAGCGGAACAAAGATTCATAATTTCCATGTCATTGAAAACTTTTTGAGCGGACTTTCTACATGAAATCACTACTAGCAATCGCAACCTTTTCATTGGTACTTATCGCATCAGTATCAGCAGCCGAACGATTTCCAATTCTCGATGATACGGATTGGGGTTGGTGGCGGGGGCCAAGCCACAACGGAATTGCCGCTGCGAGCGCACAACCACCGCTCAAGTGGGACAACAACACAAACATTCGCTGGCAAGCCGACATTCTCGGCCGTGGGCACTCATCGCCTACCGTTGTTGGCAACCGTGTCTTTCTGACGACGGCGGACGAAACAAAACAAACTCAGCACATACTCTGCTTTGATCGATCCAATGGAGACGTACTGTGGAACAAAGAGATCTATCAGGGAAATTTCGATCATAACAATAAGAAAAATTCATTTGCCTCGAGTAGCGTCAGTTGCGACGGCCAACAAATCTACACTAGCTTTTTCCGGGACAAAAAGATTCTCACCGTCGCGCTGACACTTAAAGGAGAATTGGTGTGGGAGCATGTTTACAGTGGCTTTGCTTCGCATCAAGGATTTGGTACATCGCCGCTCGTATATAAAGATATGGTGATTCTAGCGGCAGATAACAAAGCCGAAGGCGGCGGGCTACTCACCGCAGTTAATCGGCAAAACGGAAAGGTGATTTGGGAAACACCACGACCCAAATGCCCTAACTATGTTTCGCCTACGATTTATCGCCTCAACGGGCGGGATGAGTTGTTGATGGCTGGTTGTAAGATCATCGCTAGCTACAACCCCGATACGGGAAAACCTAACTGGAAATATGATGGAACTACCGAAGAAGTGGTTGGAAACGTCGCAACCGACGGCAAATATATTTTCGCAAGCGGCGGATACCCCGCACGGGAAACTTGGTGCTGGCTGGCCGATGGCAGTGGAAAGCTCGTTTGGAAAAACAGCGTGCGGACTTATGTCCCATCGCTACTGGTGTTAAAGGATCATCTGTTTACCGTGACCGACGACGGCATTGCTTATTTATGGAAGAAAGAAACTGGTGAGGAGATCTGGAAGCAACGGCTTGGTGGTAAATTCAGTGCTAGCCCGATCCTTGCAAATGGCCATATCTACGCGTCCAGTGAAACAGGCACAACTTGGGTGCTAAAACCTACAGGTGCAGGGATAGACGTAATATCCAAAAACCAACTTGGTACAGGGCACATGTCAACTCCAGCCTTTAGTGGCAAGCAAATTTTTCTGCGTGTCATCGACGAAACCAGCGGTGAACACCGCGAACGCTTGGTTTGTGTGCAGCAATAGCACCGGCATTGAGTGCAATATTCCCAAGGCCTAAAACCGCGGTTTACCGTCCCCGGGTTTCGGTTGTTTAGGGCTCACCGCTCCCCGAGGTTTCCAGTTCGGACTGGGAGCATGTGCATCTTTCATCATGGCTTCCATCTGACTTACCATCTCGGGATGTTGAGCTGCCAAGTTATTAGACTCACCTAAGTCCTGAGCTAGGTTGTAAAGTTCTGTTTTACCCGTAAACATTGGCATGCGAACCGCTTTCCAATCGCCAGCGCGTACAGCTTGCTTGCTACCGCGTTCATAAAACTCCCAATACAGATAGGCATGTGAATGTTGTTTAGCCGGTTGTCCAAGCAAACTTGGAGCAAAACTGACTGTATCACATTCCTGCGGCGGCTTTGCACCTGCGAGTTCAGCGACCGTTCCCATCAGATCTCCAAAATAGCCAATATGATTTGAGATCGTATTCGGCTTGGTTTGTCCTGGCCACCGCGCTATCAGCGGAACACGAATACCACCTTCGTACAAATCTCGCTTCATGCCACGTAGTGGTCCGTTAGGGTCAAATCGAGCAGTATTGTGTCCGCCTTCGTTGTGATGACCGTTATCGCTAGTGAACATCACTACGGTGTTTTCATCAATTCCTAGGTCCTTTAACAATTGCAAGATCGTACCGATGTCACGGTCCATGCGGGTGATCATCGCCGCTTGCCCTTTATCCTGTTCAGGCCAATCTAGTTTGTCGTAGATTCCGTATTCAGGAACCTCTTGGCCATTACCCGTTCCACGTGTGCCCTCGTTGTTGGCATGAGGAATAGTTAACGCTAGATACAGAAAAAACGGTGACGCCTGACTGGCATTGATGAATTTCAGAGCTTCGGTAACAACTAGATCATGACTGTAATCAATCCGTTGCGTTGCCCAACCACCCTCGAAATTACCGTACTTTCTTCCAGTGCCCTGTACGACATTGCGTAGTTTTTCCTTCTCTTTTCCTCGCCACAAGAATTCAGGGTAATAATTATGTGCATGAACTTGATTCAGATATCCATAAAAAATATCGAATCCTTGGTCTTGGGGTAGGCCGGTGTTCCCTGGAACGTCGTCACCAAGGCCCCACTTACCACAGAGAGCGGTTTTGTAGCCAGCCGTCTTAAGCAGTTCAGCAACGGTGACATCTTCCGGACGTAGCGTCTGAATACTTGCGTCGGCACCAGCATTACCTCGCACCCATGTATGGCCCATATGCTGACCCGTCATTAGGACACTGCGACTCGAAGCACAGACGGTACAGCCCGCATAGTAATTGCGAAAACGTAATCCCTCCGCCGCCATTTTATCCAATACCGGAGTCTTGATCTCTTTCTGTCCGTAGCAACCGAGGTCTCCATAGCCAAGATCGTCAGCCATGATAAATATAATATTTGGACTGTCGGTAGGCTCTCGAGCATCTAGCGTCGATGCGGTCGTACCGAGGCCCAACGCTACAACAATGAGTAAGAAGCGTTTAATCGGTGACATAGCAAGGGGTCCCATAGTAAATAAAAAGATTAGGTGATTACTTATAAAATATACAGAGTGCGACAGTGCTCGTGCGATTATATGGGATTTGGATACAGCGGAGTAGTTATTGCGTGCAAAGTGCTGCAATTGTTTGTATGCTTTATATATCAACCTTCACCTAACCTCAGAGAGTCCCGTTATGATCCGCAAAACATTCTTTCACTTTCCCGCTATTCTATTGCTATGCTCTGCGCTATTTTTCACAACCGCGGTACAAACAAATTTCGCCGCTGAAACATCCAAGCCGATTCTTGCTGACGTACAAACGGGGACGGTCACGATCAAGCGTATTGGCCGCATGAGTTTTGCACCCAATGGCGTGTTGTTAATCGCCGATATTGGCAGTGGGGCTGTGATCGCGATTGAAACAGGCGACGCCGGACCGGTTAGTAAACTCAAAAGTCGCGTAAACGACGTCGACAAGAAAATAGCGACTGCGCTGGGAGTCTCGACGACGGATCTCTCCATCGCCGACATGGCGGTTAGTCCCGAAAGCGGCATGATTTATGTCTCAGCGATTCGAAAAACAGACAACACATCCGCCATCATTACGTTTGATGCCAACGGAAAACTAACGATTATGGATTTGACCGACACACGCTTCGTTCGCGTACCTTTGCCGGTTGGTGAAGGATCTCAAATTCGCGCCATCTCCGGTGTCGAGTATACAGATGGTCGCGTTCTCGCTGCCGGCCAGAGCAACGAAGAATTTTCCAGCAAGATATTCTCGTTGCCACTGCCCCTGACACACGGAAAATCTGGGGATGCATTCAGCACTGAGACCTATCATGTGGCACACGGTCGTTGGGAAACGAGAGCACCGATTCAATCCTTCATTCCATACAATGAAGGTGGTCAAGATTATGTGGTCGGTTCCTTTGCCTGTACTCCCATCGCAAAGTTCAAAGTGACTGATATCGCCAAGGACAGCAAAATAAAAGGAACCAGTGTTGTCGAACTAGGAAGTGGTAACCGTCCAATCGACATGTTTACCTATGAAAAAGACGGCAAGCAATGGTTGATTACCAACACGGACCGTTTCCATCATGAAAAACGACCGTTAGGGCCAAGCCAGTATTGGGGCGTGCGGATCGACATGAGTTACCTATCTTCAAGCAAAATCAACGCAGATGCTGCTCGACGGGATGTCAGCAAACAAACAGGTCCTGCCGGCATCGAGGTTGTTGAAGCGCTGTTCTATGTTCGCCATGTGGCCAAATTGAACAACCGTGAAATGGTGGTTTTGCGAGACAACAAGGGCGCGATGGATCTTGAAGTCAAAGAACTGCCGTAGTGCAGTCGACGATTTACAATTTCTTGCTTCAACAGCACCCCTTAGACTCAATGTGATGCTACACATGTGCGGAACTTACAACGACCGGCAACCATACGTAACGATACGAATGGTGTGTATAGGTGCATTTCTGTGCTGCTGCGGCATCCTTACGGGCTGTCCGGACCCGCCACTCACACCAGACGCGCCGTATGTATCGGCCGAATACGGTGTAGCACGAGTATCGATTGAATTGGTGACACTCGGCAAGGCAGCGGAAAACCTCGCGCCGTCTGAAATAATTGTTTTTGGACCCTACCACAAAGCAACAAAGACGATCGCGCCGATGTCTGGTGAGTACAGTTATGATAATGACGACGTTCCATCGTTTTTGATCTTCGAACCACACCAACGATTATCAGAAGACATTCTATATGCGGCGCAGGAACTAGTTGACGGTCAAATCACTGAATATGATCACTCGTTTTGGCACCCTGACGAGGATACGACAAAAATCCTGTATTGCCCATCTGATGAATCTGAATTACCTGCGAACCACTTAAAATTCTATATCCATTTCAGCAGACCTATGCGGCCAACTGAATCATGGGAGCATTTTTCGCTGAAAGATTTACGCACTGGTGAACTTGTACCTCGTCCATTTCGCCACATCGATTTATGGGATGAACAAAACAGACGCCTGACATTGTGGTTTCATCCGGGGCGGCAAAAGACCGGAGTTAATTTAAATGAAGACCTTGGAGGCATCTTAACCGCCGGTCATAGTTATTTACTAATAATTGACCCGCAATGGAAAACACAAGCGGGACAACCATTAGAGAGCAGCGTCAAGAAAAGGTACACGTTTACGGCCACCACCGCAGATCATGAACAACCTGACCCCAACAATTGGGAACTAACATCTCCGGCGGTAGATACGGTACAGCCTCTTATCGTTTCATTTGGAGAAATACTCGACTTCGCGACCGCTGGGAAAGCCGTCACCACTTGCTCCAACAACGAAGAGCTTATTGAATTCTCACAACAAGCTGACCTAGATGGAACTCGTGTCAAGATATTCCCCAGCAAACCTTGGGCAGCAGGAAACTATACTATCGCCCTCAATCCGCGATTGGAAGATCTAGCGGGTAACAACCTAGAACGCCCGTTTGAAGTTGACCTCAACTCTGAACAGACGGACTTCACACGAAAACTAAAGCTTACTTTTGAAATCAAGTAATACGAGTTACGCCACTAACGTATTGATTTTCCTGCTACATCTAACAGCAACGAATTAGATACGTTATTTCCGAAATCATCGAAGCGATCAAAGGTCCAAACGACATCTTTCGTCTTGGGATTAATTTCGACCAATAGCGGTTGTCCCGGTCCAGCGTGGCAGTTGCCAATGACGTAATTGCCATTGGGCAACACTTCGAGCGTGGTAATCCAAGCAAAAACGATTCCCGGCAACTCTTTTTGTGTCAACTTCCACACAATTTTTTTCTGTGGTGTTACCTCTAATACCACATGGCCATTGCCACATCCGATGAGTGTATTCCCATTTTCGAGGCGGACAGCAGAAAACGCTTGGTTCCCGTATCCCTTGGGTCCATGACCGCCGGCGCGGTCTTGGGTCAACGGCACATTGTATGTCCAAATGACTTTACCGGAATCGAAATCATATTCTCTAATTTTTCCATCACCTTCATGAGCAACTAGATAGTTCCCGTTCTTGATTTTTCTAACCAAGCGGGTATCTCGATGGGGATGAGAGGAATCAACGACTAACTTTGTTTCTTTTACTATTTTTCCATCTCGGTTGACTTCGATAATTCTTCCCACACCTGACTCAGCGATCATCACATTGCCATTCCCGAGAGGCTGAAATGCATGCACTTCTAAGGCCTTACCTTGATTGCCGTTTTCGGTGCGTGAGTTATACGACCATACGATTTTTTTGCTCTCACGTTCTATCTCAACAATTTCGTGCATGTTCCGTTGCACCATAATGTTGCCGTTCTCAAGAACATGAATGTCGTGGATTCCACCAAATGGCATTTGCCAAGTCGTTTTACCCGCTTTATTCACGACCGCTAGCCCACTTTTCCCATGCAGCAGGACCTCATGCTGAGCTTGCACACAGGTGCAGTAGCTAAGAAATAACAATAGCATCAACGCAGAAGATTTCATCTCAACTCCCAAAAAACAAAAACTGACAATTTACCTCAATCATTATAGCGTAATGTTCACGTACATTTTGGATTGGCAATCACTTACGGTCTAATACATCCGCAACGTCTCTGCACACTTTCTCTAACACTCTCGTTTGCGCCTCAATAGTAAATGCACCGATGTGCGGAGTGAGATACACATTCTCCAAAGAGGCTAGCCCCGCATTGGGGACATCCACCGGCGGTTCAGTCTCACGAACGTCCAATGCTGCCGCACCGATTTGCTCCGAGACTAAACTAGCGAGTAATGCTTCCTCACGAACCACTTCACCTCGGGCAGCGTTGATAAACCAACTTCCTTGCTGCATTTTTGCGAAGGCAGGGGCGTCAAACATACCCTGCGTTTGGGCGGTCAACGGTACATGACAGGAAACGACGTTGGCGACTCCCAATAGTTCATGAAAACCAAGAAGAGGAACATCCAGTTCCTGTAACACGCCAGCATCCTTGGGCAAGTATTCATCATGGGCAACAATCTTCATGCCGAACGCCGCAGCACGGCGGGCAACCAATTGGCCAATCCTCCCAAATCCTACTAAACCAAGCGTTTTTCCATGCAGCTCGACACCGTTAAATCGCATGCGTTCCCATCCGCCCGCTCGAGTGGTTGAAATAGCCGCTGGCAATTCCCGTGCCATCGTCAACATCAGTCCCATCACGAGTTCTGCCACTGCCAGCGAATTTTCAGCGGGCGTGTTGCAGACGGCAATACCTAACTGCTCAGCAGCGACCGTATCAATATTATCTAAGCCCGCGCCCGCGCGGCCAATCACCTCGAGTCGCTTGGAAAACTCAATTAGCTCTTTTGTAACTTGAGTTTGATTTCGGACGATCACTGCTCGCGCATCCTGCATCGCCGTCCTTAGTTCTACAGGGTCACGCCATATATCGGGGAGGCATACAACTTGAAATCGATCGCCTAACCGGTCGACTGCAGGGCCTTCGATTAGTTCCGTTAACAGTATCTCAGGCATCTCCGACTTCGACCTCTTTTTTAAGCTGTAACGACTTCATCAAGGCATCCACGACCCGCTGCGTATCGAGTGACTCACTGAACCACCGTTCTTCCAATGTACCGGCACATACAATTTCGCAAAACCGCTGGACCATCTCAGTCTGCTGGACTACGCCTGCACTTAAATGCGTCTCACTGCTGCCACTCTCGTCATGGGTCCAAAAACTGGGAGCGTCGATATTAGTCGGCGCGAGGAAATCGTCGCAGACCAAATTGCCCTCTTCACCTGCCACTTCGAACCATTTCCTTATACCCATATCAAAACCACAGTCAAATGCTGCCGTTCGTTGATTACTGAACCACATCATAACCGCTGCATTGATGTCGACTCCTCGGTGATACTCGCCAGTTGCGTAAACTCGCTGAGGTAATTCGTCGAATGCCCACAAGGCGGCGCGAACGCAATACCAGCCGAGATCATAGATCGCTCCTCCACCAAGTGCGGGATTGAACCGAATTTGCTCCGGCGTGTCTTCGATATTGACCGTAAAGGCCGAGGTGATGCGGCGTAGCCGACCCAATTTCCCACTTTTTAAAACCGCTTTCATTTCAGCAGTCCGCGGGTGATGCGACCACATCGTGCCATCCATAAACTGTACGCCATTGGCTTTGCAAGCTGCAAACATTGTGGCGACTTCCTGCGAATTGAGTGCAGTTGGTTTTTCACACAAGACGTGCTTTCCTGCTTCCGCCGCCTTTACCGTCCACTCACAGTGCAATGACGGAGGCAACGGGATATACACAGCGTCAATGTTCTCATTAATCAACAGTTCCTGGTAACTACCAAAAGCTTGCGGTGCTCCATGCTGGATTCCCCAAGCTTTTGCTGTCTCAATGTTGCGACTGCCAATGCCCGCCAGTTCAGCGGATGCGGCGTCCTTGATTGCTTGACCAACCTTCGTTGCAATCTTTGCGGTTCCCAACACACCAAATCGCACTTTCTTCATCGTCGCGTTTCGCTTTCAAGTTGGTAGTTTTAAGGAATACATAGAATCCAGTATCGTATAGCCTGACGTATTTTAATCAATATCCCAACCTAACACGCGGATGGTAGTTGATTGGATACAACTTAAAACTCGAAAACCGCGAATAACAACTCTTCTTTCTGAGTTAATTGAGGTTAAAGTAAAAAGATGTCAGATACCCACCCTTTACGAATTAATGACCAACTTAATAATCTAGATAACATTGATTCTTCGTACGACAGGCGTAAAGCCATCGACGAACTCGATCAGGATGTTACCTATAGCGTAAGTGTGGTTATCGATAAAATCGCCGAGAACTATAGTTATGTTCGCGAAGACGGCTACCGCGATGCCTACTATATAACCGGCGACGTAAGTGGCTCTGCACATCGTGTCAAAGTTCTTTTACCGACGTCTATGAACAGCGAAGTTCAATCATGGAATGAAGGCGAAACGAAAGTCATCGAAGCCACAATTAGCGACTGGGATCTTGCCTATAAGCAATTTGGACTGCTTGGTCGCAGCCTGATCATACGCGAAACCGAAGTTGCAGCGGCGACTTTAGATCCTGCAGTCGAGGCACCATCAGCGGGCGCGCCCCAACAGGATGACGTTGCCGAAGTAGAAGCGGATGTCAAAGAACCAGAAGCGGTTGAACCTGCCGAGGAGCCGGTCGAAGTTGTCGAAGCAGAAGTAGTTATCGAAGAACCTAAACCTGTAGAGGAACCTGTACCTGTAGAGGAACCTGCAGAGCAACCTGTAGAAGTAGCTGCCGATATCGTCGAACCAAAAGATCTCGATGAGTCAACGTTGGAAAACCAAGAGATTGAGAGTTTCCTTGAGAAGATGGAATCCCCCACTCATCTTGAGCAACTTGCGGAAGAACACGCTGATGTCGAGCCAAGTGACTCGGAGGATAAAGCTCCAGCACCAACTGCCATTCCGGTCCTCGACGACGTGCCAACTCTAAAAAACGTACCCATCCGAGCGGTAGTGCCGCCGCCTAAAGCCAAACGATTTTCAAGCCACGCGCCAGTACGACCCACACGGATATTCAACCAGGCGCAAGAGGACGAAGCTCAGGAACGAACTAAGAAGATTATCAAAATTACGGTTGGTATTTGCGTGGGTATCATGTTGTTGATGTGCGTTTGCTGTGGCGTGTTTTCAGCCAATGGGTGATACGAAAACCCGTGATGTAGCTGCACCCCCCCCCACAATTTTCTTTTACAGTCAATCCTCTTGCCTAAAACACGTTATAATAAACGGCTATTAAATCTAAACGTGTAACATCTGCTTGTAGACGAGACTCACTATGGCCGGAAAATTTCTCTTCATCGCCCTCACCGTTGTATCAACTCTTCTTGCAAGCGTGGCTCAAGATACTATCGCCCGAGAATCATGGGACGGAGCCATATCTGGTAGTCCTGATCCACCACTACCGTTCAAACTAACACGGGTCTACCCAGAATTGACATTTGAGCAACCCGTCGTGATTACCCGCGGCCCGAGCGACAAACGACTTTATGTCTTAGAACGAACGGGCAAACTTTACAGCTTTCTCGAAGGCGCTGACAAAGACACGCCAGCGGATCTAGTTATAGACCTCGCCGAAACGCGAGATGCAAAAGCCACTTACGCATTTACGTTTGATCCCAACTTTGCCGACAATCACTACGTCTTCATGATGATCATCGATGCGAACAATGACCTCAAGGGTAGTGTTATTTCGCGGTTTACTATGACCGATCAGGATCCACCAACCATTGACCCGACAAGCGAGCGCGAGTTATTCCGCTGGAAATCCGGAGGTCATAACGGATGTTGTCTAAAATTCGGTCCAGATGGCTATCTTTATATTTCCACCGGCGATGGCGCATCTCCGTCACCACCAGATGGCCTCAGTACGGGGCAGGGCGTAGATGATCTTCTTTCTTGCATACTTAGAATTGATGTGTCCGCAGATTCCAAAACGTCCACTGGTCAAGCTTTGCCATATACGATTCCGCCAGACAATCCGTTCGTCAACATGGACGGTGCACGTGGTGAAATTTATGCATTTGGTTTCCGCAACCCATGGCGGATGAGTTTCGACCATGACACGGGCGAGTTATGGGTGGGCGATGTCGGCTGGGAATTGTGGGAAATGGTTTTCCGCGTCGTAAAGGGTGGCAATTATGGTTGGAGCGTTACCGAAGGTCCACAGGCTGTACGCAGTGATATAGAAACCGGTCCTGGTCCAGTCATCGCGCCCGTCACCTCCCATCATCATAGTGAGGCACGCTCGATTACCGGCGGATTGGTTTACCGTGGCCAGCAGCAACATTTAAAAGGCAAGTACATTTACGGGGACTACGTCACGGGAATTTTCTGGGCACTTACCAACAAAGAAAACGAACTTGCATCATTAGAGAAAATTGCCCACTCGCCGCTAAAGGTTATTGGATTCGGTGAAACCTCGGCAAATGAACTGCTGATCTTGAGTTACGACGGCGGACTCTATCGTCTAGATGAAAACATTGTTAAATCCCAAACCAATGACTTCCCACGACTCATAAGTGAAACGGGATTATTCAGCGAGCACTCGACACCTGCTACGGGCGTCGCTGCTTATAAAATCGCCATGCAGCAATACGCCGATGGTGGATGGAGTGAACATGTCATCGCACTTCCTGACGATGAAGTGGTAATGCTCAACAAAGACGGCGGGATGCAATATCCGGAGGGAACGGTACTGGCGAAAACAATCTTCATTAACCAATGGCGGACGCAGCAACGGCGCCCAGTGGAAACTCAAGTCATGTTCATGCAAGACGGTCAGTGGCAATTCTATACGTACGCATGGCGGGACGATCAATCCGATGCGGAGTTAATTCCCGCTGAAGGCGCCTATCGTACCATCGAAACGACCGACAAATACGTGCCCGCCGGAAAACGAACACTCAACTGGAGACTGCACAGTCGAACTGAATGCGTAACCTGTCACAATGGGCGTTCACCAGTATTGGCGTTTCGCAGCGATCAACTACACGCAAATCTAACTGACAATGATGCCGTGCGACCGACGCAGTTGCAAACGATGGTTGTCGCTGGATTCGTCCGTAATGCTAATCCTACCGGCGGTGCTGATAATGCCTCAACACCTGCAGGCATTCCCGAAACAATCAAACCACTGGTCGATTGGGGAAATCAGGACCGTGCATCGCTCGCTCGCAGTTACTTGCACGTCAACTGTGCGCATTGCCATCAACCCGAAGGAGGCGGAAATGCTACGGTAGACTACCGCTTCTCATCTTCTGGTGAACAACGAAAATTAGTTAACCATCGACCCACACGTGGAAGCTTTGGAATACCCGACGCGCGATTGATTTCAGCAGGTGACGCTGCGGGTAGTGTCATCCTCTATCGTTTATCGGTCATGGGCTTAGGCCACATGCCGCATTTGGGATCACGCATTCCCGATGAACGCGGCATTCGACTCCTACAAGAATGGATCGAGACGTTGGCGGTTCCCGAGGAAACTGAATTAACTGTTACTGTCGATGCCAAGTCGCTAGCCAATAGAACCGATCAAGATGTTGCAAAAGCAATAGACCGCGTTTTGGATTTACTCAATACTGAAAACCCAGATGCTACGCTCAAACAACTCAGAATCGCTGCCACAAATGAGAAAGAAATTTCACCGTTTGAGTTTAACCTGTATGAACGGTTTCTAGCACCTAACCAGATTCCCAAACGGTTGGGGGACCTTGTTGTGCCCTCAGCGATCCTGGCGTTAGATGGCGATGCCGGTCGAGGCGGTAAACTCTTCTTAAGTACTGATGGAATCCAATGTAAAAACTGCCATAAAATTGACGCCAATGACCGAATCGGAAAGGCAGTCGGTCCTGCTTTTGAGGACATTCGCAAGCGTTTGAACCGCGCGGAAATCTTAACGAGCATTTTGGAACCTTCAAAGCAAATCGACGCTAAATACGCGCATTACGTTATCGAAACGATAGATGGCCGCGTGCTCGGCGGTGTGCTCAAGGAAAAAACCGCCCAACGACTGGTTCTAGTAAACGCACAGGGCAAAGAAATCGTTATTCCCGCCCAGGACGTTGACTTTTTCGAGCGGCAGGACAAATCAATGATGCCCGATCTACAAGTGCGGGATATGACAGCTCAACAGGTTGCCGACCTACTCGCATTTATTCGTAGCGATTCCCGCTAATTCACTGGTCGTCGTGAGTGATATTTTCGCTGTTGCGTAGCGATGAGCCCACCGGTTTCTAGCCGTGACGTGATACTGGCACAGCGATTGCTTATAATATCTATATAGAGCGAATGTAGGCGGTAATAGGAACAAAACATTGACCAATTCCAGTTAATAAGTGTCGCTAAATCAACATGCCTGTCGCTTTTTTGACGACACTTATGCAATAACAAACCTTTATGAAATCGTACAGTAATCATAATCGAAAATTCAAACGGCTCTGGATAGAAACACTGGAGCAGCGAATTGTATTGGCGGGCATCACTCCACATTCGTTCGCATTTGATTTGATCGATCTGTACGATATGCGACGACAGCCCGATTTTCAGGAAATCGATGGTCAGGCAATCGGCATTGCTCTAATCGACACTGGTGTTGATGGCACCCATGATTTGCTACAGGACAACTACGTTACGAGTTTGGATTTAGTCTATGGCCATGCGGGGGCCTATTATTCATCCAACCACGGTACACATGTCGCTGGCATTGCGGCCTCGTCGGATCCAAACATTGGCGTTGCCACCGATGCCGATATCATTTCCTTACAGGTTTTCTCAGAGTCTGATGGCTATGCTTCATGGGTCGATATTTTGGAATCTTTACAATGGATTCGCGAAAATCACCGTGCGTACAACATCAAAGTTGTAAATATGTCACTCGGCGGTGGGATGTTCAATACGGCTGAAAGCGGCGCTGCAGTAACCCAAGATGTCTATCAGGAAATATTAAACCTAGAACGTCTTGGAATCAGTGTCGTAAGCGCCGCGGGTAATGAATACGGATTTGATCGCAACGGAATCAATTTCATGTCCGAAAGCGCTAACGCTCCTGGAATCTACAGCACAATTGTCGTCGGCGCTGTCTGGGAATCCTACGAAGGCGGC
>Ga0114993_10002987_pt1 | contig 18004 bp, 9 predicted proteins | sample ArcticOcean_MG_C_FD_87042 | JGI IMG/M metagenome (GOLD analysis project Ga0114993, IMG submission 87042) | Marine microbial communities from western Arctic Ocean - ArcticOcean_MG_CB2_150 | ecosystem: Environmental > Aquatic > Marine > Oceanic | place: Arctic Ocean: Canada Basin | collected...
TATTTGGAGCAGGGGTTATTTCCAACTGCCTGCTCCCTACGATATCGGAGCATTGAGCAAAAAGCATTACCTTGATGGTCATCCGGCCTACCCTTTATGCCTGAAAAAGGGGCTGAAAGCTTGCTGGCCCCAACCCCGGTCGGTCCTGCTGCTTTGGCTATTCACATCGAGAGTCGCTGATCACGCCCGGCTTTTAAGTTCTCATACACAGAAACGGGCACCTGCACCTTTCCCATGATTGCGTCACCGCGAGCATCACCGTGGCAGTCCGATCCACCCGATTTGAGGAGACCGTGCTCCTCGGCAAAAGCCTCATAGCGACGCGAATCCTTGGGTTTGTGTTTGATATGCCAGACTTCGATCCCGTCGATCCCTTCTTCAACAATCCCCGGGAGAATATCGTCCGATTGATACAGAATAGGATGGGCCAGAACAGCAACCCCTCCGGCCTGGTGGATCACCCCGATCGCCTCTGAGGGAGACATGACATATTTCTCTTCATAAGCGGCCTTACCATACCCCAGATACTTGTAGAACGCTTCGTTAGGTGAGAAACAGACCCCCCCCTCTACGAGCACATCGGCAATGTGAGGACGACCGATAGACGCACCATCGGCCTTCGCAAGGACCTGCTCGAATTGGACCTTTACGCCAAGCCGATTCAGCCGCTTGATAATGCGTTCTGCGCGATTTCGACGTTCATCCTGGTAAAGCGCAAGCGATTGAACCAAACTGTCACTCGTATGATCAACGAAATATGCCAGAATGTGGACATCGCGCCCCCCGTATTGGGCACTTAACTCAGCTCCCGGAACGACTTTTACACCCAGTGTCTCTCCCGCTTGCTGAGCTTCAGGAATACCCGTGACCGAATCGTGGTCCGTCAGGCTGATGACCTGGAGACCTAACCGCGCTGCGCGCTGGACGACTCCCTCGGGTGTCGAGGAACCGTCGGAACAAGTGGAGTGCAAGTGAAGGTCAACCAGGTCTTCCACGTCAGACCCCGGACTTCATGCGCTCAACCGAGACGAAAACCGGTCCCGGATCCTGTTGGACCCCTTCGCGGCGCAGCTTCTTCAGCTGATTTCGGAGCAAATTACGACGAATCGTATTAAACCGCTCGATCACAAGGACGCCATCCAGATGGTCGATCTCGTGCTGTGCCGCACGGGCCGCGATTCCGTCAAAATCCATCGTCTGCAGTTCACCCTCACGATCGAGTGCTTCGATTTTGACTTGGGCCGCTCTCTTCACGTCTCCGGCGATACCCGGCAGACTGAGACAACCCTCTTCACCCACAACTTCGCCAGCTGTCCAGACGACACGGGGATTGATCAGCGTTCGGGGTTCAAACCCGGGGACGCTGGGCGTAACATCGAGGACAACGATACGGTCCGAAGTTCCCACTTGGGGTGCGGCTAACCCGATTCCCTCGGCGGCATACATCGTTTCGAACATGTCATCCACAAGCTGGCGGATTTCGTCGGTGACAGAATTGACTTCTCTTGTCACCGCCTTCAGCGTTTCACAACCCAGCTTTTTGATTTCCAGCAATGCCATCCCTCAAGAACCCTGAATCGAAAGCAGAGATTCGTTCAAACTGCCTGTTCGGTATCCCTGAAGATCCAGGGTCACATACTGATAGCCGACCGATTTCAGCTCGGCAGAGACGCGTGCGTAGAGATCATCGACAAAGAAACGCGGAATCTCAGCCGGATCGACCTCGATTCGGGCTATATCCTCGTGGTGGCGAACGCGAACCTGCTGGAAACCGACGGACTTGAGGTAGGCCTCTGCACGATCGATCATCCGTAGTGCTTCAACCGTGACAGGCGTTCCGTAGGGGATTCGAGAGGACAGACACGCGGCTGCCGGGTCATCCCACGTCGACAGTCCCCACGCGCGTGAAACCTGGCGAACATCGACCTTTGTGAAACCTGCATCGATAAGCGGTGCAAGGATACCACGGGACTTTGCGGCAGCCATGCCTGGACGGTAATCACCGATATCATCCGCGATCGCGCCATAGAGGAGGTTGTCGTAACGGCCACCAAAATTCCGTATGACCTCTTCAAGCTTGTCCGCCAGGGCTGACTTGCAGTGATAGCAGCGATCAGGATTGTTCTGCACATACTCAGGATTGTCGAGTTCCTCTGTGTAAACGATCTCGAGAGGAATCCCGATTTCTGATGCGATCACCTTTGCACGATCGACCTCACCATCCGGGTAACTTGCAGAAACCGCCGTAACAGCAAGGGCACTGTCACCAAGGGCGCGGACGGCGGCAGCTGCTAGGAACGAACTGTCCACACCACCTGAAAACGCGACAACAGCATTGCCCAGGTCACTCAGGATAGATTCGAGATGTGCTATTTTTTTTTCGGGGAGAGACACAGGTCTATTCACTCGATTCGGGTTCGCGTTTCGGACCACACGGGAGGACTACCGCATCTACCATCCCGTGGAGCAGCTTCTTATCGGATGGGCACACGGTTGCCTGAACACCGGACAGCACAGGCTTATCGTCTACGACGAAATAATACGGCTGGAGGCGGACGCGGCCTCGAAAACGTTTCATCCCCCCGGTATCGAAATCGTAGTGCTGAACGGGGAATGTGGCGCCGTTGTGGAAGATCTGCAGGATGTGAGGTGACGTCTCAAAACGCGATAACGCCGATTCGATCGTCTCTTTCCAATCTTCTTCGGATTGATCGTGACCGATTGCGACGCCCCTGCTTCCCCAGGCCAGTTCAGAGAATCCGGAAGGCTTGATCACCATCTGGCGGTCTTTCTGACCTAGGTCGCCCAGCTGACGCCAGTCCGAGAATGCTCGCCCTCCAACCTCCAGACCCGGGATCGTCGCGTATGGCGGGAGGGCCGCAGGATCGAGAATCCACGTCTGCGGGAAAGTCTCATCGAGGAAAGAAACGGTGTCTTTACCCAATTGCTGCAACCAGAAGTCTGACAGCATAGGGTGCTGGAACAGAGCCATCATCATCTTCTCTTCCAGATAGCTCTTTAGAGGTGGACTGACCTTTACCGTGTTTTTCTTAGCCGCATACAGAAGCAGCTCCATCTTTGGAATATTCTTTAGGTCGAACAGCTCGAAGAACCGGTATATCACATCAATTCGCTCATTCCCCGACTCTGCGGGCGTATGCAGCGCCTCATTCGCAAAGACGATCTCCTCAGGAGCCAGGACATGCGTCTTCAGACCCCGAGCATTCAGCCGCTCTGCAACCCAGACCATCTCTGGTCGCCAGCTGGCGGACTCTTCCGAAATGACCACCGCGACAACGGGATCCTCGACACCGGAAAAGGACCTGAGCATACGTTCGAAATCGTCTACCATTCCGTCAGGGCCTCCGACGATGGGCTCTCCGAGAGAGCCATACCGGGACCCCAGACTCGCCGTGAAGCCGATTCCGCCAGGAACGGAATCGAGCTCTGTCGCGATCAGCGCGTCTTTTGTCGGAATGAGATCGGGACGAATCACAAACGGTAGATGCTGTTTGATCCGATTCATGCGACCTAGCGCAACGACGGATTCCGGCTTCCCCTGGTCAAGGTATTTGGCAACCCAGGACGGCTGTATGCCCCGCCAGCTCTGGGAGTACAGCAGGTTGGCGGCCTTATAGAACGCGTAGAGATGGTGACCCAATTCTTCCACACGCCGGAGGACCGGATCGGGTAGCCGCCACGGCTCCGGACCCACCTGCCAACTGCTGTTGGCCTGAGGGTGAACCGGTCGCTGGGCGTCGGTGTACAGCCCACCTGCGGGCGTCTGCTGATCGATATAAAGACACCGTTCCTCCGGTGTCATCTCTTGCGGTGGCTTTTCAAGCAATGCGTCCAACAAAACTCGATTCGTTCGAAAGTGAGGACTCCAGATTACAAACAGAAAAGAACAGGGATTTCTCTTCGTCCCTGTTCTTCATACAAGTGTCCCATGAGAATAACTGGATCTTGATCCCTCCGCAAGACCGGGGATCAGTTCTGTTTTGATCGCAAATAAGCTCCGATAAGCTCCCGGTCCGCATCCGAAAGACCCCCGCTGTCCGCACCCTCGGACTTTTGTGTCGGCTCCGGGGGTGCTGGAGTCCCAGGCGTGAGTTCAGAATCAGGGGCTACCAGGGGAGAGGGCGCGGCGGGCTGAGATTCCGCGACACCAGATTGTTCCTTTGATTTTTGCTCCAAATGCTGGGGAATCAAGTCCATGCTGAATGAGTCATTAACCGATGTGGGCTCAGCTGCGGCAGGAGGGGTGGGGGTTTCTTCGATCTTCGCCTCAACGGGGGGCGGCTCGGTGGCCGGTACCTCGTCCGCTGGGCTCTGTGCTTTTCCAGCTAGATGCTCGCGAATCAAGTCCCGATCGCTCAAATTATTTTCCGGCTCGGACGGAGCGGCATGCTCGGATGATCCGTTCGAAGTGTTTACCTCTGCAGGAGGAGAGGCAAGCTGTTCAGTCAAGGGTTCTGGGGCAGGTGGGACCGCGGATGCCGGCGGCTGTGGAGCTGCTGGTGCTGGCGGCTGAATGACATCGGTCCGGGGTGGCTCAGGTACCTGTAGAGGTACCCCCGGAAAAGAGGTCCCGAACCCCGACCCATCGGCCTCATTCTCTAGATTCAAGCGCGATGCAACGGCCTGATACACTGCTTTCGCGGCCTCGACGCGAGCTTCCAGAAGTTCAAGAGATTGCTTGATATCTTCCATCTTGGAAGCGGCTTCGTCCATCTCGCGTTTGGCGTATTCCAGAACCTGCTCGTAAAGGTTCCCTCTGCCGTCATCGGGCTGAGCCATTGGTGTCCTCGTTGCCTGTCGGTCCGTCCAAATCGGTAAAAGATACAGGACACTTAAAATAGGGTTCGCAGGGTCTTCAGGCAAGTCAAAATCCGATTTTTGAGGGCTTTAAGAGACCCGCCCACGTTTGACAAACTCAAGAAATTACATTACGTTATCGTCACTTTCAGGTCCTGTTTTCCCCCACCTGAACAGTGCGGTCGACGATAACCAGATGTTTGGAAAAGACCCTAAAGATTCGGCTACGATTCTTCTCGACAACTTCAGCCTGGAGAAGCGAACCTGGGCTGTCGCAGGTGGGAAGGGCGGCACAGGAAAGACGGCCTTGGCGTTGGCCTTGCCATCCTCGGCTACAAGGTCATCTTGATTGACGCCGATCAGGGTGGGGCCGATCTGCACCTGTCATTCGGCATGCCCGTCCCGAAAAGAAACCTGAACGATTTCCTCAGCGGACGCGTCGAAGCACTCGAAGACGTCATCCTGCCAACCCCCAGCGCCAACCTCAGCATCGTCTGCGGAGGGAGTGAGTTGATCGGGTTGGCAAACCTCCCGCATCAACGCAAAGAAAAGTTCGAACGCCATATAAACAACCTCGACGCGGACTTTATCCTCGTCGACCTGGGAGCGGGCGCTGCCTACAACACCCTGGACTTCTTTGTCATATCCAATGAGGGTGTGATTGTTTGCAATCCGGAGCACCAGGCCAAGATAGACGCCTACGCTTTCGTCAAGACCGCCGTTTATCGCAGGCTTCTCCAGAATTTTGGCCGGAACACCATACTCAAAGAAACGATCCTCAAATTCGGCAACAGCGGCCAGCGAGCAACGAAGATCCGAAATTTGATTGAACTACTTGGTAATCACATGTCGGAATTCGGCGACAAGGCGCAAAGGCTTGTCGATGAATTCAAACCCAAGCTCATCGTGAATAAAGTGCGCAAAAAGAGCCAGTTGGAGGATGCTGAGCGGTTTGTCTACCTGGTAAGGGAGTATTTGAGCGTCGATATGGACTATCTGGGCCATATGGAGTACGACGAACGCGTCGTGGATGCCTGCGAAAACATGCGGCCATTCCTACTTGAGCAGCCCAATTCCAAGGTGCCCCTCAGCATTTACAATATTCTGTTCAACATGGGTGTAACCGACCGTCAACTCCGCTACGACAGCAAGTCTTACAAGAAAATGTCGAAGGGCGTGCGGTTGGAATCGAAGCTTTGGAAAGACTGAGATGGTAAACGTTCCGGGCTGGTTTCAAAGAACGGTTCTCCATCCACTGGCACTGCAAATAGCATCTCCACGTAATGCCTCCGAGAATGCTCCTTCCTTCTCCGTAGCCGAAGCGTTACGGGATCCAAAACGAATCTTGCTGATTCCCGACAATCAACCGGGTGGGATTTTCATAGGGGCCTCCAAGTTCTGGGCGATTCGGGAGCGGTACCCCGATGCTACGTTGGACCTTCTTGCCCACGGCAAAAAAGAATTCATCGCCAAAGAACTTCCCTTCATCGATCAAACTATTTTATATGAGAACTTCGTCCTGCCGTTCGGCCCGCGTCGCCGGGAAGTCATTGATCGGCTCACCAGCAGAGAATACGATCTTGCCTTCTGTTTTAGCCACAGCGACGACTTCTGCCCCGCGTACTATTGCTACAAGAGTGGGGCACAGGTCCGGATAGGCTTCCAGTCGGGCGAAATCGCCTTCTTCAACATTCGAATCGTCCCCAGGGCGGATGCCACATACGAGCCCGACCGGTTGTCATTGCTCCTTGATATCCTGGGCATCCCTGAATCCAAAGAAGGCGTTTCATGGTCTGTTTCTCGGGAGGGCGCCCGCAAGATCCGAGACCGATACCTCGTCGGCAGTCGAGAGGGTGAACGCCTGGTGGGTCTGGATGTCAGCACGGCTCTGGGTGAAACGCCGACCAGCAGACAGTTTCTGAACATCGCAAAAGCTGTGACGGATCTTCCTAACACAAGAGTTCTGATCTTCTTCAACTATAACGAGCGAAAAGAAGCCAATCATCTCAAAGAAGCACTTGGCCCCAAAGCCCTGATGTTCCAGAACGAAGACCTTCCGAGGCTTGTCGTTTTGCTTGAGGCCTGCGATGAGATCATCGCAGGAAATACGGACATTTTCCATCTTGCTGTGTCAATGGGCAGGCCAGTCCGTGGCGTATTCTCAAAAGATCAGATGCCAAGATGGGCTCCTCCCGAAAAACCAGGAGTGGAAATCCTCGACCTCGAAGCCCTGAGAACACACTCCGTGTCGGAGATATCAAAGCTATTCAACCAAAAAACTGTTACGGACCCTCAGGAAGAAGAAGTCGCAGTGTGATTTACGGCACATATTTTTGGACTTAGATTTTGTAGGTTATGTATTGGGCTCCCGCAATAAGGGAGCTATATTTTTCTAGATATACCGAATACGTTTGTTATTTTTTCCGTCAATCATAATTCGATTTTCCGGGCAACTCCTCGGGTCATCTCGATTATCACTGAATATTCGGAGGAAGATTTATGGTTACAAAATGGGCGAACCGCCTGACAGATTTGCACAGTGTAGGGTTGATCGTGATGGCCGCCGCGACCCTGAGTCTCCTGGCTGGTGCCTCTGTTTGGGGCCAGCAAGCCGCCGTTGACGTCCAGATAGGTGCAGGGGATAGAATACTTTCCGATGTTTCTACAATTGAAGCGGATGCCGGCCAGGAAGTCTTTATCGAGGTTTTTGCGACGGGGTTCTCCGGTCTTCAAGGTGTTGAGGCCGTCTTTACTGCAGACGACGCTTCCGCAATTGAAAGTGCAAACTTTTCCGAGGGTTCGCTCTATCCGGTGGTTTTGCCGGGTTTCTCGGAGGGTCGCTATAGCCTTAGTTTCTCGACTTTTAGCGCACCACCTGTCGAAGCAGATGCGTCGCTTAAGTATCTCGGAACCCTGAAGCTCACGCTCTCAGGTTCATTTGCCGCAGTCAATATCACCCTCGATGAAGTGAAATTCGGCACAGCCTCCGTCATCAACCCTGGGACCGTGATCACGGTCGCCAATCCGGGGGCGTTGCCCAAGACCTTCCTGGCGGATCTCAATGGAGATTCGGGTAACCAGAACGTCGTACAGGGCCGTGCAAACCCGGGTGGACGTTTCCAGGTTCAAACATTCGTCGGCGGACTCAGTGACGTTGATGAAATCGAGATACGCGTCGAGGTTGACCCCATATCGATAGAACCGGAAGCGACAGGCTTCATCCCTGGCCCGCTGTTCCAGGTCATACCAGCACAAGCTGGGGGCCTGGGCAACACTTCGCCTTCGAGTCTTGCAAACGTTGAAGTAGATATCCAGAACGTGCCAAACGGATCCCATACTCCTGCAGATCTTGAGGTCATTGCAGGAGGTGGATCGACAGTCTCTCTCGAGATCTTCGCCTCAGGATACGAAGGCGCCAATGGGGTAACCGCTTTGGTCCGCGTAAGCGACCCAACGGCAATAAGGAACGTGACGGCATCGGGATCTCCTCACTTCGGTATCAAGTTCGCCGAGCCCACGATTGATGGTGACCTCATCGAACTCAACCTGGCTAACCTGTCGCCGCCCTCTTCGGCGCCGTTCCAGTTGGTGGCCACACTACATATCGAATTAGCGCCCAACTTCAACGGCCTTGTTCTGAATGTTGAAAGTGTGAACTTGGCAAATTCCAGTGGACCCATTGTGTCGGGCAACCCTGGCGCGGCTCTGAACATCACGCCGACTGGCGGCTTGCAGGGAGCGCTCGTTCAGGTCAGCGGGAACGACGTCATTCTTAAACTCCTTGCACTTATGCCGGTCAGTGGGAATGTGGGACTCGGACGTTTCGTATTCAAAACGACCCAGGGCTTCCGGCAGACGGACCTCACATTCCGTCAGGTCAGCTTTGTATCAGGTGAGTTGCCGGTAGGGATCGAGCCCGATCTTACGGTTTCTGTGCGCTCCAACTTGAGCAACGCACCGACGGTCAGCCAACCGCCTTCGCCCGTCAACGTAACTGATACGCGGGCTTTGATTCGGTGGGCAACAAACCGTGAAGGACTGGGTCTCATTAAGTACGGTACAGATCCGCTGAACCTGAACCTGGAAGCGGAGGAAATAGGAGGGGCTCGCCGTGTGCACACAGTCCCCATAGTCGGTCTTGATCTTGGAACGAAATACTACTACCAGGTCATCACAACAGATCCTGCAGGAAACGTGTCGGATGCCTTCCCTGAAAGGCCGTTATTTTTCGTTACAAAACGTCGACCGGACGCACAACCTCCCCGGGTCGTAAGGGGTCCATCTGCCGTGGGTCTCACCACAACCGCGGCCACGATCCTCGTTGAAACGGACGAAGCATCGATAATCGACATTATCTACGGCCCATCTGCTGACGACCTCTCCCAAACTGCCAGCAGTAGTGAGGAGTCGAAGCTGCACGAATTGACACTCACAGGGCTGACTGCAGGCTCGACAACATTTTTCAAAGCAAGAGCTACCGACGCGATTGGTAATACGGCTGAAACGCCGAACGCGCGCCAGTTCACCCTCCGCTCCGTGGCAGACGCCTCAGCACCCAGGATAGTAGGTCGACCTACAATCCTGGGTTCAACGTCAAACGCCGCGGTGATCAGGTGGCTGACGACTGAACCCAGCAGCAGCAAAGCCAGGTTTGGTCTGGAAGCAGTTCTAGGGGACTCCGCCGAGTCGTCAGAGCTGGTCGGCGAGCACAGCATTGCACTCTCGAACCTGCTCACTGATACCATTTATCAGTATCAGGTTGAATCCATCGATGCTTCGGACAACCCGGTAACCAGCCCGATCTTCACGTTCAGAACACGGAGCGGCGAGGATACAACGCCACCTCGAATCACACGCCCCCCGGTCGTTGCACGAAGGAACGACACAGAAGCGCTGATCGTATTCCAGACCAATGAACCGTCTACGGTGACGATTCAGGTCGACTCCGATATCGAGGTCGCATCCGATGAAACAGGTGTATTGGGAGAAACCTTCTCGACATCGACCGCGTCGAAGCGGCAAGAAGTCCTTCTGACGAATCTTGACCCCGCGACAGTATACTTCTACCGAATTACCGTCACGGACCTTACGGGTAACGGACCCACGTATAACGTCGGTCAACTCTCGTTTGCGACACTTAGCGTAGCAGACACATCCCCACCCGTCGTCTTCTCACGACCGGTGGCAATCGGGATCACGGAAGATGGCGCCAGCATCAACTGGGGAGCCGACGAGCCACACACAGCCGTTATCCGGTTCCGAGTTGCGTCGGCAGCCAAGCAGGCAGTCGGCGAGTTTGACGATTCAGTCGAAGATATCGACCCCACAAAAAGACACGCCGTGGTGCTCGCCGGACTGGAACTGGGCACAACTTATGAATACGAAGTAGAAACGAGCGACTCGGAGGGTAACTCATCGGTCACGACCGACCTAAGCTTCACAACGCGCAGCGGTGCCGACACAGACGCTCCGACGATCATCAGGGGCCCCCGGGTTAATAACATCACGGCCAGTTCTGCGACCGTCGAATGGGCAACGGATGAACCCGCAGATACGCGCGTCCACTTCGGAACTTCTGTTGCGTATGACGATTTGATCGAAGTGGCCGAAGGCTCCCGAATCCATTCAGTGACTTTGACGGATCTGGATCCCGGCTCGCTCTACCACTACGCTGTCGGCTCAGCCGATGCATCAGGAAACGTCGTAACGACAGACGCCAATGGTACTACAGCCGGCTTAAGTGAGGACCACACCTTCCGTACACTGTCGACCGAGGACACCGCGCCTCCCGTCATCACGGAAGGCCCTCTTGCCGAGATCAGGAACAATTTGGTCGTGTTGAAGTGGCGGACAGATGAGCAGTCAACTTCACGCGTCACTGTGGGTGTTTTGCCGGGGTCTGCTGACGCTGACCTGGAAGGGGCACCGGTCTTTGGTGAAGCTTCTCAGATTGTCTTTGACGATAACGTTCCGACGCGGAACCACTCAGTCACTGTCACTGGCCTGACACCAGGCTTGGGCTATTTTTTCCAGGTCAGTTCAACTGATGGCGCCGGCAATTCCGTCACCAGTTTTGATCCGGCGGGCAGTTCAAAACTACAGCCACCCGGCGGATTCGGAAGCTTCACGACGACGACTGAAGCGGATACTCAGTTCCCGGTCATCACGTCGGGCCCGACCGTCGTCGCTTCGACTTCAGGCAGCGTAACGATCGAATGGGGCACGGACGAAAGCTCAAATGGGACGATCGACTTTGGGACATCGGAAGCCGACCTGGGTTCACAGGAGGTGACAGGAACAAACGAAACGACACATCGGCTGGTCCTGACCAAGCTGGTTACGGGAACGACCTATGCCTATCAGGTCGGGTCGACAGATGCTACAGGTAACGGTGCAACCAAAAGTGCGGTCGTATTTGCCACAACAGATGCTGGTGAGGATCTGACGGCGCCGGTGATTTCCGGAACGCCATCGATCATCTATGTAAACGATCGTCAGGCGACAATCAGTTGGCAGACAAGTGAGGCGGCCGATTCCGAAGTCGCTTTCGGAACGACGATCGGCGAGCTGTTGGAGATCCGAAACGACCCGGACTTCAACTCCGACCATTCCGTTACGCTCACGAACCTCGCTGCTGGAACGACTTATTATTACACGGCCAGTTCGACGGACCAGAGCAATAACGGCCCGGCAACAAGCACTGTCCTGGAGTTCACGACAGACACCTCGCCAGACCTTTCAGCGCCAGCCATCACGGCGGATGCAACTTTTGCGGTCACGGACAGTGAAGCCTTGATCCTCTGGACAACGGATCAATTGTCTGACAGCGCGGTGCGATACGGTCTCCAGTCCGGTAGTCTTGATTTTAACACGGGCGATTCAGAAGACGTTCTCGATCACGGGGTGAACCTGACCAACCTGCGGCCGGCGACGACGTATACGTTCCAGGTCGAGTCAATCGACAAGGCCGGGAACGGGCCGACGCAGGGGGCAGAATTAACCTTCACAACACTGGCGGCGGGGGAATCGCCAACGATTAATGCACCCTCCGCGCTGGCAGCAACTGCCGGGAATGCGGCCATTCAGTTGTCCTGGACAGGCAGCGCGTCTACCGGCGTTCTTGGTACCATCGTGGAGCGCGAATCGGGCGACGGCGTTTACCAGGCCATCGCCTCACTCGAAAACGTCACGACTTACACAGACAACAACGTTGAAAATGGGGCCAGCTACAGCTACCAGATTCGCGCCATTGGGCTCAATCAGGTCCAGAGCGATGCATCGACTGCATCGGCGGCCGAAACTCCCGCAGCCGGGATTGGGCCATCCACGCCGACGCTATCGATCAAACAGGGCAACCCGCTGCAGCCCACATTCGTAATTGCAAACAGCACCCCGCTAAACGACGGGGATGCACTCAACTATACCTTCCAGCTTTCGTCACAGGCGGACTTCTCCGACGCCCTCTCACTCGACTCCGGTCTCAGTGAGGGAGCCGGAACCGGGGCATCCGACCCATCCGGCGTGACAGCGTGGACTGTCAGTCGTGAACTCGATGACGGCGTGACCTACCATTACCGCATCAAGGCCAGCGATGGAACATTCGACAGTGATTTCCTTGTTGGATCGTTCACGGTCGATAGTACGGAACTGGCGTTCCCTGGCGACATCGACGGCGACTTCAGTGTTGGATTCGGCGACTTCCTCAATTTCGTCGCAACGTTCAACAAGACTTCGAGCGATGCCGAGTATATCGCTGGAGGCGACCTCAACAGCGACGGTTCGGTCGATTTCACGGATTTTCTCTCCTTTGTCGCAGCATTCGGCAAGACATTCATCCAGGGTGAGGATGCGGCGACCAAGCCGGTCATCGTTACCACGACTTACGGAATCGATGGGCAGACGCGGCTCGACCTCGTTGGGCGACCGGCCACAAGCAAAGCGGGTGGGGAACTCATCGTCGAGATTCACGCGAAAGATGCTTCAGACTTGCTTGGCATAGGACTTCGGGTGAGCTACGACACAGATGCTCTGGAATATGTAAACGCCTTCCTGGGCCCGGAAGGGCTGCTTAACTCGGACGAACGTCAGGCAGAAATATTCGCTACGCTTGAGCACAATCCCGAGGAGGGGGAAGTGTTCATCGCAGGCGCCATCACGGACGGTGGGGCAGTCAGCGGTGAGGGCGTCGTATCCCGACTCCGTTTTGTCCTCAAGACAGACAGCCCGAAGGGAGACCTGATCAGCCTGGTTGAAGGATTGATCATTGACGGCGACCTCAATGTAAATGGTGCACAGAACATCGGTGCACGATTGTCACTCGTTCCCGAAACTTTTGCACTCGAGCACAACTTCCCGAATCCGTTCAATCCGGAAACAACAATTCGATACGCGATTCCGGAAGCATCTCAGGTCAGCCTGATCGTTTACAACGTCCTCGGCCAGGAAGTCATGCGACTCGTGGACAAAGATCAGGTGCCCGGGTTCTACGCACTCAGATGGGACGGTAAGGATACGTTCGGACGCGGGGTTGCAAGCGGCGTGTATCTCTATAAGATCCAGGCAACCGGAGAAACACAGCGCTTCTCGCAGATCCACAAGATGCTGCTCCTTAAGTAGCCTGAGCGACATCGATGGTGTTTCATAAGGGTCGGCCGAGCTACTCGGCCGACCCTTTCTGTTTCTCTGGCACATTCAAAAACCCGTCATCCTGCCTGCGCACCGAAGCTTCAGCGCAGGTGGGAGCGCAGCGAATGACCCCTGCTAGTTCTGGACCATCTCTGAAGTCCGACCTCCCGATTTACACCGCTTTCCATCATCTGGATCACCCATAGTCTGCCGCCTCCGCGGCCACGCCTGCCCCAAACCGATCCGTCACATCCACACCGAATCCTGAGTCCGACAACGCCCGTGCCAGATCCATCTCCCCTATTGATTCTCCCGGATTCTACAACCTCCTATCTCCCTTTCGGAACGACGACATCTTCTTGAAATCGCTTGACTTCCGTACTTGTCAGGCATAGACTTTGGACGCTTAATTCAAGCCGTGAACAACACAAATCGCATCCATTCAGCACCTATCGTATGATCATCTCTCTTCCATCCGAGAAACGACTAAGACCAGGGATTTTACTCCTTCTTGTCGCATTCTCAACCGTCTGCCTGGCCGGGTCCGTGCAAGCACAAACTCTGGCCTCCTCCCAGTCGCTTGCGGGTGTGTGGAGTTCGTCCACAACCTGGGCGGACACCGACAACGATGGGGACGCTGATCTGCTGATTACTGGGCTCACCGGACCATCCGACGATTGTATACCTGTTACACGCATATACCGAAACGATGGCGGCATTCTCGTTGAACAGGCTGACCTGATCGGCGTTCATACCGGAACCGGCGTATTTGGCGATTACGATGGGGACGGTGATCTCGACCTGGCCCTCTCCGGAGTTACGATCACTGGGGCTGGCACGGTCGTTCTATACCGAAACGACGGCGGCACTTTCACCGAGGATCTGAGCCAATCAGCGCTCCTTGCCGAAACAATGCGTTATACAGCAATGGCGTGGGGTGACTACGACGGCGACGGGGATCCCGACCTCCTCATTTCCGGCCTCACGACCGCAGGAAATGCACGAACCGTCCTTTTTAAGAACGGTCGGATCGATGCCTCTCGGGTGGGAAGCCCGCTTGGTGGTTCTCCACTTCTCACTCTGGACACTCCGAATTCAGAACGTCTACTCAATTTGAATCAAGGCAACGTCGCCTGGGGAGATCTCGATGGTGATGGGGATCTCGACCTCGCTCTGACCGGCTACGGTACCGACGGGAGCCGACAGGCGGCCGTGTATTTGAACGAACCTCTCGGGACACTTTCTCTGGATACGAGAAACACCCGGCTTCCGGCGATTTCAGGCGGAGACCTTGCGTGGGCGGACTACGACAACGACGGAGACCTGGATCTTGCGCTCTCAGGCTGGAATACGAACTGGGAAGTGACTTTTCTGATCTTCACCAACGCGGCAGGGATCCTTCGTGAGGATCTCACCTTTAGCTCGCGCCGGATTGTCGGCTCCCTGGCTTGGGGAGACCTCGACAACGATGGCGACCTTGATCTGGCGGCAACCGGTCAAACCAACACTTCCGATCGGCTGTCATTCGTACTCTTGAACGACCCACCGGGCACTTTGACCGAAGACACGCGTCAAACCCTGGTTGGCGCTAGAGGAGGCAGTCTGGCCTGGGCCGATGTCGATGGAGATGGACACTCTGATCTCGTCGTTTCAGGAGAGGTGGATGGAGAAACCCGCGAAACGAACGTGTATGTGAATCAGGCCGGCCCCACAACGAACACGCCCCCCGAACCTCCTGACCGGCTGGGCACACCTTTCGTCACAAGCGGAGGTGTATCGCTCGACTGGAACGATGGTACTGATGCTCAAACGACATCTACCGCGCTCACGTATAACCTCAGAATCGGAACAACCTCCGGCGGTAATGACGTTTTCTCGGGAGCCATCCCTGTTGGGCCGGGGAACGTTGGGTCTTCTAAGACGCTGTCGCTGGCCATCCCGCTTGCCAGGGACACATACTTCTGGTCTGTCAGCGCGGTAGACCCGGCGTTCGCAACTTCCGTTGAAAGCCAGGAAGAGATCTTCCGGGTTCAGGATCTCGTCAGCTCATCTCAAAACCTCAGACCACTCCGCGACGCAGCGTTAGAGTGGGGCGATTTCGACAATGATGGCGACCCCGACCTGATTCTCTCGGGCAGAGACGTGGACGGTCGGGGAAGGTCCATTCTATACCGGAACGAGAACGGAAAACTGACTGAGCATCCACAGGTGGTCTTGCAGGGCTTGCTGAGCGGAGACGCATCCTGGGGGGATTATGATAACGACGGTGATCTCGACCTGGCGCTCACAGGCACAGATGCATCCGCTAACAAGTTTACCCATCTGTATCGGAATCGCCTGGAGCTGGGTGATTTCGCTCTGAACATCACGAATGTGCAGGCCCTCGCCCAGCTCGGAGCAGGAGACATCGACTTTGGCGATTATGACAATGACGGTGACCTCGACCTTGCGGTTATGGGTCAGGTTACTGGCTCTCGCCTGACGACTATCTACCGGAATGACTCCGGCGAATTTACCGAAGACACTTCGTTCACAATGACCGGAGTTGACAACGGCGATCTGGGTTGGGGCGACTACGACAACGATGGGGATCTTGACCTGGCCGTCATAGGCCAGATATCGGATGCATTCGAGACCGCATTTACGATCTACGAAAACGACCCGGTAGGCACTCTTGTAGCAGACACCCGGTCTACCCTCGCCAGCTCTTTTGCCAGCTCTCTGGCGTGGGGAGATCACGATAGCGATGGTGACCTCGACCTCGTTGTCTCAGGTTTTGATCTCAGCGCAAATGCTCGTGTAACACGGTTGTATAACAACGACGGAACCGGTGTCATGACCGAAAATGCCCAGGCATTGACGGGAGGAGCCGCTACAGATGTCGAGTGGGGCGATTTCGACAACGACGGCGACCTCGACCTGGCGTTGCTCGGAAACGGCGCATCCGGACCGATCCTCGACGTCTTCAGAAACCAGGCTGGATCGTTCGACCTCCAGCCAATTGACGTTCTGCGGGGACTGGACTTTGGAGCACTTGGGTGGGCGGACATCGACAGCGATGGTGACCTGGACCTGCTGAGCGCGGGGCGATCCTCAGAAGATGGAATTAATTTTGAGCTGACGACACGGGCAAACGACAATCTGGAATCGCGATTCAACCCGAACGAGTCGCCTCAGGCGCCTGCAGGACTCGCCTCATCGACATCTGGTGCAAACGTATCGCTCTCGTGGCTGCCGGGACTGGATTTGGGTGGGACACCAACACCTACCGCTGCATTAACCTATGAGGTGCGTCTCGGCAACGAGACGGGATCGAATGACATCCGTTCAGGCGTTTCGGCAGTAGAGTTCGGATCAATTCGTGGAACGAATCTCCTGCTCGGTGACCTTCCGAGCGGCAGTTACTTTTGGGCGGCACGCACAATTGACACGGGTCTGGCCACATCGGACTTTTCAGAGGAGTCCACATTCATCGTGGACACCATCAGCCCGGTTGTCGACAGCGTCCAGGTTCGGCCACGGATTCTCGTTCAAGGGAGACGTGCATCTGTTGTCGTCGACTTCAATGACGAGCCGGCCGGGATGAACAATGGGGTGTCTCCCACAGTCACGATCCACCTTGCCAATCAGCCGGATCCCCTTGTCCTGAGTCAGCTGAGCTTCAGCGGCGACCTCTGGATCGGTGAGGCCAACGTGAACAGCGATGTTCCCTCTGGGAGCTTTGTCGTTCGCGTGACAGGAGGAGTTGACCTGAAGGGCAACACGATGGAGCCGTTCGAGAGGACGATCCCTGCATTGATCGCTCCAGGCGGGGGAGGCGTGGTCGAGAGTCCCGACGGCGTCCTGTCACTTCGCATCTCGCCAAATGTGTTGCCTGCCAATCTGACCGAAAACCCTGATGTTCGGATCGATCCGGTTCCCGTCGGTGTAGAACCCTCGGGCGTATCGGCATCCTATGGCGCCTACAAAATTTCGTCTAACCCGTTGCTGGCGCTCCGGAAACCCGCAACGCTCGACTTTCAGGTTCCCAGAGATTCGAATCGGGATCGCCTTGCCATTTACCAACTTTCGGGAACAACCTGGACGCGCTTGGGTGGAACCGTCACCGACGACCAAATCCGAGTCCCGATAACGGATCTGTCCATTTACGGGCTCTTCGAAGACAGTTCGACACCAGCCGGGACCGGCGCGATCACCAACATTGACTTCAGTAATCGCGCATTCTCTCCCGCCGGTGCACGTCGTCCTCGGGGCGGTGGAGCACAGCCGCTTCTTCAGCCGGGAGGTTCAGCGCCCTTACTCCTGCGGACAACGGACATCTCCTTTGATCTCTCTGCATCAGCAAACGTCCGGATCGAGATCTACAACCGATCAGGACAGCTTCAGATCATCCTGGTCCCCGGGCAGCAGATGAATGCAGGCCGGAATGTGATTACCTGGGATGGCATCGATCACGACAACACACCGGTACGAAGCGGACTCTACATCGTTTCGATCGAAGCTGGTGGCGGGCGAGAACAGAAAACTGTAGCCGTGGTGAATCGGTAAACAGATGAGAAAA
>Ga0114993_10002999_pt1 | contig 17950 bp, 10 predicted proteins | sample ArcticOcean_MG_C_FD_87042 | JGI IMG/M metagenome (GOLD analysis project Ga0114993, IMG submission 87042) | Marine microbial communities from western Arctic Ocean - ArcticOcean_MG_CB2_150 | ecosystem: Environmental > Aquatic > Marine > Oceanic | place: Arctic Ocean: Canada Basin | collected...
ACCACAATCGTGTGATGTCCGCGGTTGGATCCGTACAGAAATTTTCCCGAGGGATGCACATACATCTCGGCTGTCGACTGCCCCGCTTGTTTTGTTTCACCAGGCGGTAAAGTCGAAATAACTTGCAGCGATTGCAGTTTGCCCACTCGTCCGTCATAGGCATACGCCGTCGCAGTCAGATTCAATTCGTTGATACCAAAAGCAAACTTTCCGTTAGGATGAAACGTGAAGTGTCGTGGTCCAGCACCAGGAACTGCTTTAACAAACGGGTCAACGGCAGGCGTTAACAGTCCCTTGCGAGCATTTAAACGGTACGTCAATACTTGATCCATGCCGAGATCTGAAACAGCGACGAAGCGATTATTCAAATCAACATCAATAGAGTGAGCATGCGCAGATTGTTGACGTGGATCGATACTCGAACCAGAATGCTGAATAACACATGTGGCTTCACTGAGCGAACCATCCCTGCCAATTTTATAGGCTGCGATGCTACCACCGGTATAGTTGGCCACAGCAACACAACGTCCACTGCGGTCAATCATCAAATGACACGGATGATCACCGTGAGACAACTGTGAATTGAGCTTCGTCAGGGTTCCCGTTAGTTGGTCGATGGAATAGGCAGTAATACCGCCACCTGGTTTCCCCATAAATTCGCTCGTTTCGTTCACCGCATACAAATACTTGCCGCTCGGATGCAGTGCAACAAAAGAAGGTTCCTCGGATTTCGTGACTCCTTCAATTCGAGTCAATGTACCTTTGTCCGCATCTAAGTAAAATGCGTAGATGCCTTCACTTTCACCAGATGTGTAGGTGCCAATATAGACAATGCAATCTGCTGAATTAGATCCCGAGGTCGCGGTGGGTAGCATCGCCAGCATAGTAAATACCAATTGAATCATAAGGAGGAAGGTTATCTTTTTCATATTGCTGTTCACTTCGTATTATTTGCTGCAAATTTGTGATTCAATTGGTGGGTAAAAAACCCCCACGCCTTGAGAACCTTCGCAGGCCCTCACAAGCGTGGGGAGATTGTAAGCATCCGCAAAAACCTGGAATTGCAAAGTGCTCAGTGTCCTTTATTTCATTGTGGGGCTTAGTCCCAATTCAGCGAACCGCCACTTTGGTATTCGGTAACTCGAGTTTCAAAGAAATTCTTTTCTTTGGATAAGTCCATCGTTTCGCTCATCCAAGGGAAAGGATTCGACGAACCGTACTGAGCTGGCAAACCGATACGTTCTAGTCGGCGGTCGGCAATATACTGTACGTAATCAGTAAACAGATCACCGTTGAGTCCCATGACACCATTGGGCAGACAGTCTTGGGCATAGTCGATTTCTAGCTCAACACTGCGGCGAATGCGTGCGATCATTTGTTCTTGGAATTCTTCCGTCCACAACTCCGGATTTTCAGCTTTGATCCCATTGATCAGATCCAGTCCGAAGTTCAGGTGAATGGTTTCATCGCGAAGGATGTACTGGAATTGTTCTCCAATGCCAGTCATCAGATTTCGACGATGGAATGAAAGCACCATCACGAACCCTGAATAGAAGAATATACCTTCCATGATCAAGTAAAACCCGATTAGGTTTTTCAATAGTGTCTGGCCACCCTCGAAGGTTTCGCAGGTGAAATCGGGATCGAGGATCTCTGCAGTCAACTCCATTTCAAACTCATCTTTAGCAGCGATCGACGGTATCTCACGATACATGTTGAAGATCTCGCCTTCATCGAGTCCTAGGCTTTCCACAACATATAGGAAAGTGTGTGAGTGGATGGCTTCTTCGAATGCTTGACGCAATAAGTATTGGCGACATTCGGCGTTGGTAACATGACGGAAAATCGCTAAGACTAAGTTGTTACCGACTAGGCTTTCTGCAGTCGCAAAGAACCCGAGGTTACGCATGATCACGAGCCGCTCATCATCTGAGAGTTTATCGGATTTCCACGTCTCGATATCTTTGGTCATCGGCACTTCTGTGGGCATCCAATGATTTGCACAACCATTGTTGTAATGCTCCCACGCCCAATGATATTTAAGCGGCATCAATTGATTGACATCAACTTGGTTACAGTTGATCAGTCGTTTACTACTTGCGTCTACTCGACCTGGATCGCTCGTAAGTAGGTCTTGTCCTTCTGGAGTGGTCATCCGTGGGCTCCTGTCTTCACATTCTAGTTATTATTGATTATTGTTTTTATTCGTTAGGTCTCGCAGTTACGGCATTCGCCACAACTACTCGCAAGCTTCACAATCGCCATCGAGGCTACAAGCGCTCGTGACCGCGGTCGCGGGTAACGATGGTTCACCCCGGTCAACGGAAATATCGCCAGAGGCGCTATCGCTTTTCATCCAACGCGGTTGCACGCCAAATTTATTGATATCGACGGTCGATTTTTCAACCTGAGTCGCCGCGAGCGTTCGTAGATAATAGGTAGTTTTCAATCCTTTTTCCCATGCCGACATATACATGCTATGTAGTTTTTTACCGCTAGGTTCGGCCATATAAAGATTTAGAGATTCACCCATATCTATCCATTTCTGGCGTCGCGAGGCACACTTGATGATCCACTCGGGGTCAATTTCAAAAGCGGTGTGATAGCGTGATTTCACATCCTCCGGCACGCGATCGATCTCTTGTACAGATCCATCATAGTATTTGAGGGCTTCCAGTAAATCACTGTCCCACAAACCACGTTCCTTCAATTCATCAACCAGATCGATTGTGATTTGAGTAAATTCACCTGACAGATTGCTCTTTACATACAGGTGTTTATAAGAAGGTTCGATCGACTGACACACGCCAACAATAGTGGAGATGGTAGCTGTCGGGGCGATTGCCATAACATTACTGTTACGCATTCCGTTTTTACTAATGGCTTTACGGATCACATCCCAATCCAAGGTCGTGCTCCGATCAAGATCAACAGCACAGCCACGTTCTTGCTCGAGCAAGTCGATGGTATCAATTGGCAACAGGCCACGATCCCATTTCGAACCGATATAACTGGAGTAGGTTCCGCGTTCACCAGCTAGTTCCGAGGAAGCCTTCAGCGCAAAATACGAAATCGCTTCCATACTGCGATCGGCAAATTCAACCGCCGCATCACTGGCATAACCGACACCGAGACGGAACAACGCATCCTGAAAACCCATCAAGCCCATTCCAACTGGACGGTGACGTCGATTGGAATTCTCAGATTCTTTGGTCGGATAGTAATTGATGTCAATCACATTATCGAGCATTCGCATAGCTGTCGTGACGGTAATTTCCAACTGTTCTAAATCCAGTTTTCCATCTCGTACGTGAGCGGCAATATTAATGCTGCCAAGATTACATACCGCCGTTTCTTCAGCCGTCGTATTGAGCAAGATTTCAGTACAAAGGTTACTGCTATGCACAACACCAACGTGGTCTTGTGGAGAGCGGATATTTGAAGGATCTTTCCAGGTAATCCAAGGGTGGCCTGTTTCGAATAGTCGCGTCAGCATTTTTCGCCACAATTCAACGGCTCCAACTCGACGGTGCATGCGCATTTTTCCGTCATCCGCTTGGCGTTCGTATTCTTCATAACGCTCTTCGAAAGCTTTGCCATACAAGTCATGTAAGTCGGGAACTTCGTCCGGGCTAAACAATGTCCATTCGGCGTTATCTCGCACTCGTTTCATAAACAAGTCAGGGATCCAATTGGCCGTGTGCATGTCGTGCGTACGGCGGCGATCGTCACCCGTGTTACGGCGAAGGTCCAAGAATTCTTCAACATCAAGATGCCATGTTTCCAAGTAAGAACAGACGGCGCCTTTTCGTTTACCACCTTGGTTGACTGCGACCGCGGTATCATTGACAACTTTCAAGAACGGGATCACGCCTTGACTTTGGCCGTTGGTACCACTGATGTACGAATTGGTTGCACGCACATTGGTCCAGTCATTTCCTAGACCACCAGCCCACTTCGACAACATTGCATTATCAGACACACATTTAAAGATGTGCTCCAGATCATCAGTGACTGTCGATAAATAGCAACTGCTGAGCTGAGGGTGTTTCGTGGCTGAGTTGAATAAGGTTGGCGTGGCTGAGGTGAACCAAAACTGGGATAACACGTTATAGAATTCAATCGCGCGTTGTTCTTTCTGGTCACCTTCCTCAATTGCTAGCCCCATTGCCACGCGCATCCAGAAAAACTGCGGTGTTTCGATTCTGCGGCCATCAATATGCAATAAGTACCGGTCGTAAATAGCTTGGAGGCCAAGGTACTTGAAATTATGATCGCGTTCTGGCTGCAGCGCTTCCGCAATTTGAGCCAAATCAAAATCACGAAGAGATTCACATAGGCGTTCGGCATTGATGCCATCGATAATGTAATGTTCAAACCGTGAACGATACAGCGATTCAATCCCTTCAAAATCTGGGGCTGCTTGCAATGCATCGTTATAGATAACCATCAACATCAAACGCGATGCTAGTGTGTCGTATGCAGGGTCACGTTCGATACTGGATCGAGCCGCAAGTATCATTGTGCGATATATTTCCGTCGAAGAAATACCGTCAAATACCTGTCGCATAACTTCGTCTAAAATTTCATCAACGCTACAGAATTCTTCCAAGCCTTTACTCGCCGACAACAACCTCGCTCGTACTCGGCCTTGATCAAACGGAATTCTTGCACCATCTTCTAGCGTAATGTGAATGCGTTTTGCTTCTTCGCCTTCGCTCGTATCTTCTGCTCTCAGCGCTCGCACCTTGGCGTGCTCGCTGCGATAGACGATATAACGGCGGGCAATGCGGTAATGTCCCTGCCGCATTAGTTCTAGCTCGACGAAGTCCTGAATCTTTTCGACTTCTACTCCGTCGTCCGTGCCAGCTAAGGGCGCCAACTCGGAGGTCACACCGTCAACCATGCGGTGAATCTCTTGTTCAACAACATCTTCAATCGGTTGAGATTGAGCCAAATTCAACTCGGCTCGAAAAGCATTTGTTATCGCTGTCGTTACCAATGTGGTTTCGTAAGGTACAATTCTTCCATCTCGCTTACGAACAATCCAATCTGCCTGCGCACGTATCATCTGTCACTCCTTTGTAGCTGCTACCATTTGCTCGGTAGCGTTCGACTTCCTATCTAATCCTGCCTATTCATCATATAGCTTCTGAGCACTATATAACTTCTTGGCACTCGGCTTCGTGACATGTAGGCGCTACAGTCAAACCAATCAACAAGTTTCAAATGCCTAGTTGCATCTAGTATTAAATGATTGGCCTGGCTATGACAACTACTGCCACAACAGTTCGAAAGAACTTGAACCAATGCCGTGCTCACAAGCGAGCTCTAGCATATTAGCTATTATTAGAATTCGACCTTTTTCAATCCGTGGTCTAAAACAATCCATTTTGGCAACTACTGTTTGCGAGTCGCCTTTTCGTTTGTCGTCGATCAATCCTTGAAGAAAGCTCTATCCTACTAGCCTTCAAATTCCGTCTTATCACTAGTCTAACAAATCCTGACGAATTTTGCCAAAACTTGTCTTAGTTCATCCAACATTGATTAACTCCAACTAGCGACGTGGAGACAATATATCGTAGGAGGGGTTCAAGTCAACACTATATCTGGTAGTTTCTCAAAACCAATTGATTTTTTCGTCACTTCTTTTTGCTAAGTGCTAGCACGGGGACATTTCATTTCGTAATCAGTCGCAACGGTGAAACAATTACAACGGATCTACTTTTGAAGCGTACACCAGCACGACCACCAAAAATCAACTTATGGTATCAAAGAGGAACCCCAGCCACTATATATTGTATATTCGGCCGTTTTCAGCCCTAGCATTAGTTGAATTCTAGGACTAGTGACTGTAGTCCTAGTATTTTACGGAAATTACAGATCCGCCTGACCTTAGTTGGCTGCATCATAAAAAACCGCTAGATACCCGTACCGTTTCAGTGCAAGGTCTAACTCAGGATAAATATCGCGAGTCCAAAAAGCCGATTTATAGAAGTGATGCTGTATCCAGACATTAGCAAAGCAACGAGTCATAATGAGTACCACGCCCGTCAATCCAGTTGCACCATTCTCCGTAGGAGACGCGCGTAAAGCCGTTGGTGACCTATTCAAGCATAATCCATTTATTTATTGGATTGACTTTATTGCTTGCTGGGCCGTCGGTATGTTCATTTACACTCACGGACGAACCTACGCCGCCAAACTTTACCTCAATGATTTCAACATCTGGAAGGTCGATTGGATGTACTATCCGGCTGACATTTCCACCACTTGGATTCTCTATATCACCTTCACGATCGTGGCGGCCTTGCTCTATTACCGCATCGCCATGTTCATCCATGAGATTGTACACATGAGTGGCCGCACGATGATCGCATTTCGATTTTTCTGGAATGCGTTCTGTGGCATTCTCTTTCTTGCACCTTCCTTCGTTTATTACCCGCACCTCGACCATCATCGCCGCCGCCATTACGGCACTGAACGAGACGGTGAATATCTTCCGCTGGCTCGGCGAGGTCCGAAACAAATTGTGTTATTCATGCTGCACCCATTAATCGTACCGCCTCTGGTTTTCGTTCGGTTCCTGTTTTTTACACCGTTGGCTTGGACCGTCCCCGGTTTTCGAAAGTTTGTCCACAAGCGTTGTTCGTCGATGATTATTGATCCCACCTATTGCCGACAACTTTCATCTCCAGGCTCCGAACGCATGTTCTACCTGCAGGAGTTTTTCTGTTTTCTATGGCTCGCAGCCCTCGTGACATACGTTGCAGTAACCAAGAAAACATTACCGTGGCCCTTCTTCATTCAATCCTATACAACGGCAGTGATCATTCTCACGCTCAACGCCCTGCGAACACTCGGTGCCCATAATTGGGAAAACGACTTTGGCCAAATGAGCTTCGAAGAACAACTACTTGACTCAGTCAACTATCCGCAAAACCCAGTCATCGGTGAAATATGGGCGCCGGTTGGTCTACGCTATCACGCGCTGCACCACCTTTTCCCGAGCATCCCGTACCACAACCTGGGCATCGCACACCGCCGTTTAACAAAACAATTACCGGCTGACTCGCTCTATCACAACACATCACAAACCACGCTTACGCGACAACTAGTTGGCCTGTGGAAACGAGCTAAACGGTCGACTCAAAACTAACACTAACTCAACTGGACTATAAAACCACTAGACGAAACCCTAACGCATTGGTAACAATGCACCGTACGCTTCGACACCGTCCTAGCCATAAGGCAATATCATGACTTACGCCATCCAACATTACCCGCGCCGTTTTACCATAGCTTCTGTACTGATCGCAGGGCTTGTCCTCGCTAGCTCAGTCTTGTCTCACGCCCAGCAACCCGCCGTGGCTCCAGACTTAGATGCAAATTTGCCACCCAGTGCGAAACCTCGAGAAGTCAACAGTATTGGTATGACATTCGCCATATTGGATGCCGGAGTATTTCAAATGGGAGCGCCGGAATACGTAGTGCAAGTAGCACTTGGCGGGGATCGGTTCCGTTCTGGTCAAATATTCGTCGTGGATGATCAAGCCGGCAAGACCCAACGCTTTGAGTTAATCGACATCGACACTGCCAAAAATTATTTATACAACCCTGTTCGCTTTAGCTCGGGCAAGACGTCAAACCAACCGTCCAATCCAGCTCAAATCGCTCAAAGCATGGCCAAGGCCATAAACGATCAAACCACCGCCGGTAACTTAGAAATCGCTGTCACTGTCGCCGGTACCAGTATGCATTTCAAAGGGATTGGTCTATTCAGTGCGGGCCGAGTGAACACGGATAATGACAACCGCGTCATCGTCAGAAAGCCAGATCCCTTTGCCAGCAACGACGAACGCCCACAACATCTCACAGAGATCACGGAAACTTTGATTCTAGGTGTTACCGAAGTAACGCAACAACAATGGAACCAAATCATGGGCAGTAACCGCAGCACGGTCCAAGGTCCCCATCTCCCGGTTAACAACATTTCCTATACACAAGCGATCGACTTTTGCACCAAACTCTCGGCACTGCCAGCAGAGCAGGCCGCCGGACGTACTTACCGTCTGCCAACCGAGGCCGAATGGGAATACGCGTGCCGTGCCGGAACCACCACTCCATATAACTACGGTCAAAACGCCAGTAATCTTACCGACTACGGCTGGTATCGAGGCAACGCGGAACAGATCCAAGCCATCGCTGGAAAGCAATGCAATCAATGGGGATTATTTGACATGTATGGCAACGTCTCTGAATGGTGCAATGATATTTACTCTGCAGAATACTACCGCAACGCACCGACGGATAAAAACCCTAGCGGTCCAACCACGGGGCCGCATCGAGTCCTTCGCGGTGGCAACTTTATGTCACAAGCTTCTTCATGTCGGTCCAGTTATCGTGGACAAGCTTCCGCTGCCGTCGAAAGCCAACTCAACGGCATACGAGTTGTGTGCATCAAGAAATAAGCCCGTACTGACTGCTCATCGACGACAACTGTAGAAAATCGCTGGCGGCATATTGCGCCAGACAATCGGGCTGACAGAAACCGAATCAAACACGCCCTCAAGAACCGAGCGAAACCGTTTGGCACTACTCAATGGCAGTCCATGCAAATAGGCAAATGTGATAAACTGGCCCTGCTCACTGAGCACGCTAAACATGGCGTCTAATAATTCGTTTTGCAACTCTTCCCCAAACGCTGTCCAAGGCAAACCGCTGATGATAGCATCAACGCTGGGCATCTCTTCCGAATCGCAAATCGAGCGAATATCACCCACCGAGCCAATGCGTATTTTGACCGTGGGACAGTGCTTAGCCAACACGGCAACAAAGCGATCGTTTAATTCAACGGCAAAAAATCTCTGCTCCGCTGACAATCTCGCGGCAATGTGTCGTGTAATCGCACCCGTTCCAGGGCCATACTCGACAATATTTTTCGCGGTTTCCCAGTCCACTTCATCGAGCATCTTATTGGCCAAAATCGATGAACTCCCCGCAACCGCCCCAATCTTGTTGGGTGCTCGCAAAAACTCGCGAAAAATTGCCCCGAAACGACTCATCTAAATTCCTGCTCTATCGGTCCACGATTGACATTATACAAAACACTAAACGGGTATTCTAGCGACGCTGAATCCACACGAAACCCCCCCTATTGGGACCACCGACCACCGTAATACATAAGGCAATCTTGCTAAAGCGGAGCTATCTTTCGTATAATAAAAGCCGGTTTTGGTCGATAATAATAATGACTTGAAATAGTCGAATCGCAAAATCACTTTAAACTCAATTGCTCGAAGGCCTTAATTAATGCTTACTATCTACGGACGTAAACCTCGTAGCAACCGTTTTTGTGACGGTCATTCCCGCCGAGATTTTCTAAAAATCGGCGGCATGGCAATGGGTGGACTCTCGCTGCCTCAAATGTTTCAAGCCGACTCCCAGGCAGCCACGGGTTCCAATCACCGCGCCATTATCAATATTTATATGCCCGGCGGACCTTCTCATATCGACCTATGGGACCTTAAGCCAGACGCCCCTGCTGAAATCCGTGGTGACTTCAGACCTATCAAAACGAACGTGCCAGGAATTGAAATCTGTGAGATGTTTCCTCGCATGGCTAAGATGATGGACAAGTTTATCCCCATCCGCTCTATCTGCGACGCGGATGGCCGACACGACGCCTATCAATGCATGACCGGCTGGAAGTTCGGAGACCGAACACCACGCCAAGGCCGGCCCAATTTCGGTGCTTGGTCTTCTCACTTACAAGGCAAGATCAATAACTCTGTTCCCCCCAATGTTGCGCTCATGTACCCCACCGGAAACGGGACTTGGGGACAAACGCAAAATGGAGGGTTTCTCGGTGTTAAAAATGCGCCGTTCGGGTTAGTGGAAAAAGATCCGCTCGCCAGCTCATCCAATATGACCCTTAAAGGAATAACGCTCGATCGTCTCGCCGATCGTGACAATCTGCTAAACGCCTTCGATCAATTTCGCCGCGAAACAGACAACAGCGGTATCGCGGACAGCATGGATGTCTACCACCAACAGGCGCTCGGAATATTGACTACGTCCAAACTGGTTGAAGCCTTAGACCTCTCCAAGGAAGATCCCAAGACCCTTGAACGATACGGAGAAAACGATCCAACCTATCAGCGCGATGGCGCTCCCAAAATGATTCGCAATTTCTGCGTCGCACGCCGACTCGTTGAAGCCGGTGCACGCGTTGTGTCGTTGAACTATAGCCGCTGGGACTGGCACGGAGGTGACGGCCTAAACTTCCCTCGCTCGCGTCAAGAATTTCCTAAGCTAGACCAAGGCCTCGCCGCACTCGTCACCGACCTCCACGAACGAGGACTCGATCGACATGTTTCAGTCGTTTTGTGGGGAGAATTCGGCCGGACACCTAAGATCAACAAAAGCAATAGTCGCGATCACTGGCCACGCGTCTCCTGTGCTATGCTCGCTGGCGGTGGCATGAAAACCGGACAAGTCATCGGTTCTACTAATAAGTACGGCGAACACGCCGTCCAACGCCCGGTGAAATTCCAAGAAGTGTTTGCCACGTTATATAAAAACGTTGGCATCGACTCTGGTAAGGTCCGCTTCTTTGACCAGACCGGAACGCCTCAGTACATGGTCACCCCAGGAATCGAACCAATACACGAAGTCCTATAAGCTAGCTCTCGCAATAGCGGCATTGTTCTGTGCTGAAATGATGCGTAGCACGACCACTCCAAAATGGAGCTTTCTTTTTGTCGCAGTCCATTGACGGGCTATAAAAAGAAACGGCGAATTAGATTTGCATCTAATCCGCCGTTCACTATCTACGCCAAACGATGTTGGACGCGTATATAAGCTCTAACGTAGCTCTTGGTTATTTGAAGTTTGATTCAATGATCTTCGGAATTTGTTGACCAAGTTTCGTTTTCGGAGCAATTGCTTGAGCTTCTAACAGTAACTTCTTAGCGCCAGGTTTGTCGCCAGCTTGGAAAAGCTTGTACGATGCCTGGTAAAGCTCTTTTTGCTTTGCTTCATTAATTGCGCCCTGACGTAATTCAGCATACTTGCCTTTCAAACCGGCAGTATCTTCAGCATCCAAGCTAATAATTTCGTCAATTGTATCGCCGTACAATGCCAGTGCTACTGCTGAATCAATTCCAGAGATAGCTTTCTCTAGCAATTTAGCTCGTTCAACGCCTTTTGCTTCCGATGCTTGAGCAAGAAACTCATCGCGTTGAGCCAAAACTTTGACTTTGCTCCGTGCATCGGCTACCCACTTCTCAGCAGGGTCGCCACTGTAACCAACTTGCTTATGGTAAGGCTTGCCTTCAGCGTCCGCTAGAAATACGGTTGGTACACCAGTGACTTTGTATTGCGATGCCAGCTTCTTATACTGTTCTTGTTCAGCGTCAGATACCAATGATTTGTCACGGGGATTGTCGAGTACAAGTAAGATAAAATCTTTCGTGATTTCAGCCTTGAAAGTCTCTGTACCCAATACGTTTTTATGTAAAGCCTTACATGGAGGACACCAGTCAGAACCGGTGAATTCCATTAAAATGCTTTTGCCTTCTTTAGCAGCTAGTTCTTTCGCTTCGGCAAAACTACGAACCCAGCCTTCGTAATGTTTATCGTCGGCTTGAACATTTGGCATCACGGACACTAACAATGCAACAACTGCAACGATCATCCCAATTTGTTTGTTTCGTTTCTTCATTATTTTCATTCCAGATAAACAAGTGTTAAAAATCAGTACTATATTTTACCCGACAATTTGCTTTGCTATCGGTTATAACCACCCACAACAATCAAATATCTTGTACTCCTATGTTATACCTCAGACACTACCTGTTGGCGACAGAACAGCAAAAAAACTTTACCTAAATCATAAGGATTAAACGTTTTCATCAGTAATACAGTGTATTAAACGGGATGAATTAAACCCCCAATAAATACTACTGAAACTGGCCCTACGCAAATTTCAATTATTTACGGTACCGAATTCGTTGTCCTGGATATTCTTCAGTTATTTCGACATGCGTTGCGCCGGTCACAACAGCAACGCCGTTGACTAACACATGCTCAATTCCATCGCAGGCCTGTATCGGTTCGGAAAACGATGCATTGTCATTGATCGTAACCTCGTCAAACACGACAATATCTGCCGGTCGGCCAACCGCTAAAACTCCGCGGTCTTCTAACCCAAAGGTTTCAGCTGACAGCGATGTCATTTTCCGAATTGCTTCTTCGAGCGTGAATATTTTGGAGTCCCGCACCAGAGGACCTAACCAGCGACCGGCGCTACCATACGCTCGCGGGTGCACCTTGCCGTCGATCTGGTAGATCGCATCAGTCCCGATCATACAGCGAGGATGAGCAACAAATGGTTCAACCTCCTTGTCATCCCCCTCGTCCATCACACATAGAACTGCTAATTGTTCATCAAGCAGATAGTCCAGCAACGCGTCTGTCATATCTTTTCCTGATTCATCCACAATCTGCTGCAGCGTCTTGCCCCAATCATCAATGCGTTCCCCGCTCGGTGACCAAGCTACTCTAACGTGGTCCAAATCCAATCGATAAGAATCGAAGGCGGATTTAAACACCCGTCTAAACTCGGCTTCGCCAATCACGCCACACGCTGCGAGCGGACCATACTTCCATGCTTCATAAGGCAGCAAATAGTTGAGCATCGTGCTACCTGGCTGATAGGGATATACATCAAACGTGGTCGGGATCCCTTCATCGCAAGCGTCGTCGATTAGTTTGAAGATTTGTTCAGGATCAAAGGAAGCCTGACATTTAAGGTGTGAGATGTGTACGGGAACGCCGGCCTGCCGACCAATTTCAATCGCTTCCTCAATCCCTAGCAGGAGGGTCTTCTTGTACCGCATGTGCGTAACATAGGGCGTCTGAGCCTCTGCCATCGGACGACAGGCATCAATAAGTTCATCCGTCGAAGCAAAACATTGCGCGATATAGTCCAAGCCCGTGGATAACGCCACCGCACCTGATTCGAGACACTCGCAGACCAACTTTTGAATCCGAACCATCTGTGAGTCATCGATGGGTGTTGGGTCAAATCCGTTAACGAGAGTTCTTAGATTGGCGTAAGGAATCTGAGTGGCAACATTTTGGACACAATTTCCATCTAGCAGCGTCATATAATCATCGAGTGATTCCCAACCGGTGTAGTCTTGCATCCGTAATCCATTAAGACTTCGCAAGTAAAAAAACCAGTCTCGCCAAGTCGTTTCATCTACGGGCGCATAGGAAATTCCGTCGGACATCAAGACTTCCGTGGTAAACCCTTGCATCGTCTTAAAGCTTTGCTGTTTGTCACGCCACACCCAACCGTCACTATGATTATGGACATCAATAAAACCAGGCGCAACGATCCGCTGCGACGCGTCAATATCTTGCTGAGCAACCGCCTCTCGCAAATCGCCCATTGCTGTAACGCGACCATCCACGACGCCCACATCGACACGCTGTCTAGCGTTTCCAGTACCATCGATCACGTCACCGCCACGAATCACTAAGTCAAATTCCACTGCAAGTATTCCTTTCCTACACTATCAAGTATTAACCGGATGTTTTTTAGCAATAACCCCGAACGGTACACCACCAGAGTCGCGCATTAGGAATAAAGCGCGTGCATGACTTCACCGTTATTTAAACGAATAGGGCGAGTTAATTGATCTCGCATTTCGCTTTCCAGCGGAATCCCTAGCGTACGATAGATCGTCGCACCAATGTCATTGGGATGATAAGGCTTAGTCACGGGGTGCCCGGCATGACGGTCTGATTTGCCAATCACTTGTCCTCCACGTACTCCGCCACCAATAAACAAACCACTGTATCCCCACGCCCAATGGTCTCGACCAGGGTTCTTATTGATCGTCGGTGTGCGTCCAAATTCGCCAACGACGACGACCAACACATCATCCAACATATTGCGGTCAACTAAATCATCGATCAACGCCGAAACCCCACCATCAATGCCTGGCAACAATTTTGTCTTCTGCCGCGGAAAATTCTCCGAGTGCGTATCCCACGACTGCACGATGCCCATATTGCATTGCACATAAGGAACTCCGTACTCAACCAACCGCCGAGCTAGCAGGATCGATTGTCCATACTCATTGCGTCCATAGCGATCACGAACAGCACTATCTTCTGCTCCAATATCAAACGCTTTGGCGATATTCGGTGAAGTCAACATGCTATAGGCTTCCTGCTGCTGACTAGTAAACTGTATTCCTTTGGCAAATTGATCCAAACTTCGCCGCTGCGAGTTCATCGTTCCTAACATGTCGAAACGATTAGACAATCGGCTAGTCGTTATCCCCTCGAGCAACTGGACGCCGTGCACTTTAAAGTCCTTGTCGTTCGGATTCGAGCTAACCTGCCATGGATCGAATTTTGGCCCTAGGAAACCGGCATGCTGTCCCGGCCAGGTCAAAGACCCCTCGATCAACGGTCGCGGAACCGTTACTTGGCAAGGCATCCCATTGAGAGTCGGATTAAACAACCGCAAACCCCCGCCGTAACAAGGGCGATCCAAACGCGACAACTCTTTATCTTCATTGGCATCACCGCGGAACACTTGTGGCTCACCGGTTAACGTATTATGGGTGCCCGATAGATGTCGATTGTCACTGTGCCGCAGCGATCGTACGACAGCGATTTTATCCGTCCGGACTGCTAACTTTGGCAAATGCTCGGAAAACAACACGCCCGGTATCTTTGTTTGTATCGTCGAGAACTCTCCCCGCACATTGTCAGGAGCATCCGGCTTGGGATCAAATGTATCAAGTTGACTGCCACCGCCTGTTTGAAAAACTAAAATAACCGATTTTCCATTACGTTTACCGGCGGTCGCTTGTAACAAACTAGGCAACGACAATCCGAGAAAACTCGAACATCCAATTTGCAACAAATCACGCCGATCTAATCTGGCCGTGTCGCGATTTTGGTTTTGTGTCATGTTCATAAATGAATTGCTCACCTGTTCGAACTACGTTGCCTCAAACTCACATTAATCTCACTCGCCGGGCGGTTGCTAAGCGAACAGCAAGGTTTTAGTGTAAGCAAATAATGTTTTTTGATTCCCATAGTAGAATTGTACTCTATCAACCATTAAAATCGAAGTTCAACTGCCACTTACTCCCCCCTCATACATACGGATTCGCGCACTATGAATACTCGATTCTCTACATTCACTTGTTGCTTCGCTCTCTTTTTTATCACAGTCACGTCGCAAGCGGAAACGACGGTACCGTCGATCATCGGCGAGAACATGGTATTACAACGCAATCAACCGATCGTCATTTGGGGTTGGGACGAAGCGGGACAAAAAGTCGACGTCGCTGTTGCTGGTCATTCCGCCCAAGCAACCACCGATAGTGATGGAAAATGGATCGTGTCACTCGACAAACTCGCTGCCGGCGGTCCACATACAATCACTATCAAAGGTAGCAGTGAGATATCACTAAAGAACGTACTTGTCGGTGAGGTTTGGCTTTGCTCTGGGCAATCTAACATGGAATGGGTAGTGCAGAATTCCAACAATCCTCAACAGGAAATAGCCAATGGTACTCATCCTCTCATCCGTCACATTAAATTTCCCCACCGTCCGTCAGCAAAGCCCGAAGATAATATCCCCTCGGGCGGTTGGCAAGAATCTGAACCGAAAACAGTCGGTGCCTTTACAGCGGTTGGTTACTTTTTTGCTCGCCACCTCCAAGCTGAACTTGATATCCCCATCGGTCTGATCGGTTCAAACTGGGGTGGAACTCGTATTGAACCGTGGACCTCGCCATCCGGATTCAAGTCCGTTCCAGCTTTGAAATCGATCGCTGACAATCTCGAAAATTTCCCAGTAGTAAATCCCAAAGGGCAAGTCAATCACCAATCGGCACTCGCCCTGTACAACGGCATGATCCACAATTTCCGCCATTTCAATTTCCAAGGTGCTATTTGGTACCAAGGCGAGTCCAACCGTGGTGATGGGATGATGTATTACGAGAAGAAGAAGGCGTTAGTCAATGGCTGGCGTGACGTCTTTTCAAATCCCGACATGCCTTTCCTATTCGTACAACTCGCACCTTACACCTATGGCGGTAGCGCCACGGCACTCCCAGAAATTTGGGAAGCACAAACTGCTGCTCTACAAATCAAGAACACTGGCATGGCCGTCACCGTCGACATTGGCAATATCAAAGACATTCACCCACGTAACAAACAGGACGTGGGCAAACGATTAGCATTATGGGCTTTGGCTAACACGTATGGACAAAAAGACCTTGTCTATTCTGGGCCGTTGTACAAATCGCATAAAATTGATGGTGATAAAATCACGATCTCCTTTAACCATGTCGGTGGTGGACTAACCGCTCGCGATGGCAAGTCGCTTTCTCACTTCCAAGTTGCGGGAGCTGACAAAGCCTTTGTTGCCGCAACGGCCGTTGTTGTGGGAAACACAGTCGTTGTATCGGCTCCGAATGTGAAAGCTCCTGCGGCGGTCCGCTACGCTTGGCATCAACTTGCAGAGCCTAATCTGTCAAACAAAAACGGGCTGCCCGCTTCGCCATTTAGAACTGACAAGTGGTAGCCGTCACGAACGAAACAATGCCACCTGTTGATCAGTGTTCATTAGTGGTCCGTTTTTCTAGCACGTATAAGTTTTGTAATTTACCAGTCGCCAAACTGCGCCATTTGCGGACGCCAACAATATCCCAGCCAGCGCGTCCGCGATGAGCTAGTGCTTTAGTAGCGTGACCGCGCCAACTACGAGTCGCATCTCCCGGTCTTTGTAGGCTATCGTAATCTTCGACTGTGCGCAGCCAACCGTTGAAGTCCGCGCCCAAATCGATATCGTGAGCTTCCACTCCTGGGCTGTTGAGCCACTTCGTCATTTGAGCCTCTCGCTGGTCGTTGAAAACTAGCCAGTCATGAGTAAATGCAACACTGATAAACCCGAGTAGCAGTAACGCTAGCCACATGATCGTCGCCGTTGACCGTCGTAAATGAATACCTTTTCGCAACACATCACTGGTCACAACCCATAACAAAACGGGGACAAATAAAACGAGCCAATACCGATCCACAATATTGGTGACCATGGTAACCATGAACAATGTTTCCACCCCCATCAGCACGATCAATCCAATCCGCCAATGATTAATCTCACGGGGTTGCCCACCGCTCGGCGATTTCACGAGCGCACAGGCTGCTACAACGGCAACGGACAGAATCGACAAAACCGTGATTACTTGCCATACCAGTGGCGTCCACTTTACATCGCCCAAGTAACTCCAGCTTCCATCCGCATGTGGCACATCAGCAAACAACACTGGGCCAAAGTGTGCATTCTGCAAAAAATAACCCACCGATTGCGTTATCACACCTCGACCGCCGGTCCAAATAAATATTGCCAGCGGTCCTAGTAAAGCCGCTCCAGCATACAACCAATTTACCCGCATGCCCGTCTCTCTTCTATTACGGATCTTCGCTACCGATAAAGCGGCTAACGGCAACAGCAACATCCCCAGCAATAGCACCAAACCATACAAATAAATGCCCGTTTGCTTGGCTCGGGCGACGTCCCATTCTTTTACCGAAATAATCGAAGCCCGTTGTTGGTCACCGGGGACCAGCAGGCCAAATTCAAACACCGCCCAAGCAATGACAGGTATGCAAGTAATCGCTCCCACTCGGAGACCGATTTGCAACAAAGAAAAGTCGTTACGTCGAAACATAAGTACCACCAAGGGCACCAAAATTACTAGGACATGTGTTTGTCGACTCCACAATGCGAGTGCAGCCAAAACACTGCCGGCAACCAGATAAGAGATTCGCTGCAAATTCCGGCTAGAAACAAAACAGAGTAGAGCCGCCGACATATACATGAGCGCAGTAATGTCCGTCATAAAAGTAA
>Ga0114993_10003002_pt1 | contig 17946 bp, 17 predicted proteins | sample ArcticOcean_MG_C_FD_87042 | JGI IMG/M metagenome (GOLD analysis project Ga0114993, IMG submission 87042) | Marine microbial communities from western Arctic Ocean - ArcticOcean_MG_CB2_150 | ecosystem: Environmental > Aquatic > Marine > Oceanic | place: Arctic Ocean: Canada Basin | collected...
ATTAACTTCATATTTTGCAATTTTAACAGTTGTAAGAACTTCTCCAGTAAATTTAACAGAATTTACTCCCAGAGCTCTGCCCTTTCCAGGTTCACCTTTCCATCCTAAAAAAAAACCTACCAACTGCCACATAGCATCTAAACCTAGACAACCAGGCATCACAGGATCTTCTTTAAAATGACAATCAAAAAACCACATTTTTTCTTTTATATCAAATTCAGCTTCAATTATGCCTTTGTTAAACTTTCCTTTGTTTTCCTCAACATTAGTAATTCTATTAAACATTAGCATGGGAGGAGAAGGCAATTTAGCATTACCTGGTCCAAATAATTTGCCGTTAGCACAATCAATTAGTTCTTCATAATTAAAGCTATTTTTTTTTAACATATAGATAAATTAATACTTGATTTAATAGGTTTATTACATATATTTAGTTTAGAACAATTATAAGTTACAAAAAGTAAAGAAATAGCTGAAATTTTACTATGATAAATGATTTTAAACCCTATTTAGACAGACTTAGATCATCTGGGCTTAGACCCACAAAGCAAAGACTAACAATATGCAAAGTTCTTTTTGACAGAAAAGAAACATTTCATTTTACAATTGATAAATTAAAAAAAAAAATTGAAAAGAATACTAAAAATAAAATTTCATTAGCGACTTTATATAACACCGTACATGCTTTTAAAAATAATGGTTATTTAAAGGAAATTTCATTGCAAGGTAATAAAACTTTTTTTGATACCAACTCAACAAACCACTATCACTTTTATGATCAAGATACAGGAGATTTAATGGATATAAAAAATGAGGATATCTTTTTTAATAAACTACCAACTGCGCCCAAAGGTAAAAAAATTAAACAGATAGAAGTTACTGTGAAAATTGCGAACAATAATCATAATCAAAAAAAATAATATAAAAAATAATTAAATCTTTTTTAAAACGATTCTAAACTATTGACTTTTAGTTTAGAATCATTATAAATTAATAGAATAAAAATTAATGGAGGAATAATATGTCACTAAAAGGAAGTAAAACTGAAAATAACTTAAAAGATGCATTTGCTGGAGAAAGCCAAGCAAATCGTAGGTATCTTTATTTTGCACAAAAAGCTGATGTAGAAGGTTACAATGATGTTGCTGCGGTATTTAGATCTACAGCAGAAGGAGAAACAGGACATGCACATGGCCATCTAGAGTTTTTAGAAGAAGTAGGAGATCCTGCTACTGGAAAACCAATAGGCGAAACTAAAGATAATTTAGCTTCAGCTGTAGCTGGTGAAACGCATGAATATACAGACATGTATCCTGGTATGGCCAAGACGGCTAGAGAAGAAGGTTTCGAAGAAATTGCAGACTGGTTTGAAACTTTAGCTAAAGCTGAAAAGTCTCATGCTGGCAAATTTCAAAAAACATTAGAATCAATCTAATGAGATTTATGGTGGGGATCACCCCCACCAAAAAAATTTAAAAAATGAATAACAATAAAGAAGGTAGCACCCAAGCGCCAACTAGACATCCTATAAATTTTAATCATCCTGATTTTCTGAATAAAAAAAAGTTAGATGAAGAAATGAGAAGAGTTTTTGATATTTGTCACGGATGTAGAAGATGTTTTAATTTATGTGATAGCTTTCCAACACTTTTTGATATGATTGACGGATCAAAAAATGAAGATGTAGAAAGCCTATCAAATGATCAATTCGCTCCAGTTGTAGATGCGTGCACACTTTGTGACATGTGTTTTATGACGAAATGCCCTTATGTTCCGCCACATGAATTTGATTTAGATTTTCCCCATTTGATGCTTAGATATAGAACATTTCAAAAAAAACAAAATAAACTATCAGTCATTCCAGCCCAACTAGCCCAAATAGATAGAAACGGAAAAATTGGGGTTATGTTTTCAGGGTTAATAAACTGGGTATCAAACATTAAAAGTACATTTTTGAGAAAAATATTAGAGCTAATAACCGGCATAGATAAAAGAGTTAAGCTTCCAGTATATAATTCTGAAACATTTACTAATTATTTTAAAAATAATAATAATAATAATAATAATATAAATATTAAATTTCCAAACAAAAATAGAAAGGTAGTTATTTATTCAACGTGTTTTGTAAATTTTAACAAAAAAAATACTGGTATAGCAGCACTTAAGGTTTTAAAAAAAAATGGAGTAGAAGTTAAAGAAGCTTACCCAGGTTGTTGTGGTATGCCCTACTTAGAACAGGGTGATTTACCAAAAGTAGTCAAACAAGCTAAAAAAGTGTCGAAAGATCTGCTAAAATGGGTAGATAAAGGTTATCAAGTGGTTACTCTTACAGCCAGCTGTGGGTTAATGCTAAAATTTGAATGGCCATTATTGCTGCCTGAAAATAATGATATAAAAAAACTATCTAAAAATATTAGCGATATTGATGAGTATATAGTCGATATTTCAAAGAAAGAAGGTTTAACTGAAGGTTTAGAGGAGATTGATGGTGGGGTTACAGTTCATCATGCTTGTCACGCTAGAGCGCAAAATATGGGAAACAAAGCTAGAGATATGCTTAAATTAATTCCAAATATTAAAATTGATGTAGTAGAAAGATGTGCAGGTCATGGTGGAACCTTTGGAGTTATGAAAGAAACTCATAATCTGGCATTAAAAGTAGGCAGACCTACAGCAAGAGAAATAAAAAATAAAAATAATAAATATATGGTATCAGATTGTCCATTAGCAGGAAAACATTTAAAACAATTGGAACAAGACACCAAAATTTCAAATGATGAGGCGTTACACCCTATAGAATTGTTTGCTAAAGCATATAAATTATAATTATGACTAGAGAAAAAAAAATTGTAGAAAAACAAGATTTAATTTCACCAAATGAGTACGCAAAAAATAGAAAAAAAATAAGGAAAGATTTAGTAAATTATAAAAAAAATAGAAGATTAGCGATAGGTCCTTATGCAACTTTTTATTTCGAGAATTTTGATACGATGCTTGCCCAAATTCAAGAAATGATTCATATAGAAAAAGGTGGTGAAAATCAGTTAAAAGATGAACTAAATGCCTATAATCCACTAATCCCCAAGGGGAAGGAACTTGTCGCAACTCTGATGTTTGAAATTGATAATCCAGTTTTAAGATCAACCTTTTTAGGTAAAGTAGGTGGAATTGAAGAGAAAGTTTATATAAAAATATCAAACGAAATAATTAAAGCCGTTCCTGAAACCGATGTCGATCGCACATCAGAAGAAGGGAAAGCATCTTCAGTTCAATTCGTACATTTTAATTTTTTAGAACATCAAATAAATAAATTTAAAGACCCAAATTGTGAAGTTTTAGTGTCAATTGACCATCCTTTGTATAATCACTCTTCTAAGCTTTCAACGTTTACTAAAGATGCATTATCAAAAGATTTTAATTAGTCTTTCCCCATAAAGATTTTTTAAGAACCCATCCACTATAATTACCAGATATAATTTTGCACCATTTTTCTTTACACTTTTTAATAATTACTAATCTTCCAACTTCAAGTTTTGCAATTGGTTTTGAATAAATAGTCCGATTTTTATAAAGTATAGAGTTATCTTTTATATTTATTGCAGATTTTTTTTTGGATAGTTGTGAAATATGTATCCATCCAGAATTACTTTCAAAATCTTTAATTTTTCTCCACGTCTCAGATTTACCTAAAATTATAACTGGTAAGTATTTTTTATTATAAGTTAATTTAATTGGATATTCAAAAGAAGGTCCCTGTCGTAAATTTACTTTTGTGTTTTTTAAAGATAAAAAATACAAATTCTCGTTTGCATAGGAGTTTGAAAAAAAAAGTAATAAAATTAAAAAAATTAAATAAACTTTATTATTTTTTATCATTGCAAAAACAATTTGTACGTTTATTTAGTTTTACTTTTCTAAAAGTAAGATTAAGTGAATCAAAAATCAGTATATACCCGCATAGCGAATTTCCAATTTTAAGAATTTCTTTTACAACCTCATTTGCTTGAATGCTTCCAATTATGCCCCCTAATGGCCCTAGAATGCCTTCATATTCACAATTATCAATATCAGGGTTACTTGGCATTTTTGGGATAAAACATCTTAAGCAGGGTGATTTTTTTTTTAAAAAATTAAAAGTATAAACTTGGCCATCAAATTTGCTTATTGCTCCTGATATTAGTATTTTTTTAGTTTTTAAACAATAATCATTAATTAAAAAACGTGTTCGAAAGTTATCACTTCCATCTATAATTAAATCAAAATTTTTAGCTATTTGATTTATATTTTTTATAGTTATCTTTTTATTAAAAGGTAAAAGTTTTAGGTCTGAATTAATATTTTTTAACTTATTAATTGCTACCGTTGCTTTAGCTTTATTGATGTCTCTCATGGAAAAAATAATCTGTCTGCTGAGATTAGATATTTCAACTTTATCTTTATCAACAATTCCGATCTTACCTATTCCTAATGCAGCTAAATAAATAGCTATAGGAGATCCAAGTCCCCCAGCTCCAACAATCAAAACACTTGATTCTAATAGTTTTTTTTGTCCTATAACACCAATTTTTTTTAAGATTATTTGCCTAGAATATCTACTTATTTGTTTTTTTGAAAGTTTCATTGAATTCAATTAATTACCGGTCGAACCAAATCCACCTTTACCTCTTAAAGTATTTTGCAAATTTTCTACTTCTTCTAATTCCATTTTATGCACTGGTGACAAAATCATTTGTGCTACTCTATCCTTATTATTAATAATAAATTCATTACTTCCATGATTAAAAAGTATTATTTTAATTTCACCTCTATAATCACTATCAATTGTTCCGGGAGTATTTAAAACAGATATTTCTTTTTTTGCTGCTAGTCCTGATCTAGGTCTTATTTGTATTTCGTATTCTTCTGAAAATGCAACTGAAAGGCCAGTTGGTACCAAACATGAACTTTTGGGAGGTAATTTAATAGGCTCTTTTATAAATGCCATTAGATCCATTCCAGATGCACCTTTAGTTTTATAAACTGGTATTTCTACCGAAGGATCTAGTTTTTTAATTAATACTTTGACCATTAAACTTTAATTTAATTGGGCAATAACTCTGTCCACAATTTCATCTGAGATTAGAGATTTTTTTTTAAAAGAAAGTGTTTCATCATTATTTTTTTTATCTTTGTAGAAAATTGTAACCTCATTAAAATCTGAATCAAAACCTATAGATTTATTGGAAACATCATTTGCAATAATCCAATCACAATTTTTTTCCATTAGTTTTTTTTTGGCATTATTTTTTATATTATTTGTTTCTGCTGCAAATCCTATTACCAGCTTTGGCCTAAGTGAATTATGGTTTGAGACATAATTTAAAATATCAATATTCTTTTCTAAATTTAAATTCATATAATCTTCCTTTTTAATTTTTTCTTTTTTTTGTTTTTTAACTTTAAAGTCTGACACAGCTGCAGAAAATATTGCAACATCAGCAGGTAAACTATTTTGAGTTGCCTCGAACATTTGGTAAGCTGTTTCGACCTTTATAAAATTAACATCTTTGTCTATTTTTAAATTAGTCGGGCCAGATATAAGTGTAGTCTCAAATCCATTTTTTGACAGTGAGTTAGCTAATTCAAAACCTTGCTTACCGCTTGATTTATTAGTTATAAACCTGACAGGATCAATATATTCATGAGTTGGTCCAGCCGTTACTAAAGCTTTAAATTTTTGGTTTTTATTTAAATTAATGAAATATTTTTCAATTTGCCTAACAATTTCATTTGGTTCTGTCATTTTACCTTTACCAAACTCTCCACACGCCATGTCACCTATTTCTGGGCCAATGATTTTGTAACCAAAATTCTTTAATTTGTTTAAGTTTTCTTTAGTAGAAAGGTGTTCCCACATTCTAACATTCATTGCTGGTGTTAAAAAAATATCTTTATCTGATGCAAGCATTACTGTTGAAGCTAAATCATCTGAAGATCCAGAGCTTAATTTTGAAATAGTATTAGCTGTTGCGGGCGCTACAAGTATAACATCAGACCATCTAGAAAGTGATATGTGGTCCATCTCAGCTTCATTTTCAACACTAAACAAATCATCATAAACTTTTTCTTGTGAAAGTGATGCCACGGATAGCGGCGTAACAAATTTTTTAGCACTTTTAGTTAAAATTGTTTTCACTTTAGCACCTTTTTTTTTTAAAGATCTAATTACTTCTAAGCTTTTATAAGCAGAAATTCCTCCACAGATAATTAAAAGTATTTTTTTTTCTAACAAATTATTCATAAGTTTATTATTTGAATACTATGAGGGCAAAAATTACAAGAAATAAAACTCCTCCTAATATTTTGTTGCGCATAATTTCTAGTTTTAATTCTTCATTTTTTAGGGTGTGATAAGCTATTGTGTTAGGGTTAAATTTACCCTCCGCAATAAGAGTCATGACATCATTAGCTCTATCCATAATAATAGGAAAATCTGGTAATCTTTTTAATACCTCAGCAGCATTATTAACCACATCATCAACCTTTTTAATTGGGTCTTTTACATCCCTTAGCCAGCTTTCAAGTACTGGTTTTGACAGATCCCAAATATTTGCCTCAGGATCAAGCTTTCTTGCTACACCTTCAACAACAACCATAGTTTTTTGCAAAAGTAACAACTGTATTTGTGTTTGCATATTATACTTTTCTGTAACTTCAAAAAGTTGATTTAATAATTTACTGCCTGATATATTTTTTACTGACTGCCCAAAAATTGGTTCTCCTATTGAGCGTAATGCTTGGGCAAATTCATCTTTTGAAACGTTTTTTGAAACTAGACCAGCATAAAAATGCACCTCAGCAACTTTTTTATAATCTCTTTTAACAAAGCCATAAAGTATTTCAGCTAAATATTTTCTACTATTTTTATCAAGCCTTCCCATTATTCCAAAATCAACAGGTATTATTTCACCATTTTTTGATACAAAAAGGTTTCCTTGGTGCATATCTCCATGAAAAAATCCATCTCTAATAGCATGTCTTAGAAAATGTTGAATAGTATCTTTTGCTAACTTTTTTAGATTAATTTTTAGTGTTTTTAATTTTTCCACTTCTCTTATTGAAATACCGTCAACCCAATCTAAGCAAAGAACTCTCTTACTAGTATAATTCCAATAAATTTTAGGGACATTAAAACCAATATCATTTTTAGTGTTTTGATAATATTCACTTGCTGCAGCTCCTTCAAATCTTAAGTCCATTTCAATATTTGTAATTTCTCTTAACAATTGAACAACTTCAACCAACTTTAATCTTTGTGTTTTTTTAATAAGACTTTGAACGATATAAGCTAAAAGCATTAAAGCATCCAGTTCCTCGTTAAAAATTCTTTCTATGTCAGGTCTGAGAACTTTAATAGCAACTTTTTTAGTTTCGTTAAGACTTTTAATATTAGCAATATGAACTTGTGCAATTGATGCAGCGGCTATTGGTTCAGATAAATTTATAATTTCTGAAAAGTTTTTTTCACCTAGTTCATTTTTTAAAATATTTTTAGATTCAAACAATCCAAAGGCGGGAAGTTTATCTTGAAGTTTTTCTAACTCCTTTGACATATTTTCCCCTATAATGTCAGGTCTTGTTGCTAAAAACTGACCTAACTTTATAAACGTTGTTCCCATACCTTGTAGTGCGTCACATAATTTTTTACCTGGAGATAAATTATTATTCGAATTTTTTTGATCACCAAAATTAAAACCAACAAAAAAAAATAAAAACTTTACTAAAAAAGGTGGGTGGTAAATTTCATAAATAGAGGAAATAGCTCCAGATGTTGATAGTTTTCTTGCTATTTTAAATAACATAAATAGTTTTTTAAACATTTTTATACCTTCCATGCGGAATGAATAGCTACAATTCCACCACTTAAATTTCTATAAGAAACATTTTCAAAATTTTGCTCAATTATTTTTTCTTTAAACTCTTCTTGGTTATGAAACTTTTCAATACTATTAATTAAATACTCATAAGGTTCAGATTTTCCCACTACTAATTTACCAATTTTAGGTATTGATTTAGAGTAAGTTTGGTAAAATTTATTCAACAAACTATTTTCTACTTTAGAAAACTCTAAGCATAAAAAGCGACCACCTGGTTTTAGAACACGATAAGCTTCTTTAATTGCCAATTTTATATTATTTACATTTCTAATGCCAAAACTAATCGTATAATAATCAAAGTAATCGTCCTTAAAATAAAGTTTTTCAGCATTTTCGCAAAATTGTTTAACTTTTGTAGAATTTTTAAATCTCTTTTTATTTAATTCAAGCATACCTTTATTCTCGTCTAAGCAGTATGCAAAACCATTATAATTTATTTTTTGTAAATATAATTTTGCAATATCACCAGTTCCAGACGCAACATCGAGCAACTTGGTGTTTATTTGAGGATTCATCCAGTTTATTAATTGTCTTTTCCACAGTCTGTGGACTCCCAAAGACATTAAATCATTCATTAAGTCATATTTATCAAAGACATCATTGAAGACTTTAGCAACAAATCTTTCACTATTTTTATGCAGTGTTTTCATTTAAATTAATAGATCATATGTTTGCTTTTTTCACAATATATATTATTTAATAATGCCAGAACTTCCAGAGGTCGAAATAATAAAAAAATCTTTAACTAAAGTCGCTAATAATACAAAAATTATTAGTATTAAAATTAATAACAAAAATTTAAGGTACAAAATATCCAAAACGTTTCGCTCTGAGTTATTAAACAAAAAAATTATGAGAATTTCTAGAAGATCTAAATATATAATTTTTTATTTTAGAAATAAACTACTCATAATGCATCTGGGCATGACTGGTAAATTATTAGTTATAAGAAAAAAAGATAATCAAGTATTTAAAACAAGTTTTTATTATAATTTAGATATAATTCATAAACACAATCATCTTTATTTTACCTTAAGCAATGGTTTTATATTAATTTATAATGATGTTCGTAGGTTTGGTTTTTTTAAGCTGTACAAAGGATCTAATTTAAATTCTATTAATTTTTTAAAAAACTTAGGTCCTGAGCCTTTAACTAATAATTTTAATATTATGTATTTTCAACAGTTTATAAAAAATAAAAAAAAAAATGTTAAAAGTATGCTAATGGATCAAAAATTTGTTAGTGGTCTAGGAAATATTTATGTAAATGAAGCTTTGTATATGGCAAAAATACACCCTTTAAGGGTTAGTTCTGGTATAAACAAAAAGGAGGCGAATAAGATAATTTATCATATTAAATTTATACTCAAATTTGCAATACTTAAAGGTGGTTCGACTATTAGGGATTTTAAAAATTCATCAGGCAAAAGTGGTAAATTTCAGCAATTTTTTAGAGTTTATGGGAAAGAAGGGGAAGATTGTTCTCGTATTTCGTGTAAAAAAAAAATAAAAAAAATATTTATATCTGCAAGGTCCACTTTTTATTGCAATAATTGTCAAAAATAAATTGGAGTTGACCAAGATAAAGCAAAAAGATATATATTCAGCTCTTTATGCCAAACACTAAATCTGCAAGAAGACGGACAAGAAAAACCAAGACGCAAGCAATAATAAATAAAATAAGAAAAAGTAAATATAAATCTGCAGTTAAACAGATGACTGTATATATAGATTCAGGGAAAATTAAAGAAGCGAAAGCTTTTCTGCCAAAATTCCACTCTCAATTGATGAAAATTTCTAAATCAGGTGTAATTAATAAAAAAACTGTATCTAGAAAAATTTCTAGGCTTACAAAAAAAATTAACAGCCCTAAAAAAAAATAATCTAGTCAATTTGTAGTTGATAATTAAAGTAATTATTTTTTATCTAATAAAAATAACATTATTTAAATAATATGATAACTTACTATAAGTTTATACCAAATAAAGAATAATTTTATAAAAAAAAACTAGATGTAGTTAATGTATTAAAAGTTGCATTAAGTTTATTTGTTTTGATTTATAAATTTAATAAAAAAAAGTTATTTTTTATAAGACCAAAAATTTATTTTACAATACAACCAAAAAAAATTTATTTTACAATACAACCAAAAAAAATTTATTTTACAATACAACCAAAAGAGTATTGCAAGAGCGCTTAAAAAAAAATAAAACTCTTTAATCTAAAAATTTTATGTCAGATATACAATCAAAAAAAATTTCTTCACCTCCTTCAGTACAGGAAGAAAACTTCCTTAATTGGAATGAAATATTAGAAAAACTTAAAAAAACTTTTGGTAGTGATATTTATGAAAGTTGGATCAAAAATTTAAATATAAAAAAAGAATTTAATCATTATGTAATTCTGTCAGTTCCTACAAGATTTGTGAGAGATTGGATAGTTTCTAGATATGCAGACAAAATACTAGATGAGATTAAAACATTTAAAAAAAGCATTCAAAGGATTGAATTTTTAATTGAGGAAAGTCAGGAAAAAAATAGTCAAAATAATTTTTTAAAAAAAAATAAAATAACATCGATAGAAAACTCTTTACTTAATTATAATAGATTTAATCAGAACAGTAGATTTGATAATTTTGTAGTTGGCGAAAGTAATGAATTGGCTTATACGGCTGCTAGAAAAATATGTGTGCAGTCGGCGCATTATAATCCATTATTTATTTATAGTGCAGTAGGCATGGGCAAAACACACCTATTAAATGCTATAGGACTGGAAGTAGAAAATACAAAAAAAGTTATGTTCGTATCAGCGGAAAGATTTATGTATCATTTTGTTAGATCAATAAAAAGTAATGAGATGGTAAAGTTTAAAGATTTTTTTAGAGGAGCTAATATTTTTATCATTGATGATATTCAGTTTGCAAATGGAAAAGAAGCTATGCAAGAAGAATTTTTTCATACTTTTAATAGCCTAATCGAAAAAGGTTCTCAGGTGGTTATATCTGCTGATAGACCTCCCTCAAGTCTTGATAGAATACAAGAAAGAATTAAATCGCGTATGTCCGGAGGTTTAGTTATAGATATCCAGCCACCTGATTTAGATTTAAGAGTTAGAATTTTGAAGAGTAAGTTTGAAGAAATAAAATTAAATTTTAAAGAAAATTACACCCTAAGTGATGAAATTTTTAACTTTTTAGCAACAGAGATAACATCCAGTGTGAGAGAAATGGTTGGCGCTTTAAATAGAGTTTTAGCTTTTAGTAAAATTAACACAAAATCCCCGAGTATTTATGAATGTAAAAAGATTTTGAAAGATTTTATAAACTTCAACACCAAATCTATAAACGTTGAATCTATTCAAAACTTAGTTGCTTCACATTTTAATTTAAGTATACAAGAATTGTTGTCACAAAGAAGATCACGTTCACTAGCTAGACCTAGACAAATAGCTATGTATTTGGCTAAGCAACATACTACAAATTCTTTACCTGATATTGGAAGAAAGTTTTCAAATCGTGACCATACTACAGTAATTCATGCTGTAAAAAAAATAGATGAATTAATTAAAAAAGATAACGATATAAAACAAAGTGTATTTGAATTAAAAAAAAAATTACTTTAAAATCTTAAGATGGAATTTACAATCGATAGAGATATATTTCTTAAATCGCTAAGCCACGCCAGTGGAATAATTGAAAAAAAAACAACATTACCAATTTTATCGAATATTTTAATTGAAGCAAAAGAATCTAAAATAAAAATTACCGCAACTGATTTAGATATAATTTACTTTGAGGAAATACCAGCAAAGGAAATAAAAAAAGAAGGGTCAACGACAACTTCAGCTAGTATTCTTTATGATATATTAAGAAAATTACAAATTAATAGCGAGGTTATAATTACTCAACAAACAACAAATAAATTAAAATTAGTTTCTAAAAATTCTAAGTTTAATTTATTATGTCTACCATCAGACAATTTTCCTCTTTCTGAAGAAGATGTAGATCAAAAAAGCTTTGAGCTTTCGTCGCAAAAATTACTAAAACTTTTAAACAAAACTAAAATTTCAATATCAAACGATGAAACGCGTCATTATTTAAATGGAATATATTTGCATAAAACAAAATTAGAAAATAAATCATTTCTATGTGGTGTTGCAACTGATAGTCATAGACTTTCTTCAAGTAGTATAGAAATTGATCCAAATACTGAAATAGAACCAATTATTTTACCAAAAAAAACCATATTTCAATTAATTTCACTTTTAGAGCAAAATCCAAATACAATAAAAGTATCAAACACTAAATCAAAAATTAAATTTGAAATGGAAAATAGTGTATTAATATCTAAAGTTATTGATGGAAGATTTCCAGATTACAATAAAGTCATTCCAAAAGATAATGATAAAACGTTAGAGATAAAATTAAATGAGTTTAAAAATTCTATAGAGAGAGTAACCACTGTATCCTCTGACAGAAAAGAGGGTCTCAAAATGTTTGTTAATAAAGATTCTGTTCAATTGTCAGTAAATAATCCAAATAGTGGTGAGGGTGTTGAAAGCATTAGTGCAAAATTTAATTCTAACGATTTAACTATAAGTTTTAATAGTAGATACCTTACAGATATTTCATCTCAGATTGAAAATGAATCAATAGTCATTTATTTAAAAGACCCTGGTTCACCAGTTTTAATTAGAGATATTTCAGATAAAAACAGTTTTCATGTAGTTATGCCGATGAAAATATGAATTATTTCACAAAAACATAGAATTAGAATATTTTTTTTTTTTTCATCAAGTAATAATTCAATACCAACAACAATTTAAGTAAAGAATTTGACACAGATGTAATTTGTTTGAAAAAATGTTAAAATGATTAAAATATATTCACAATTATGATCAAGCAAAAAGATGAAAAAATAAAAAAATATGGAGCAGATTCCATAAAAGTACTTAAAGGTCTAGAAGCTGTAAGAAAAAGACCTGGTATGTATATTGGTGATACAGATGATGGCACTGGATTACATCATATGGTTTACGAAGTTGTGGATAATGCTATTGATGAAGCATTAGCAGGTCATTGCAGAAATATTAGTGTTACAATTAATCCAAACAATTCTGTTTCTGTGGAAGATGATGGAAGAGGAATTCCTGTAGACTTTCATAAAGGTGAAAAAAAATCAGCAGCTGAAGTTATTATGACACAACTACATGCTGGAGGTAAGTTCGATCATGATTCATATAAAGTTTCTGGTGGACTTCATGGGGTAGGTGTTTCGGTAGTCAATGCATTATCAGAAAAATTAGTATTGAATATATTTAGAGAAAAAAAAGAATATATTATTGAGTTTAAAGATGGCAAAGCTTTGAATCCTTTAAAGGCCAAAGGTAAAACAAATAAAAATGGAACGCTTATAACTTTTCTACCTTCAAAAGAAGTATTTTCTGATACAAAATTTAATTCTTCAATTTTACAAAAAAGGATGAGAGAACTAGCCTTTTTAAACAAAGGTTTATCAATTAATTTATTAGATAAAACAGCAAAAAAAGAAAAGGAATATAAAAATAAATATGATGGAGGTATTCAGGAATTTGTTGAATTTTTAGATAAGAACAAGGAGTCTTTAATAAATAAAAATGATTTAAGTTTATTTAAAAAACCAATTTATATTTCAGGGTTAAAAGATAATGTAGAAGTTGAATGCTCATTAAAATGGAACGCTGTGTACTCCGAAGAGATGATGCCATTTGCAAATAATATTCATCAAAAAGATGGTGGAACTCATATGCTAGGATTTCGAAGTGCACTTACAAGAGTTATTAATAAATATGCTACTGATGGAAATCTTTTAAAAAAAAATAAAATTTCTCTTACAGGTGATGACACAAGAGAAGGACTGACAGGTGTTTTGTCTATAAAAATACCTGATCCTAAATTTTCATCACAAACAAAAGATAAGCTTGTTTCGTCCGAGATTAGATTTATTGTGGAATCAATAATAAACGATAAATTATCAACTTGGTTTGATCAAAACCCAGGGATTAAAAAAATAATATTATTAAAAATAGTCCAGGCTGCTCTGGCTAGGGATGTTGCTCGAAAAGCTCGAGAAGGTGTAAGAAGAAAAGGATCTCTAGAGTTATCAGGCCTTCCTGGAAAGCTTGCAGATTGTCAGATTGGAAAAGCTGAAGGAACTGAGCTGTTTATTGTTGAGGGGGATTCAGCTGGAGGATCAGCTAAACAAGGAAGAAACAGAAAATTTCAAGCTGTTTTACCTTTAAGAGGGAAAATACTTAATACTTATATTGATACTAATGGTTCAAAATCTAGAAACGGAAAAGAACAAGATTTACAGACTAAAGTCCTTTCAAAAATGATGTCGTCTAACGAAATCGTTACCCTGATTAATGCTTTAGGAACAGGATCAAAAGATTTTAATATTGAAAATTTAAGATATGAGAAAATTATAATTATGACTGATGCAGATGTTGATGGATCTCATATCAGAACTCTTTTATTAACTTTGTTAAATAACCATCCTTTTAATGAACTTATAGAAAAAAATCATGTTTATCTGGCGCAACCACCCCTTTACAAAATAACTAAGGGCTCAAAAATCCATTATATTAAAGATGATAAAGAATTAGAAAGTTTTTTACTTAAATCTGCTGATAACAAAAAAAATTCCTTAAAAAGAAATACAAAAGAATTTAACAAATTTATAGAACAAGAAAAAAGTAAAATTAATATGCAAAGATTTAAGGGTTTAGGTGAAATGAATCCAGAAGAATTATGGAATACAACTCTAAACCCAGAACATCGTATATTATTACAAGTTAAATACACAAATAATACAAAAATTAAATCAAAAAAAGATCAAGATTTAATAAAAATTCTTATGGGGGATGAAGTTGCCCCAAGAAAAAATTTTATAATTAATCGAGCTTTAGAAGTTTCAAATTTAGATATATAATTTCTGAATGAAATTTTCAGAAGTATTTACATCAAAAGATAACATTCAATTAGACAGAAAAACTTTAGTTATTTTAAGATGGATAGCTATAGTTGGTCAGTATGCCACAGTTAGTATTATTTTTTTTATTGCAAAGTTTGAACTCCCCTTTTTTTATTGTTCAATAATTATTTTTGTAGGAATAATAAGTAATTTATATTTACAATTTAATGTTAAAAACAATCAATTAAATAATTTTACTTCTACAATTTTTTTATTTTATGACCTTTTGCAGTTAGCTGCTTTGCTCTATTTAACTGGCGGTATAACCAATCCATTTGTAATTTTATTAATTGTACCAGCTATAGTATCATCAACTTTTTTAAATTTAAAAAGCACTATTAGTTTATGTATTTTTACAATAATAATTTTGTGTATATTGACAGTTTATCATAATCCACTACCTCTAAATGCTGAATCTCACTTTCATACCCCAAGTTATTACATGCCATCAGTGGCGGCAGCAATTATTATAGGGTTAATTTTTTTAACTTACTTCGGTTCAAGATTTGGATTGGAATCTAGAAAAAGAACAGAAGCTTTAAATCGCCTTGAATTAATTTTAGCTCAAGAACACGAGTTAGAATCAATAGGTTTACAAGCTGCTGCAGCCGCACATTCTTTAGGTACCCCACTATCAACCATTACTGTTGTTGCTAAAGAATTAGAAAAAGAAATAGGAAAAAATTCTAAATTTTCAAAAGATATAGCCTTGTTAATATCTCAATCTAAAAGATGTTCAGAGATTTTAAAAAAACTCTCACAAGATCAATTAAAAAAGGATAATTTTTTAAAGAGTATAAAAATTGGAGATCTCATTAGTGAAATTGTTAGATCTTTTAGTGAAATTTCAGAAAAAAAAATATTATTAATTAAAGAACAAAATGAACTAAACCCTGAAATTGAAAAATCACTTGAGATTACATACGGTTTAAGAAATTTTATAGGCAATGCAGTAAAATATAGCAACTCTTTCGTAGAAATTAATTTAAAAAGTAATGATACAATCACCGAAGTAAGCGTAAGTGATGATGGTCCTGGTTTTCAAGAAGATATTATAAATGTACTAGGGGAACCTTATATACGCTCAAAGAATAAAATTATTAGCTCTAAATCTGGCTTAGGACTTGGCACTTTTATTGGGAAAACACTTTTAGAAAGAATGAGAGCAAGTATTTACTTTAATAAATCTAAACTAAATGGTGCTATGGTTTCCATTAAATGGAAAACTAAAGATTTACTTAATATTTAGATTCTTTTTAAATGCAAATGAGTATGAAATTATTTTGTAAGCAAGTTTTGCTACTAAAAAATTATAGGAATTAAATCCTTTTATTGGTGATAACTCATTTATATCTGCCCCAACAATATTAGATTTTTTTGCTGCTATCTTAATTATTTTTAAAACTTCATCCCATAATAGTCCTCCTGGTTCAGGTGTGCCTGTTGCTGGCATTATACTTGAATCTAATCCATCAACATCAAATGTTAAATAAACAGTTTTATTTTTTATTAATTTTTTAAATTTATTCAAATTCCATTTTTCCTTATCTTTTGCCCAAAAAATATTAATCCTAGAAGAATTTTTTCTTAAAAAAGGAAGTTCACTTTCTGAAATATTTCTTATTCCAAAAGAAATAACAGACACGTGTTTGTGATCCAAACATCTTCTAATCGCAGATGCATGTGAGAACTTTTCACCATTATAACTTTCTCTTAAATCTGCATGTGCATCAAAGTGAAGCAAACATAACTTTTTATATTTTTTAACAAACGGAGCAATGCATCCTGGTGTTATTGAGTGTTCACCACCAAATGTCATTGGAAAGAGTTTTTTATTTAAAATTTCTTTATTAATATTAGACATTTTTTTTAATGCTTTTTTAATATCTTTATCAATTTTAAATGGTTTTAAAGTTTTAATTCCAATCTTTTTATAAGGCTCATACTTTAGTTCTTCATCATATAGTTCTACTTGGTGAGAAGCTTTAATTATTTCTTTGGGACCATTTCTAGTACCACCACCGTAACTAACAGTTTTTTCCAAACCAAAAGGAACAATAACTACTTTTTCTTTAAAATTAAATTGATTATCAATACCAAGAAATCCTTTTTTATTTAGAAAATATTTCACTTTTTAACTAAATATATTTGAAAAGTTTTTAGGTTTTCTTTGTTTCCAATGTTTACGATGATAAGCATCGCTAGCTATTAAAGGGAGAACACTTGTTGCTTCAGCAAAAACCATTTGTTCTTTTGAGACGTCAACTTTCCCCCATGAGCTTGCCTCTTTAAGTGTAGAGCTGCTACAAGCCCCATCTCTAGTATCCGCAACAGTAATTTGTACTGCATATTTATGCATATCAACCTTTTTACCTAAGAGTTCAGCACAAACTACAGTATCCTGTACAAAGTTTTTTGGTACTCCACCACCAATCATTAAAAGTCCCGAAGATTTAGATTTAATTTTTATTTCAGTTAACTCTCTAAATTCTCTTATCGAATCTATAGTTATACTTTTTTTTGGATTTTTCTCTTGGTGCATTACCAAACCAAATCCAGCACTAGAATCTGTAAAAGCTGGACAAAAAATAGGAACATTATTATCGTAAGCGGTTTCAATTAATGATCCTTTTTTTTTTGAATTTTTTTTTAAGTATTTTCCTATTTCTTTTATAAATTCTCTTGAAGTGTAAGAACGTGGTTCCAAGGTGTCTGCTATATCACAAATAATTTTATCACACGTTTGAAGTTCTTCTTCATCAATATAAGTATCATATATTCTGTCGATATAATTTTCTCTTAACTGGGTATCATCTTGAAATTGAGAACCTTGATAATGTCTAAATCCTAATGCTTCAAAAAAATCCATATCTATAATTGAAGCCCCCGTAGCTACTATTACATCAATCATTTTATATTTTATCATGTCTGAATATATTTTCATACATCCTGCTGCTGATGTTGATCCAGCAAGAGTTAAAAAAGTTGTGCAACTTTTATCAGATAACATTTCATTA
>Ga0114993_10003004_pt1 | contig 17938 bp, 10 predicted proteins | sample ArcticOcean_MG_C_FD_87042 | JGI IMG/M metagenome (GOLD analysis project Ga0114993, IMG submission 87042) | Marine microbial communities from western Arctic Ocean - ArcticOcean_MG_CB2_150 | ecosystem: Environmental > Aquatic > Marine > Oceanic | place: Arctic Ocean: Canada Basin | collected...
GAAAACCGGCCCTTCAACAATACAGAAAGCGAGCAAGGGTAAAGATTTAAGCCTTGCAGCGGGCGGCGTATATCCTGAAGGCGTTCCACCAGGAATGACAAAGTTGGCGTGGGATTACGACAAGACCACTGGCAAATACATGGTTGGCAAAACCAAAGAACTTAGACGTATGGATATTTGGGACCGTTACCGCAAAATAAATAAAGCCAGCGGCAATAAGATGTCATCTTTTGGTAAGTTGGTAAACAGTTTGCCGACGGTAGCCTCTTTGAAGCATGACACGTCTGGGAGTTGATCCATGAGTTACACCTCCTATGTTGACGCTTATTCAGACCTTGCGTCCACTTGGACAAAAATCGAAGATACGTCGTCAGCAGAGTATAGATTTTGGAATCCGATGGGGGCGACTACCAAAGAGGAATTTGGGAGGCTTCATTGGACCAAGTATGGGTCCAAGAATGACAAAAGAAGCCTCACTAAAGGAGATTCTGTTGCTACTGGGACGGCCACAACAACAACAACAGCCACCACCCCAGTATCGACACCCCCAGAAGCGCCGACCTATACCACTTCCCAAGGACAGGACCCTGTAAACGAAGTCATGTACGCGCAGAACGCAGTTGCGGGTATGCCGAAACTTACTGCGCCGCCAAAGATTACTGCACCAGCACAACAAACCGTGAAGCCGCAGGAGTTGGTTGAGTGGCGCATGACTCAAATGATGAAGCAGACCAGTCCATACACTCAGCAGGCCATAACACAGGCCAAACAGTGGGCTAATGAATCTGGGATGCTTAATACTAGCATCGCTTCTACGGTGGGAGTTGACGCGGCCATTAAAAGCATACTTCCAATTGCCCAGCAGGATGCGGCCACGTTAAGCACACAGGCTTTAACGAACCAGAAAACGGTTAATGAGTTTTTGATGCAAGACTTTCTTACAAAGAGTCAGTTTAAATTGACCGAGTTTGGGCATATGGCGAACACCTATAATCAAGGCCTCCAGCAAGCCCATGTTAAAAATGAGAGTGAGGTTCAAAGAAAGTGGCAGGGTGAGCAGGGCGAACATGATCGAGAATTGACTATTTGGCGGGATAAGCATAACGCCTACACTCAAGAAGAAATAGCGAATTCTGGCGCTAACGCCACCTGCGTCCAGAATGCTATGGATAGGTGGGCCGCCAATGTCGCGTCGATTGATAGCCAGAGGTCTTCGATGTCTCCAGAAGATTATCGCCTCCAGATCATAAATGCTGCGAAGGTTCGTGACCACCAGAAGTCTATGTGCTGATGATTAGGGACGCGACTCTAAAAGACGTTAAGCCTCTTGTTGATTTTCTAACCCCTTTCCACGATAACGGGGGGTATAGAGATATAAAAATTGATAATCGGGTGGCCTCTGATAATTTAATATCAATGCTGTCTTCTAAGATGCATCATATTTGGATTGTTGAGAAGGATGGCGAGATATGCGCCACGTTAGGAGTTGTGAGTACCGAGTTGTGGTTTACAAAAAGACATTACGCTACCAATCTTTTCTTATGCTCTAACGTAAGAGGAAAGGGTAGTGCTGGGTTCCTCTTGAGGAGGTTCAAGAGGTGGGTTGCAGATCGCCCCATTATTAAGGATGTAACCCTTGGCGTCACATCAGAACTAGGTGAGGTAGAACGAGTTGAAAGACTATATCAGGCTGTCGGGTTTGAAAACCTTGGCGGTTTATTCAGGTTAAAAGCATGAGCGGAATATTCAAGTCAATTAAAAAAGCGTTTAAGGGTATAGGTAAGTTAGTTAAGAAACTTGCCCCCGTTTTAATTATTGCTGCTGGCGTGTATTTCGGCGGCGCCTATATGATGTCGATGGCTGGTGGCGCAAGTGCGGCCCAGTCTGCATCAGTCGCGGGGTCATTTACTAAGTCTGCTGGCGTATGGCAGTCTTTCATGGGCGGCTTGGCAAATGGAAACGCGGCATCGTCAGCCGCCGCTTATGCTGAAGCCTCTTATGGCGCAATGCAGGGTGGCGCGTCTGTCGCAGCCCAGGCTGTGGCTGGCACGAGTGCTGTTCAGAGCCTATCCGCCGTACACAATGTTGAATTGGCCGTAAAGTTAGGAACGAATGCCGGTAGTGTTTTCGATACCGCTAAGGTTTCCGGGGCTACAACAGAGGGTGCCATGAGTGGAGCGTCTGAATCTGTTGCCAAAGGGTTGGGTAGTCAGGCAGATAAACTGTCCGTACCCCCGCTTGGGACCAGCGACCAGAGGTTAGCGGACTTCTCCGGGGGTCCGGGTGGCGGCATGATGTCGGGGTCTTCGCTTGCTACAAACACGATCTCGGGTCCGGGGCAGTTCGGGCCTCCGGGCGCCAACTATGGAGGAGCCGCCCCCAACGTGATGGGTGGTCCGGGCGTGCGGTCCGATAATTTCATTCCGAGCATGACCCCCAAGGCCAACGCCACCCTAAACGCGGGTAAAGCGACCGATGGCATCCTCAACGTCGACGACCCGCACTTTGCGAGCAAGTTGGCTATGGCTCAGTACAAGGAGGGCCAAACAGCAGCAGCATTTCGCCACACAGAGATGATGGCGATGTATGGGAAGCAGCATGAGCGAAATATGTATGGGCTAATGATGCAGGGTGCTGGGGTTGCGCTGCAAGCGTATGGAGCGAGCCAAGACACTTATGCAGAGAAGAAGGATAAAAAACGCATGAATTGGAAGCCAACTGGCAGTGAGCCTGATGTTGTTGACCCCACTAAGTTCCAGTACCCAGAGTTGGCAAAGGAATATTACGCAGATGAAGATAATGCAAAATATAGTGGGGGGCTTTTAACTGATGTCTCCTGATCAGTTGCCGCCAGAAATGCTAATGGGGGGCCAAGGAGCGCCCTCTGAAGTTCCTCCGCAAGGAAGCCCAATGGGCCCGCCAATGGGACCACCAATGGGGCCGCCGGGAATGCCCCCGCAAGGCCCACCAATGGGGCCGCCGGGAATGCAAGGACCACCAATGGGGCCGCCGGGAATGCAAGGACCACCGGGAATGCCTTCAGAAGGCGGGATGCCTATGGGGGGCGGAGCGCCGCCAGACGGGCTTATTAATATGGAGAGTGATGCTCTTCGAATGGATGAGGTGACGAGCAATGAAACTGCTGTCACTCTTGTCGCTAAAGCCAAGAAGGCTATGTATGGGCCGCGCTTTGACGACTACATGGAAGTGCTTCAGGCCAGCGACAATATCGTAGAAGACCTCGCGATGATTTCGCTTGATCTAATTATTCCCGGATTGAATGCAACGACATCGAGTGGTGGTCAGGTCCCATTCGATCACATTATGGACGCCTCTGCTGAAGTTGTTTCGGAGGCGTATGACATGGTTGTGCAGACTGGGATATATATGCCCAGTTCTGAGGAAGAACTTGACAGGAACCAGAACATTACTTTAACGATGGTGGCTGGTGAACTCGGTAAGACTTTCTCTAATGAGGGCAAGTTGCCGCAAGACAGGGTCTCTCAATTTATAGAGACCGTCTTAGATGGACATTATGACGATTACATTGACCCGCAGGGCGAAGGGACCGAGGGTGTAAGTCCAGAAGATTTGTCTCATATGGTTCCACAAGACGGTCAGTCTATGGGTCCATCAATGCCGCCGGAAGGACCGCCGGGAATGCAGGGTCCACCGGGAATGGGTCCGCCGGGAATGCCCCCGCAAGGCCCACCGGGACCGCAAGGCCCACCGATGGGACCACAAGGTCCGCCGGGACCGCAAGGCCCGCCGCCGGGACCGCAAGGCCCGCCGATGGGACCGATTCCAAATGAGGATTTGATTAATGGGTAGTCGTGACGGGTGGATAGAAGCCGGAAAAGGCTTGATAGGTATTGGGCAAAATTACGCTACTTACACCAATCAGAATACGACTGCAATGATTGAGCGTCAGGCAGAAGAGGCCAAGCAGCAACGGCTTTCTCGTACAGACCTTATGACAACTGTAAACGCTTCTGCCGACAGGGCTTTACAGCGCGACAAAATGGAGGGCGATATTCAATATCGTCAGGACACGCTGGAAGCAACCACCGAACAAAATAAAGCGACAAACCTACACAATCAAAACATGCTCACAGCGACTGAAACGGCAGCGCGTGCGACGGAAAAGTACCGTAGTGAAACGCAGGCCGCACTGGCCGCAAAAAACAAACGAGAGCACGAGACTCTGAGCGCCGATGAAAAGAAGAAATGGGAAAATGAGGCTGAAAAGAATAAATTAGCAGACAAAAGAATCACTACGACTGTGGATATGCACAATGATGACATCAGTCTAAAGAAGGAAGCCCAGAAACTCGCGAAGCAAATAGCCGACCATAAAGGAAAAATGGATGCGGGGGCATTAAAGGTAGCGCAGGATACAGTGAATGAAGCGAAAAGGAATCATAATTATCTGAATACCCACAACATTGAAAAGTTAAAAATACTAGATAATACCCAGAAGGGCAACGTAAAGATTGCTGAAGCGAACATTGCCATTCGCAAATCAGAGATAAAACTCCTAGAGAAAAGGATCAATCTAGAGGAGACCGATCAAAAATCGCGTGAGAAGTTGGAAGCCGATAAACAACAACTTAACGACGATATACACGAATGGAACAAAACGAAGGAAACATTAATAAGAGACGTCACCGCCGCTGAGGTTGCTTACAAGAAGGCGCAGACCGCTACATTGGTGGGAAAAGAGGAAAGAGAATCCTTCGCGGGCAAGTGGGTGTTCCAGACTCTGAGTGTGCAGATCGGCTGGGATGTAAATAAGGCCACGCAGGTACGAACCCCAATAATGGGGGAGCGTCTTGTCGCCATTAATGTCCAGAATCCAAAACTTATGGAGATAAAGATACTTAAGCAGGATGGTTCTTGGATAAATGGGACTCCAGACGGGATGAAGGAGCATCTTGTGGAAGCCATTGGCGTTATAAACCACTTCAAGAACGAAATAAGGAAAGAGAATTCTGAACTGTCCGAAACCGATTTGACAGCGGCAGCATTCGTTAAGGTAAGAAAATTACAGCCTGACTATGAATGGGATGTTGTAGAGTCGATCTATGGCAAAGCGGGCGCGAGTACAAATACACCGGGTTCTACAGAAGCGCTTGATATATCGGGCACGGATGCTGGCGCACTGGATACGACAGGGAAGGAGGGCGCCAGTTCTAGCCTAACGCCTGTGACGCCGGGTGCCACGGCGAGCGGACGAGATGGCTGGTCAGTTGGATATGCTCCGAATATGGTCCCATTCAAAAATCCTGATGGCAGCGTCAGATACCCCATCCTGTCACTCCACCCTGAAGGCGAGCCTGTAAACCTGGATACTGACAGCAAGTCTTCGCCAGAGGATAGAGCAAAAGCCGCAGAGATCAGGAAAGCCTCGGAAATTGCATTGGAGGTTAAGACCGGAAATAAAGAGTTTGATGAGGCCACCATACATTACAGGGGGGGTCGCCCATTCAAGTTGCCACGGCACTTAAACCCGGTTAAAGGGTCGAAAAACCTGCCGGATCAAAAGGTGCGTATCGGTGAAAATCAGGGTCGCGGCGCGCACGCTGATGAGATGATTGCCTCATTTGAGGCGAGCGGGATGACCTACGATCAGGCTTTGATAGAGTGGGCTAGGCAATACTGGGCAGCGCAAGGTATTGAACTTTCCTATGACGCCTACAACAATGTCCTCCCATTAGGCAGCACTTCTACTACGAGCGCGCCTACACTTCCTCCTAAACCTACGTCCGCTAATGCTGCTGCTGCTCCTGCTCCTGCCGCTGTTTCAGGCCAAATCACACCTAAAGCAACTAACGGCATTATTAATGGTGCTGCCGCTGTTCCTGCGCCGGCTGTCGCCGCGCCCGCCAAAAACTGGAAACTCTCAGAAGAAGAAGTAAGAGGGCTAAGCCCCGCAGACAGACAGGCGTATTTTAAACTGGTATACGAAAAGCGGAGTAGTGGGCAATGAATATAGATTCAAAATTTTTCAGTGCAATTATTTTTCTAGTTGTGCAAACAATCGGTGCAATTTGGTGGGCCTCTGGTATCTCTTCTGAAGTTGATCGTCTAGCGGGTATACAGGGTAGGGCGATACCGGCGCTGCAAAAAGAAGCGAAACAATGTGGAATCGAAATCCACAACTTAAAAAAACTTACAGGCGATCAGGAGAAGGTTGCCGAGGCGGTGAAGCATGTTGACGTTATGTCATACCGCTTAGAGAAGATTGAAGGAATGCTGGATAAGGTCTTATCGACCAAGATCAGATAAGTTTATTTCTGATCCTAATTCCCGTTAACTCGGAGACAAAATGGGCACATTTGTTGATTTAGAAAAATTAGGGATGACTCGCGCTGACCTCCCAACGCTGGGGAAGTCTTCCTCTTATGGTCAGTTTGACAATCCTTATGCACAAGAAGAAGCGCCTGTTGCAGAGAAGGAAGAAGAGCCAGGTTACGGTGGCACCCTATGGGACTTCACCAAGCAAGGGGCTAACTCGACTTATGCGTCTATGGGGATAACTGCTTGGGCCTACGGCGGCATGGATAATGCCGACACAATTGCCGAACACTTTTCCACTCTGAAGAAAGACCCAGCATATGTCGCTGCCTTTCATAAGAGGTTAGATCAAGATCATATTCCGTATGCTGAGGCTTGGGCTAGAGTAAAACTAAGTAAGCGCAAACTAAGTGATGCAGCGTATCTTGGTAGGCCATATAACCCCGAAGAAGACCCCAACTCTGAGACCCTTGCGTCTAATTACTGGGACGCCATTTCTGCGTTCAGTCATATGGCTAAAAATATGGCTTCGCAACCGAAGGCGCTTTCTGTGGTTGCGGCTGAAAATTTAGCCAACATGATTCCGACGTTAGGTTTGGGTGGGGCAGGTTTTGGTGCGGGAGTGCTTACGGGAAACCCAATAACTCCATTGGTTCTAGGCGCTATCGGAATGACTTCCGGAACCGTGATGACCATTACTGGCGAAAAGGGTTTTGATGTCTTAACCGAGCGTGGTTACGACCTTACGAATGCAGAATCCATCCGTGAAGGCATGAGCAACCCGGATATTGTTGCCCAGATAAGGGCCGAAGGCGCCAAGAAGGGTCTTACAATTGCCGCAGTTGATCTTTTCACAATGGCGCTCGGCGGTAGGATTATAACCTCCCCCGGAAGAGTCATGGAGGCATCGATAGGCAAGGCGTTTAAAGACGCGGGCGTGGATGTCGCTAAATCCGACTTGAAGGTTCTCGTAGCGGCTTTAAAGAAAAATCCTGAGTTGCGAAGTGACATGGCAACCGCCATGGAGACCTACCTCAAGAAAAGCGGCACTATGACTGATGCGTCTGTTTCTTCGGTGACTAAGGCTGCTGAAAAGTTCTCAAGAAGCCAGACACGAATAAGGGGCGCTGGCCGTATCTTGGGAGCCACTAGCCTTGAAGTGCTGGGTGAAGGTGTTGGTGAGTATTACGGGGAAGAAGTAGCAACAGGCCAAGGCAGCATTAAAGAGGCTTTGCTTGAGTCCTTCACCTCTATAGGCCAGAGTGCGGTAACGGTTGGCGCAATCAAGGCGATTACCGGAACCACCAAGGTTACCAAAAAAGCCTTAGAGGGTATAAAAGAGGCCCAGATCGACAGCACTCGAAAGGGTGAAAATAGCACCCTAGACCCCGCTGCTATAAATGAGGCGAGGGCTGGCTTTAATTCAGCAACCGCCGCTGCCGCAGACCAAGTTGATGCGTCCATTGACGCAGAATCATCACCCCTCACTCCAAACATTGCCGCCTATGAGGAAGTTCTAGGCGACATAGAGTTGCGCGGAAATTTAGACCAGATAGTAGAAGGTCTTTTGGAAGAAGACGGCTATGTTGAATACCAAGCCCGCTTAGACGCAACCCTCTCTGAAACTTCTGGAGAGGAAGTTTCTATATACGTCGCCCTCACCCCAGAGGACGCCGCCCTCCTTGAATCTACAGAATCCCCATCCTCAGAAATACCTACCGAAGTACCCACCCCTACCGAAGTACCCACCCCTATCGAAGCCAGAGAAGCGAAAGGCGCGGCAGAGATTGATGGCGAATGGATTATTGTATATGACAGAAATGGTAATCCATTAAGAACTAAAGTATCAGGAACGAGTGAAGAGTCCGGCCAAGTTGCTGTTGTTGGGCCAGATGGACAAAATCTTTTAGAGGGTAATGGCGTATTTCTTGAACCCCCATCTAGTCCAAATTTTGTTATTGGGAATACTGCCGCAGATACAGATTTTACTCTTCAAGATGATCACGTTCCCGGAGAAATACCTCCGCCCACTGTAGTTAATAAAGGAAAAAAAGTTTCCGAATTAGATGACGGTCAACTTGATGCCACTATTGAAGACATCGAAAAAAACCTCGCAGCAGAAGAAGCGAGTGGCGGGGCGCGGATGGCGGGAAGGGGCGGGGTGCTGGCCGACCTTAATGCTCTTCGTGCTGAAAAGGAAAGGCGAACTAAGGGGGAGGCTCCAGTATCTGTAGCCACATTAAGCAGACTCAGCGGCTACGGGCTTGGGAGCCTAGATAAGACTGGAATAGATCAAAGACCCGGAACTGAAGTAGTCCGCATTACCGTCCCATCCAAAGATGTTGTCTCCCGTGGTAATTCAGCGAGGGGGCAGATCATTGTTAAGATGGATAATATCCAGCGGGCGGAATTTACAGCAACAACCCCCACCGCCGCACGAGTAGACACCTTCTCTCAAGCCGCGTCCGTTAGGCTCGGACAGATCGATCAAGAAAGGGGGATGGAGTCTTATGAAGAGGGGTTCGATGAGGGCCATAGAGAGGCTCGCGTTGAGGAGTCTAAAAAGACTGATCCCGCTAAGACTACTCGCGCTACAAAGGGCTTTAACGAAGGCGCATTATCTTGGATTCCTTCTGAAGGTGAGATTGATGCAAAGCAAACAGAGGACGGGGTTAGCGTAACTGTTCCTTTTCTTAGCAAAACGATTAGGCGCTTTAACATTCCCACAGAAAGGGGAAGGGGTGAACCCGCTGGAGATAGGCAAACAAAAAGGGAGGACGTTCTTCACTACCGAGCCGCATTAGAGTCCCCTAATAGCATGGCTAGGTTGAATGCCGTTCTTAAAAAGATTGGCTATTCCTTAAAGCCGAAAAACAAAGAAATAATTCTTACGGGTCCGGATGGCCGCTCTTTTGGATTGGGCACGGTTCGCCTTCAGGACTATACGATTGACGAGTATCTCGACTTCGCTCAAGAGATGGATGCGGAGGCGATTGAAGACTCGCAAATAGAGTCGGCAAGAACTTCTGAGAGAAGTTCTCTTAAAGCGGCCATAGAAAGATCCCGTGGAGAAGAGACGCCGGAGGGCCGTGTTGCTGATAACTTAAAAGTTATAGAGGAAAAATTTGTCACCCGCAAGGATGGCAAAGTTGAGATAGACGCAGCGGGTCTTGACCGCTACCTTGCAAAAACAACAACAACCGGCAAATGGAAGAAGCGTGAGTTGGCGCTGCTTAAACGTTCTGTGCAGAGGCTCCGTGAAGAATCTAAATTAGCCGTAAAAAGTAAGGATACGTCAAGGCCCGCTCCGCGTCGCCATGTGGTTTCTGGGACTAGACCAAGCGCGACTTCTCCTGGCATGTCCCGTGTCGCTAAGTTAAAGGGATCTCTCTTAAAGAAGTTTCACGCTGCCGCTTCTAATATTATCAGCACTGGCAACAGAGATGGCCTTCTTGGAGAGATCGCAAAGGTATTCGTAAAGCAGGGCGTCTCTGGAAAGAGGGCTGAGGGCGAGGTTATTACTCCCGCCAACATACTTGCACTGTCCCCATCTTCAGATTCTGACTTGGTAGCAAAGGTATATGCTCTTGCTGCAATGCTTATATACCGTCAGGATTCGGTCACCACATTCCGCCCTAGTTCGTCACTGGATATTGAAGCAGACACAACCTCTCTTGGCGGATACCTCAAGTCAACAAAGAACCTTAACGAGTCTCAATTCGGAAAGTTATTTCGAGAAGTTAAGCGCATCGTTGGTGAGGGGTCCGAACTGGTACGAATTGGTGATCTTGAATACACCATTCATAATGACTCATTAAACAAAAGTCAATTAGCCCGTAGACTGGGCAGACTGCAAGCACAACTTGGGAAAACATATGGCTTCCAAACAGAATTCTTCGCCGCCAGCCGAGAAACAATCACTCAAGACTGGGTTAGCGACCCATATGGAGAAAGTCTCAGGGATCAAATTCGCGAAGCCGGATTCTCAGATCTACTCGAATACATTGATAACAGACACGACGCCTACCTTGAACTCGCTCAAGAGTACGGCGCTACACTTGAAGAGGCGACGAGGGGAGACGAGCAGACTCAAGAGCAGCAAATAGATGAACAGATTGCCCAAGAGCAAAAGGTAGTTGCCGTTGAGTTAATTGAAAGCACCAATCAAGCGATGCGGGAAGATCCAGCGTTCGCTCTTGAACTCGCCGCAGATTCTGATCGGCTTATTGAAATTCAAGAAACTCTTTTAGCCAATCCAGAACTTGCAATGCCCGAAGGGCTTGCGGAGGAGGATGGCAACTTACGGGTTTCTCAGGAGTATGTTGATTCTGCCGAAAATACCATTTATGGGCGAGTAGGGGATGGCGGTCAACGACTGCTGTTTGCCCTCTCTGCTGAGAAGTTAGAGAAATGGATCGAGTCCAAAGTTCGCCCTGTTGTTCAGGGGTTGGCTGAAGGCGCTCAAAATGTAAAATTCCGACTCCCCAAGAGCAAAGGTACTAATACCAGCCCCTTCGGTCCGGTCAATCCGCAACTTGAAGAGTTAAGTGACGCTCAGAAGAATCTATACAGGGCGGCGGTTAGTAAGTTCTTTACGCCAAGCAAGACTGGTGTGCGGATAGAGGGCAACTCCATTGTTGCGTCTTTCCCGCTAATGCCTTCTGATGAGTTACCCTCGAATAGATCGAGCCTAGTAAGCACTGTTGGGTTGTTTTCGGCAGAGCAAGGCGAGGTGATTGAGGGAACTGGAATCAATGGCGCGATCAGGAATCGCGATGTTGCTCTTTGGTTGCAGGAAAGAACTAGAGAGCAAGGTCGTATTGCCCCGCATGATCATTCGGAACAGGCTGGGGACCAGATCGCACAGGTTTTGCTCGCTGAGATTCGTTATCAGTTGTCGAAGAAGACTAATGCCATCGGCTGGTATGAAGAGAAAGTCCAGAACATGATGGAGGTTTTTGGCGTTATCTATCCAGAGTTGCTGACCGATAAGCATTCCGCGATGATGATGAAGGCGTTCCTTGCGATCACATCTCAAAGCACAGACGTTGATCAAAACCTTCAGTACGCGGTTGAGCAGTATGAGCATTATCGCAATACCGAGGGCACTAATCAGCCACGGATTAGAGTCTTTGGTAAAGGCAAAGCAACTAAAGCAATGAAGTTGAACCATGAGTTGCTTGCCAAACTTGTGGATGAAAAGGGACTGTCTGCTCTAAGTGATTTCCTTGAAAGGGAGTACACCGTCAGGGAACTTGCGGAGAGGGGTTATAAAGTCAGCGGGGAACTCAAGGAACACAAGGGGCGCGGCGCTCTTGTGCTTGGTCCTAAAATCGGAAGTTTCTTTGGCAACTTGAATGGGCATTATGAGTCACTAACAGCAGACCTTTGGTTCTCTAGAACGTGGAACCGAATCACTGGTAATTTATTGAGGTCATCAAATGTCGCCCAATTGATCAACACGCAAAATAACGTGATGTTGATGTTAAAGGACGCTCAACGAGTTAAGCCCCTTTTGATGGGATACAATCGGCGGGAACTAATCGCTAACGAAGAATTGAGACTTCAATGGGCGGCAGAATTTACGGGCGAGTGGTCGCGCTCTTCGTTTGCAAAGACTACTGATGACAAGCACTTAATTAAAAGATTGCATGAGGTTCATAATAATTTACAAGATGCGCCTAGAGGCGGTGCAGAGCGTAAGTTTATGCGCGGAGTCATGGCGCAGGTTAAGGATGCTTTATCTCAAGACGGAATAAACGCAACGACAGCCGACCTGCAAGCGTTGATTTGGTACCATGAAAAAGATTTATTCGCTATTCTTGGCGCAGACAATACAAAATCAGAGGCAACAGATTATGAACAAGCCGCGAGAAGACTCCTCGCCACAAAACGTCCAGACTTGGGATTCGACCATGTACTCCGAGGAACTCGAAGACAGGATGGAGAAGGACGTAGCGCACAATCAGAGGCTGATCCTGGACGCGACTCCAGAAGAACTGACAAAACTGATCGAGTAGCATACCTTCTCGGCGACCAATCAAAGGTCGTTTACCAACCAGAAGAACCCGCCAAAGGCGGGTTTTTTGTTGATCGAACCAGACTCGAACTAGGCGCGGCCTTTGGATCAAAAAATATTGAGAGTCTAGAGGCTCAAGGGATCTTAAAGATTCTGTCTAATGTCTCTGAACTCCCGGAAGAACTGCACCAAGATGTTGCCTTTGCTATTTTTGCGCCGCCGGGGATGTACGATAAAGAAACTGGAATCTCCTATTTAATTTCTGAAAATATAGCGGAAGGGGAGAGTCGGGAGGCGCTGTTGCATGAGGTTGGTGTCCATTTCGGACTCAAAAGAATGCTCGGGGCGAAAGCCTATGGCGCGCTCATTAGCCAACTCATGTCCCGACGTGGGGATAAGGCTCTCAAGCCGTACTTCGATGACATTGGTGTTTCCTATAGTTTCTTAGATAAGGATAACAAGGACGGGACACCTAATATTCAATATGAAGAGCAGTTTATTGAAGAGGTAATCGCCAAAATTGTTACCGATCCAAGCACGCAAGAAATCGGGATTGTGCGGGAGATATATGCAAAGATTCGAGTCTTTCTTGCACAGTACTTTAAGGGAATAGTCTTAACCTCGAATGATTTGCTTGGGGTAAGCAAGGGCGCTTTGCGACAAGCATATAAAGGACGCCTTAACCCCAAGACTGTTATTGACAGCGGGGTCGCTTTCTCCCTGACTCAAGCCGACCCGCGTTTGGATACTTTGGATGAACAAGAGGCGGCCATCTTACTCAACCTTCTTCGGGGCAGGGATGATGTCTTCTTGCGACCGAAAATATTAATTAAGAGATTATCTGGACTCCATAAGAATAAGGCATTCTCATCTAATCGAGCGCAGCCCCATGAGAACAAGAAGGCCAAGGTCAAATTAGATAAAGCGCTTTCTCATATACAGGATCGAGTTAATCAGTTGCCTAAAAGTTCCCGCCTGTTGGTTAACTTCAGCACGGATGGAGCAACATCAGAACGCTTCGTGCATCTCGTAAATGCAGACTCAGATACGATGCTGACAATTCGGTTTGGGTTCACTCCCATTGAGAGTTCGAAATTATCAATGCTTGGTCCGGTGGTGGATTTCTCCAACATGGGTGACCAGAGGAGCCAGGTTCTTCCATCAGATCTCGATAAGGCAATAAGGCTTGCCAGTCAAGGTTCGTTAGCGAAGGAGAGCGCCCTGTCGTTCTACATCAATCACCGTATAGGCCATAAGCCAGCGCACATAACTGGATTAGATGCTGGGCGCGGCATTGATAACTACACCTCGTACATTAAGCGCATCTTCATCGACCGAAGAAAGACCTATCGAATTATTGTTGAGTCTGAAGGGGTTGCGGTTGATTCCGGGTTCTTAAAGGAACGGGTTACCCCGGTAGTTAGCGGCAAGAGAGTTATGTTTGCCCTCCCAGATCAGTCCACTAATGACGTTAATCCTCGTCAACTGGCATTGATCAATGAGACTAACGGCAGAACAAAACGCTGGGCATTATCGAGGCACATTGAGCAAGCCAGAGGAAGATGGGCTTTATGGGCGACTCAAGGCGCGGTTGATCGATACCGAGGTATTAAAGCGTTGTTGGGAGAAGAGGGAAATACTGCGTGGCAGATGATGCATCTTTCGGACAATGCTCATGGATTGTTACATGCGGTTCTCAACTTCGGACGGCCTATGGAGACCACGCGTGACGGCAAGTTTGATGGGTATCTTCTCCAGCCTGGAAGCGAAGGTCTGTTAGACGTGCTTGAATCCCTTGAGGGCGAGGTTGATAGATTCCTTTCTTGGATTGTGGGACATAGAGCGGGTCAATTAATGAATGAAGGGAGGGAGCATCACTTTACAAAAGATGACATCACTAATCTCAAGAATCTCGGCAAAGGGAAAACCGTAACAGGGAAGAGCCGCACTCTTTTATACGCCCAGAAAATGAAGGCGTTGGGAAAGTTCCAAAAGGACATTGTTCAGTTATCGGTTTCGTCTGGCTCTATTAGCCAAGAGGATGCAAACGCTTTGTTAACTGATTTCTATCTGCCATTCTATCGGGAGTTCGAAGAGGGTAGTCGAACAAAAGTTCGCGGCCCCGCGATGAATGGAGACTTTGTAAATTTTAGTGCATTTATTGCACACCATAGGTTAAAGGGTAGCGAAGTACAAACAAATGATGTTCTTGAGAACCTAATGATGAATTGGGCGGCCCTCCTCAACGCTTCTATGAAGAATAGAGCGGGTGTGGCCGCTGTAGATGCGGCAGTCATTCATGGGGCGGCTAATCTAGTTCCAGATAAGGAAGTCCCAAAGATTGAATTTGGAAAACGGAAAGCAAAGTCTGACAAGTATGATAACTATATTTATGTTTTGAAAGGTGGGAAAAAAGTTTGGTACGAAGTTAATGACCAAATGGTTCTTAAGTCCCTTCTCGCAATGAATTGGAGCGCGGGGCAGTTGCCGGGTGTGAATACATTATCTAAGTTTAAGAGAGTGTTCACTTACGGCGTCACGGCTAGTCCGGCATTCAAGAGTAGAAACCTTATTCGCGACGCCTTGCATTCCATCGCTGTTGGTGAGATGTCCTATAACGTGTTTGGGAACGTTGCTAAGGGAATGGCGAATACCAAAAAAGACAGTATCGTTTATCAAAATATGATTGCTGGTGGCGGAGCCTTTGTAATGGGCTACCTGCATGACGACCCTTCCGCTCTTAGGCGCACCGTTAAACTTAGTCGAAAGCAGGTTCAGCGAGGATGGCCTTCTTCCGAGAAAGAAGTGGAGGAGCGTGTACTCGACACGGGGAAAAAGGGCGCTGCTTTCTTAGCGAAAGGGTGGGACGCTTACCAGGATTTCGGAAATAGACTGGAGAATGCTAACCGCGTCGCTCTCTACATGAACCGTGTAGGAGAGGTCGGGAACATGCAAGCGCAGTTTGAGGCCCGTGATCTTTTAAATTTTTCCTCACATGGTGGGTGGGTAGCGACTCAGTATTTTATAAGTGGTATTTCATTCCTCAATGCCCGCGTACAAGGCTTGGACAAGTTGGGGCGAACGGCTAGGGACAAAACATTGAGAAATAGACTGTTCGGGGTTGTCGGAACCATCGCCCTTGCAAGCGTCCTTTATGAATTGGGAATGGAGGACGATGAAGAATATCAGGTCATGGAGAATTGGAAAAAAGAAACATACTGGCCGGTTAGAATTCCATTTTCTGATGGTTGGTTCTTAATTCCAAAGCCTTTCGAGATTGGGGCAATAGCCTCAGTAGCCCAAACTCTTACCAGAAATTTTATTAACGAAAGCCCTAATCCAAATTTTGTGAGAGAACGAGTCCTGTCTATCTTGCATGATCAGTTGGCATTCGATTGGCGTTTCCAAGCGTTTAAGCCAGCATTGGAAGTAGCCACGAATAAAGATAGTTTTAGGGACCGACCGATTGAATCTCTGGGCTGGCGGATCAGTAACATTTCTAAAACGAATATGAAGTACAAATACACCTCCGATGTTGCGGTGTTTACTTCAGAACTAATTGATAAGTTGCCCGGTGATAATTTTTTATCTCCCGTTCAGGCTGATCACTTGATAAAGGGATACTTTGGTTGGCTAGGCTCTGTTATACCCGGAGCGGTGGAAACGGTGTATAGCCCAATTGAGTCCTTTAAGGAGTTGGAGGGTAAGAGATTAGACCAGATGTACGGAGTGATTCCTGTTGGGGGGTACATAACACAAAGCCCATTACGCAACACCCTCCCCATGACGTTCCTGTATGAACAGTTGAAGAAGGTTAATAACGCCAAGGCTGATTACAATCATTATAGGCGAGAGGGACTGGTGGAGGAGGAAAGATCTCTGCTTGCGGAGAAGGGCGAACTGCTTCAGTGGCACAAGGTTTATAACAACGCTTCGACGTATATCGGAAAAATAAATAAGCAAATGAAGGTTATTGGTAACTCTGAACTTAGTCCGTTGGAGAGGCGCGAAGAACTTGATCGACTCATTATATTAAAGAATGGAGTCGCCAAGAGAATGTATGACCTATGGGGTGATAAACCCACCCAAAAGAAGGAGGAGTCGAAGTTTTCCTTCATAAGTAATGCTGGCGCTTCAACAGAAATTGAAGATAACGATGACGTTACGTCTCTGCAATCTATGGTTAAGGAGAGCGGGGAAGATAGCCGCCTTGCGGATAATCTGTACAAGGGGATATTCAAAGCAGAGTTTCGAGGATTAAATAGATTGAAGCCATTTGTTCGCACTTCCTTCGCCCCCAAGGATGGGTCAAGCGCGTATGGCCCCTTGCAGATCACTAAGGGATTGATGGACTCCGCGAAGGACCAGTTAACCCTAACCGAAGAAGAGGCAAAGTATGTTGATAGATTCATAGAGCAGGGAAGACTGTTTCTAAAGTTTGGGAAAGAGCCAGATATGGAAGGGTATAAAGAGCGATATGATTATGGGGGAGCGGGGGATTTGACCAGCCCCTCTAATAGGAAACTTTACCGACAGGTTGGCAAAAAATTATTGCTACTTGTTTGGAAACAAGCGGAAGGGGATTGGAGAGCATTCTTGAACGCGTGGAGATACGGAGAGGCAAGCGATAAAAATGTCGAGATCACAGATAAAGATTATTTCACTGCGTTTACTGATAATTATAGGACTTAGCGCGTGTCTGGCGGGGTGCCAAATCTGGAAAAAGGCGGCTCTCATAGGGGGGGCTACGACGGTGGCTGCCGGTGCGGCATCTGCATTGAGTTCGGGTGCCCTTGTGCCGGCGGTCGCTGGGGGTCTGACTGCCTCTGTAATGAGTGCCGGTGTAGACTTGATGGCCCCATCGAAAGGAGAGAACATGACTACAGCGTCTAATTGTGCGCCCGATAATTTCTGGACCCTCTTAGGGGATCTCGTAAGCATGGGAGGCTGGTTACTTATTTTAATAATCGTAATTCCCATGATTTTAGGATGGTTGTTACCCGGCCCGCTGGAGAAGGCTAAGAAGCGAAAGAAATGAAGGCGTGCCGCCACGATCTTGTAATGGTGTCATGGGTTGACGCCGAAGAGGAGGGTGGCTGGCAAATCTATGTGAAGAAGCCCGCGTGGGTTATTCACACGATTGGTTACTTGGTTGAGAAACCGAAATTCAAACATGACTTCGTCGTTCTGGCGAATAGTCACTTACCCGATACCGGATGCTGGTCAGGTCTAAATCGGATTCCTAGGGGGATGATTATGTCTATTACAACGCTTCTCAAGAAAATCCCATGTGGGGGAGAGATTAGTGAGAATTCTGGTAATACCGGATACGCAAGTAAAACCCGAAGTTCCGATTGATCATATGAGGTGGGCCGCGAGGGCCATCAAAGATTACAAGCCTACGCATGTTGTACACCTTGGTGACCATTGGGACTTTCCCTCCTTGAGTTCGTACTCTTCTCGCAAAGAAGTTGAAGGCAAGAGGGTAATTAACGACATAGCAGCGGGAAACCAGGCTATGCGGTTATTCTGGAAGAGCCTTAAAGGAATCAAGAAGTTGCCTGAATTCCATTATATTTTTGGCAACCATGAAGAGCGACTTGTTCGGTATGTGAACGACAA
>Ga0114993_10003006_pt1 | contig 17937 bp, 9 predicted proteins | sample ArcticOcean_MG_C_FD_87042 | JGI IMG/M metagenome (GOLD analysis project Ga0114993, IMG submission 87042) | Marine microbial communities from western Arctic Ocean - ArcticOcean_MG_CB2_150 | ecosystem: Environmental > Aquatic > Marine > Oceanic | place: Arctic Ocean: Canada Basin | collected...
CGGTCTCGCAATTGCTCGAGGTCAGGGTGAGCGCGCTCCAGTTCGTCCTCGAGTTCGTCGGCTCGCGAGTGCGCGGAGAGCCGGGCTGTGGTCACCTCGACACCTCGATCTAGTTCGCCTCCCCCGAGGTCGATCATCGACTTGGTGAATTCAGCCAATACGTCTGTCGCTTGCGCGACTTCGGTCGCAAGCCGATCTCGCTCACGATGGAGGCGTCGCAGCTCTCGGTCGGCGGCCACCTCTCCCTCTCGCAGCCGTTCTGCGCGTCGGAGTTCGCGGTCGAGCAGGTGGGCCAGTGCTTCAGCCTCGAGCGACGCTTCCAGCCCGAAACTTCCTGCCAGCGCGGCGGCCTCTGCGTCGACCCGGCGGACTCGCTCCACGAGCGTATCCCTTTCCTCGGATCGCTCCCCGTGATCTCTGATGAGCCCCTGAAGCTGCTCGAAGTCGGAAGCGAGGCCTTCCGACGGTTCGTCGAGCAGGGCTGGCTCGGTGGGGATGTCCTTTAGCAGCTCGAGTACGAGCTTGCGGGTCTCCCGCTCGTGTCTCTGCGCCTGTGCGAGTGCATCCGTCGCACTAGCTCGTGTCCCCGAGGCCGCGGATCCCGTGCGGGCTCTCTGCCACTGGATCAGCCACTGGAGCAGCAACGTGAGACCAATCGCCGCACCGGCGGCGCCGAGCGCGGTCACACCCTCGATATTCGAGATAGAGCCTGCCGCCACGAGAGCTACTCCGAAGAGCGTCACGAGCACGGCCGCGACAGGACTGGGTCGACTCGTTCCCGTGGCGGCCGCATCGCTTCCCTCGAATGCGCGCAGTTCCTCACGGGCACGGCGAGCGTCTCGCAACCGAGCCCGCAACGCTCGCACAGAAAGTGCCAAGAGGGCTCCTCTTTGAGCGTCCGCAATTGGAACGGCGAGCAGTTCACCCGACATCTCACCCATACGAATGGCGAGATCGCTCGTGTGCTTATTCAGTCGGTCATTTCGGGTTCGGTCCGAGCTAGTGCCGCTCGTCAGCGTCAGGAAGGACTCGACCTCCTCAGATCGCTCGACGAGTGAACGGGCTCTTTCGTCGTAGCTCGCGACGGCAGCTTGCGGCTCAGTCAGGTCTACCTCGGTCTCAGACGTCCTCTTCTCGAGCTCGCGCAACTGAGACTGCAGCGCCGTAAGATGCTCTCTCGGGTCCGAGGGCAGCGGCCGTAGCTCCTCTCTTGCCCCCCCCTCTTCCCGGAGCGTCACGATTCGCTGGAGTTGGGCTCGGATCGGCGTCAACGTTTGTACGCGCTCCACGGCCACCCGCTCGCGCTCACGCGCTTCCCGGGCGTCGTACAACTCAGTCCGGGTCTGTTCGAGCTGCTCGGCGAGTCCCCTGATCACTCGATCTTGCTCGAGCGCCTGTCGGCGCTTGGAACGCAGAGTTCGCACGTCGTCCTGCAGCATCCTGATGCGCTGGTTTCCTCGTCGGTGAGGTTTCCACAGGCCACCGGCCTCCTGTTCGAGCACTTCCGCCACGCTGCGAGCAGGCAAGAGGTCGGTCGCGCCCATCGACCCGAGTATGCGATCCTGAATGCGCGCCCACGTCTCCGAGTCCAGGCCCGCGAGGTCGCTGAGCGTGACGGCAAACACCTGCCGGAAGACTGAGCGCGGGACATGGTCGACCCACGGCAGAGCACGATTGCGGAGGTCGTCGACGCGGCCGTCGATGGTGAGTTTTCCTCCTGGCTGCGAGCGCAAGTGACGCTCGACCTGAGCGCACCCCCCGCCGTCGAGGCGTAGTCGTACGCCGCCGCGAGCGTCCTCACCACTCCAGGGCAAATAGGGGTTCCCCTCTTTGGAGGCAGGGTGAAACCCATACAGCATCGTCGTGAGGAAGTGGAAAAGCGTGGACTTGCCCGCTTCGTTCGGGCCGAGCACCACGACGAGCCCTGGCAGCGCGCCCTCGCCGGAGTCGAAGTCATTCAGTCGTCCGAACGCGTGTACGTGCACGCTCTCGATTCTCAAGGTGCGTCGCCCCCGGATCCCAGCAGGCGTGCCGCGAGCTCCCCGTCGGCGTCTTGCAGCAATTCGCGCACATAAGCGTGGACCTCCCCGGCGTCCTCCGACGGTGCACCAGCGAGGGCGCCTGCGTCGAGTCCGTTCAGCCGGGCTTCGCCCCGACGGATCGCGTCGCTGAGTCGAAGGGTCTCGCCGAGCACGTCAGTACGGATCCGAAGCTCATCGGTAGCAATGACGGGATGAATCCGATCCGACAGGACCACGACGTCGAGTGCGCCCAGAACCTCTGCCAACTCTCGAGCGAGCACGTCTCGGTTTTCGTCGTCCTGGAGCTCCTTCCAGAGTGGGCATGGACCGGCGAGTTGGACACGAACCATCCACTCGATATCCGGTGCCGCTGCCTGCTCCTCGCGGAACGACCGCCACGCGGCTTCGATCCGCTGCTCGAGCCGGTCGAGGGAATCGGCTCCTTCTAGGTGGTCGACCGTGATCGTTTCCCACCGGATCGGTGTCAGGGCCCGAAAGGAGATCTCGGGCGATTCGCGATCGGTGAGGTCCACCAGGAGTGCTCCGCGGGCCCCGGTATCGGTATGGGTCCGCCCCACGAGGCTGCCTGCGTACACAACCGGAGGATCCAAGGACAGCTCTTGTCGGATGTGCACATGGCCCAGGGCCCAGTAGTCGAAGCCTGAACGGATGAGGTATGTGAGCTCCGAGGGAGCGTACGAGTGGTGCTCGTCTGCACCGAGGGACGAATGCACCTGAGTGTGCAACAACGCCACTTCTGGCAGATCACCCTTTGGGGCCGGTAGAAGGCGAGAGAGATCACGTTTTTCCTGGTCGCTCGCGTGGCCCACAGACGATACGTAGCCCACGGGCTCGCCTTCTCGATCATGGATGAGGATCTGCTTGGGCGTAGCGTCCCAGGCGACGTGCACGTTCGCCGGCCAGTCGAGCGGCCGTGGGCCCGAGAGCGGCGACCCTGGGTCGTGATTTCCGGTCGCGTATACTACTGTGACGTCGTGCTGCTTGAGGCGGCGCATTTGCTCGAGCAGGAACCGCTCGGTCTGGAAGGAGAGTCGGTCTCCGTCGAAGAGGTCGCCGGCGATCAGGAGCGCGTTGGCGTCTTCCCGAATAGCGAGGTCGGCGGCGCGGGAGAAGGCGTCTCGGGACGCTTCTCGGAGTCGACGTCTTACGGCCGCTGAGCGGCCCGCGAAGGACGTGTCGAGGTGGACGTCGGCCAGGTGGACGAAACGCATGGAAGAAGCTAGATCAAACCCCCAGTGCTGGGAATTCGCCGCGTGGGCCTACGAGCGGACCTGGTGGGACAATGAGTGAGAGCGCCAAAAAAGGACCCCGGATTTGGTAAGTGCGGGTTCTGCGACTTTACGTATTATGGCCGTCCCAACCTATGCCGGCAGTGCGGCAATCTGCTGCACGAGGCGGCCACGGATGCTCAGCGTCTGGTGGACGACCGGTTTAGGCAGATATCGTGGCAGAAGGCTAGATCCGACACTCTCTTCCTGCTGGGGCTTCCCGTGGGTGGTCCCCTGATGGCGGTTACCTCGACGTTCAGGATCGGGCTCTTCGTCGCGCTGGCTGGGGGGCTCTCGTCGGTCATCCGCCGTTACTCGAACTTTTCGACAGCCGGGACCTTGGTGATCGGAAGCGTGATCGCGCTCATTACGGCTGCGTTGTTCGTGGAGACACCCGCGACCGAGGAAGAGGCTCTTGCGGCCGAGTTGGCGCGTGCCGCGTACGTGCAGGGGCTCTCTGATCTCGACCCCGACGTCTTGGTCGAGACGAGGGGGATCGCACACGTTGCCGTCTGGTTCAACGTGCCGGACGGGTCCGAAGCCGAATGCGGTGAATACCCGTCCGAGCCGGTCCGAGAGCACCTCGCTGGCCTCGGTTTTCTGAGGGTGGTTGTGGCAACGGTGAACCAGGGCGGAGGACTTTGCTCCTTTAGACCCTGAGCCTTCGCGTCCGATACTCGGAGGGTAAGAGGCTTTTTCTCTTGCCGATGCGGGTTCCCCGCTAACAGGTTCACGGGTATCGTTGGCTCAACATTTTTCTCGTGCTCAACGCCGGTTACCGAGGACTCGTGCTCAGGCATACATCCCCTTCCCCATGAGCGACACGACGGAAACGGCTGATCGCCGACTGCGAGAGGATTCCCCCGCCGTCAGAGCCGTCTGCGAGCAGGTCGAGCAGATCATTGGCGGACCGGAGGCCCCCTTGGCAGTCGACTTCGCCGAGATCTTTCTATCCCGGAGTCCGCAGGAGCTGCTGCAGGATCGGGACACCGACGACCTCGCACATATGGTCGTGGGCGCGTACCGCTTTTTCGCCAACGCAAGGCCGGGCCGCGTCGATGTCGTGGTATCGAATGCCGATCGCCCCGAAGGCGATGGCGACGGTGGTCTGGTCACGACGGTGCGGACCAATGTCAGCGAGCGCCCCTTCATCGTAGATACGATCCGGGAGTTCCTGCACGCGCAGCAACTCTCGATCTCCCAGATCGTGTACCCGCTCTTCGATGTCGATCGAGACGCACACGGCGAGCTCGTTGCGGTCGGACCGCTAGCAGATGGGGCTGCGAGAGAATCGCTCGTGCACTGCGAAGTGGCTAGAGTCGACGATCAAGAACGACTCGACTACATCGAGCAGGAGCTAAGAAAGCGACTCCAAGATGTCGTGCGCGCGACGGACGACTTCAACCCGATGATCGATGCCGTGAACGCCGTGGTGGCGGACCTTGCGGAGCACGGTCGGGCTCTGGAAGACCGACGGGAGGAATCCGATGAGATCCAAGATTTCCTACGGTGGTTGAGAGACGGGGGGCTCGTCTTTCTCGGGTATCGCGGATACGACCTGGTCGATGGCCCCAGCGGAGAGCGTAGCGTGCTGGTGGAGCCGGGCTCCGGCCTCGGTGTCCTCCGCAACGAGCGTGAGTCGCGTTACGCGGAGCCGGTGCCGCTCTCGGAGTTGTCCGGCGGGGTTCGTGATTTGGTAGAAACCGGGCCCGTGCTGATCATCAACAAGACGAACTCGGAGTCGACGGTCCATCGTCGCGTCCGCATGGACTACATCGGGGTCAAGAAGCTCAGGGCGGACGGAACCGTGGTCGGCGAACACCGTTTCGTGGGCCTGTTCACCTCGAAGGCCTACGCAGAGGACGCCGAGAACATCCCTATTCTGCGTCAGAAACTCACGCAGATTCTGGATGGCGCCGAGGCGGTTGAGGGGTCGCACGATTACAAGGAGATCATCACGATCTTCAACTCACTGCCCAAGGAGGAGTTGTTCCTCACTTCGGCGGAAGAGATCGGCGGTGACATCCGCACGGTGCTCAACGCGTACCACACATCGGGTGTGCGTGCTACGCTGCGAGAGGACCCGCTCAAGCGCGGTGCTGCCGTGATGGTCATCATTCCTCGAGATCGTTTCTCCGGGACGGTACGTAAGGCGATCGAGGCCGCTCTTGTGGAGGAACTGCAAGGCGAGGTCCTGAACTACCACCTCGTGATGGGCGAGGGAGACCAGGCGCGGCTCCATTTTTACATCGGCGCCACGAGCGAGCGGCTCGAGAAGATCGACCCGAGGCAGATTGAGCATCGTGTCGCGCTGCTGACGCGTACCTGGGAGGACGGCCTGGGAGAGGGCCTCAAGGCGGTGTTGGAGTCGTCGGACGAGGCCCGAAGGCTAGCTGCGCTCTATGGCTCAACGCTCACAGCTGAATATCAAGCGGCGACCGACCCAGACATCGCGGTCGCCGACGTGCTCGAACTGGAGTCCTTAGCCGCCAACGGCAGCAGGGTGTCGATTGCGCTCGCGAATCGCGGCAACGAGGTCTCCGTCGCGGGCGTCCAGGGGGTGACGGAACTCAAGGTCTTCTTGCGCGGCGAGCGGCTGATCCTCTCGGACTTCATGCCGATCTTGGAGAATGCGGGGCTTCGAGTGATCGCGGCGAAGCCCTTTGCGGTGGGGGACCCGGGGTCCGAAGTCGCGACGATCTACGTCTTCGCGGTTCAGGATTCTGAGCAACAATTGCTCGATGTCGACCAAGGTGGTTCCAACCTGTCGGAGACCATCCTCGCGGCTCGTGCTGGCGATGTACTCAGCGACCGCTTGAATGCGCTGGTAGTGAGCGCCGGACTTCACTGGCGAGAGGTTGACGTGCTACGTGGGTACGCGGCGTCCGCTTTTCAGATCGGGGCAGTACCGAGCCGTAAGTCGATCCCTGCCGCGCTCGTGCAATATCCCGGCATCGCGAAGGTGCTTCTCGATCTCTTCGCCACAAAATTCGATCCGTCGACCGGGGATTCGCAGGCAGAGCGGACTTCCGCGATCTCGGACATCCGAGTGCTCTTCCACGAGTCGCTACGGAGCGTGGGCGCGCTACCGCCCGACCGGGCGCTGCGCAGACTCGAGGAACTCATTAGCGCGACAGTGCGTACGAACTTCTACCAGCACGGTGGCAAGGTGCCGACGTTCCGTTCCGGCGGCGTGCCCTACATTTCATACAAGTTCGACTGCCGTGAGATGGAGTTCCTGCGCCGCTCGAGGCTGCGCTTCGAGGTGTGGGTGCACTCGGCCCGGATGGAGGGTGTGCATTTGCGGGGCTCGACCGTCGCGAGAGGCGGCATCCGCTGGAGTGACCGGCCGGATGACTTCCGCTCAGAGGTGCTTGGGCTCGTCAAGACGCAGATGGTGAAGAACGCGGTGATCGTCCCCGGCGGTTCCAAGGGGGGGTTCGTGACCCGTGTCGTGCCTTCGGGCCCGGAGGGGCGATGGGAGGAGGGGCGTGCGCAGTACCAGACGCTCATGCGCGGATTGCTCGATCTCACCGACAACCTCTCCGACGGCAAGACTGTACCCCCCGAGAACGTCGTGGCGTACGACCCCGCCGACCCGTACCTGGTCGTCGCTGCGGATAAGGGCACCGCGACCTTTTCGGACCTCGCGAACTCGATCGCGTCCGAGTACGGTTTTTGGCTCGACGATGCGTTCGCATCTGGCGGTTCGAACGGCTACGACCATAAGGTGGTCGGCATCACGGCACGGGGTGCTTGGGAGTGTGTGAAGCGCCACTTCCGCGAGAAAGGCAAGGACATCCAAAGTGAGCCGTTCACTGTCGTCGGTATCGGCGACATGAGTGGTGATGTCTTCGGGAACGGGATGTTGCTCTCCGAGCAGATCCGCTTGATCGCCGCGTTCGATCACCGGCACATCTTTATCGACCCGGACCCCGATCCCGCGACGACGTTCGCCGAGCGGAAACGTGTCTTCGAGCTCGGGCGATCGAGCTGGGAGGACTATGACACGAGCTTGCTGAGTGAGGGCGGTATGATCGTGCCGCGGGGATCCAAGGAAGTCGAGTTGACCCCACAGGCCCGCCGCGCGCTCGGTTTCGCGGACGATGCGCCCGACACCATGGATGGAGAGGCCCTCATCCGTTCGGTGCTCAGGGCGCCCGTGGAGCTGCTTTGGAACGGCGGCATCGGTACTTACGTGAAGTCGAGTTCTGAAAGCCATGCCGATGTCGGCGACACGTCGAACGATGATGTGCGAATCGACGTTCCGGACCTGCGCTGTGAAGTCATCGGCGAAGGAGGGAATCTCGGTTTCACGCAGCGCGCGCGCATCGAGTATGCGCTCAACGGCGGCCGCATCAATACCGACGCTCTCGACAACTCGGCCGGCGTCGACATGTCCGACCACGAGGTCAATCTCAAGATCCTGCTGGCCCCTGCGGTTGCGAGCGGAAGCATGAGCGACGCCGGCCGGAACGAGCTTCTCGAAGAGCTTACGGAAGAAGTCGCGGAGCTCGTGCTCATGAACAACCGGACGCAGAGTCTGGCTGTTTCCCTGGATGCCCGCAGATCCAGCGAAGGGGCTGACGATTTCCGCGAACTCATGTTCGCGCTGGAGAAGGCCGGTGAATTGGACCGGCGCTCCGAATCGCTGCCGACTGGCGACGTTCTCGATGAACGACGGGATCGTGGGCAGACGTTGGCACGGCCCGAGCTGTGTGTCTTGCTCGCCTATTCCAAATTGTCCCTGATGAGCCGGCTGCTGCGTAGCGGTCTTCCCGACGATCCGGTGACCGAGAGCTATTTGCTGGGTTACTTCCCTCCCCCCGCGATGGTCGCGGCTGGGAGCGACTGCCTCGCGTCACATCGTCTGCGTCGGGAGATCATCGCGAGCCAGCTGACGAACGATCTCGTCGACCTGATGGGTGCCACGTTCGTGCATCGTCTGGTACGTGATACTGGGCGAAGCACCGAGCAGATCGTCCGCGCTTGGCTGGTCGCGTCACGACTGGCCGATCATCGGGCGCTCGTGAGCGAGATCGGTGCGCAGGGCGCAATGAGCTCACGCGTCACGTATCGCTGGCTGCTTGGCCTGGCGCGGGTGCTCGAGCGCACGGCGCGATGGGTCTTGGGCAACGTCGACGCGGACGTATCGCCTGCCCGCATCGTCGAGCAGAATCTCGAGGGACTCGCCACGCTCCGGAACTCGTTCGGTGAGATCGTCACCGGAGAGGACCGTGCGCTGTTCGAAGCGCGTGTGGATGAAATCCGCGAGGTGGGTGCGGACGAGGCGTTCTCGCAGCGACTGATCACCCTTCGCTTCCTGGACCAACTGCTCGAGATCCTCGAGATCGGGCGGGAGACGGAGGCTAGCACGCTCGACACCGGCCGCATCTACTACGAGATCTCAGAGGCCTTCCACGTGCCTTGGTTACGGCGAAGCACGTTCGCAGCTGCCGGGGACGATCAGTGGGAGCAGCGTGCCGCACAGGTCCTGTCAGCGGACTTGTCCCGGGGCCACAGACGCCTCGTCGTCGCGGCGGTGAGGGGGGCTGCTAGTTCAGGAGATCTGTCGAAGGCCACAGGCGAGTTGCTGCGCTCACACGCCCGAGAGGTTGAGCGCTTCATGGACATCATCGAGGAACTCAAGGGGGAGGAAGCCCCGGGACTGGCCGCCGTCTCGGTGACTACTCGCGAGTTGTCAGCGCTCGCCGATCGAGTTTCTTAGAACGGTCCCAGCGACAGTGAGACGGTGACCGTCTCTCCTCGTAGATACTTTGCGTCGACTTGCGGGAGATCCTCGACACCGTAGGCCAATCGATAACCGACCTGCGCGCGAAGCGCGGCGAAGCTACGCAGGGGGAGGACGCCGACGATCTCAGGCTCCACGACGCCGAAATTGTCCGCAGCGAGCTCGGTGCCGACGATAGGCAGGCTGACCTTGGCGCCAATGATTCTTGCGGAACCCGACGGGCTCAACGGTTTACCGCCAGATTCAGGTCTGTACCAAGTGTGGAAGTGTGTCTTGCTTAGTGTGGAGCCGACCGACATGATGGGCCGACTCTGACTTCCGCCAGGCAGTGTTCGAAGCTCGCGATGGCACAGTTTATTCAGGGATGATACCGGTTGATGCAACCGACCAATACTCGGGACCCCCAGTATTACCACAAGGTCGTCGACTGCCAGTGGGCATGTCCGACGCACACCAATGTGCCGGAGTACATCCGCCTCATCGCGGACGGGAAATACACCGAATCGTACATGCTCAACCGGGAGTCCAACGTATTCCCCGGAATTCTGGGACGGACGTGCGACCGGCCGTGTGAGCCCGCGTGCCGACGCACGCGCGTGGAAGACGAACCGGTCGCTATCTGTCGATTGAAGCGTGTCGCGGCCGACCTGCGTGGGGACATCGATCACCTCTTGCCGAAGGAGGCCGAGACCAAGAACGGCAAACGCGTCGCGCTGATCGGTTCTGGCCCGGCATCGCTCACGGTCGCCAACGACCTCATGCCGCTTGGTTATGAGTGCGTGATCTTCGAGGCGCTGCCCAAGGCCGGCGGCCTCATGCGCAGTAATATCCCGTCGTTCCGCCTCCCGGTCGGAGTGCTCGAGGAAGAGATCGACATGATCCTCGACATGGGCGTCGAGATCCACTACGACCACCGCATCGAATCGCTCAAGAAAGTGCTCGACGGGAATGAGTTCGACGCGGTGTTCGTCGGCACCGGTGCCCCGAAGGGCAAAGAGCTGGACATCCCGGGGCGCCAAGAGGCCGATGCCAATGTGCACATCGGTATCAATTGGCTCGAGTCCATCCACTTCGGGCACATCGATTCCGTTGGCGAGCGCGTCCTGGTCATTGGTGTCGGAAACACCGCGATGGACTGTTGTCGGTCCTCCAAGCGTTTGGGCGGTAAGGACATCAAGGTCATGGCTCGCAAGTCCCGCGAGCACTTCAAAGCGTCGCCGTGGGAGCTGGACGACGCCGAAGGCGAAGAGATCGACGTTCTGGTGAACCACTCGCCCCAAAAGTTCGTCGTAGAGGACGGCCGCCTCGTGGGCATGGTTTTCGATCTCGTCGAGTGGCAAGAGAACGAGAAGGGCCGACTGGTCAGCACGAAGGTCGGCGAGAAGTTCATCGAGGCCGATGACGTGATTCTTGCGATCGGGCAGGACAATTCCTTCCCCTGGATCGAGCGCGACATCGGAATCGAATTCGGCGATTGGGACATGCCGATCGTGGATCGCGCCACATTCATGACGACCCGCGCGGGTGTTTTCGTAGGCGGAGACGCCGCTTGGGGCCCCGAGAACATCATCTGGGCGGTCGAGCACGGGCATCAAGCCGCGATCTCCGTCCACCAATACTGCCAAGGCGAGTCGGTCGCCGAGCGCCTCCCGTACGGCCTCAACCTCGTCTCCACGAAGATGGGCTTGCACGAGTGGCGCTACTCAAACGACTACGATCCGAATTTGCGGACCGATATGCGGTACGAGGATCTGGAGGCTCGACTCTCCGGCATGTTCGTCGAAGCAGAGCTCGGCTTCGACCTGAAGGAGGCGGTGCGTGAGGCCGAGCGCTGCCTCAATTGCGACATCCAAACCGACTTCTCGGCCAACCTCTGTATCGAGTGCGACGCATGCATCGACGTGTGTCCTACTCATTGCCTCACGATGACGCACGACGGTGAAGAGGAAGACGTGCGCCAACGCCTCACCGCGGTGGCCGACAATACGGAGCAGGCGCTCTTCGCTTCAGAACCGCTTCCCCAGACGGCACGGCTCATGTTCAAGGACGAGGACCTCTGCGTTCACTGCGGTCTGTGCGCAGAGCGATGTCCGACGGCAGCTTGGGACATGATGCAGTTCGACCTTCTCAACCCACACGCAGGACAGGAACCTTGGCCCACGACAGCACCAGTAGCGTCAACGACTTCGGCCTAAAGGTCGCCACGGTCAACGGGACCGGGTCAGCCAGCGCGAACGGCCTGCTGCTGCAGGCTCTGTTCCGTATGGGTATCCCCGTCTCGGGGAAGAACGTATTCCCATCGAACATCCAGGGTTTGCCCACGTGGTATGAGATCCGGGTGAACGCGGACGGGTATACTGCGCGCAGCCCCGAATTCCACCTCGTCGTAGCGATGAACCCCCAGAGCTACGCGCGTGACATCGAGGAGGTCGCGTCCGGCGGGTGGATCCTGTACGACAACAGCCGCGAGCTGTCCGATGAGTTCAAGCGTGACGACGTCACGTTTATCGGCGTGCCCTTCGCCGACATGTGCGTCAGTCGTTTCGAAGGATCACGCACACGCATCCTCATGAAGAACATCACGTATGTGGGGGCGCTCGTCGCGCTGCTCGACATCGACATGGATGTCGTGAAAGGGATGCTGCAGGAGAAGTTTGCGAAGAAGCAGCATTTGATGGATGCGAACTTCGTCGCGATCGAACTCGGGCATAACTACGTGAAGGAGCACTTCGACTGTCCGCTCCCGATCCGGCTCGAGACCATGGATGCGACCAAGGATTGCGTCATGGTTACGGGGAATGCTGCGGCTGCGCTGGGCTGTGTGTACGCGGGCGCGACCGTCGGTGCCTGGTATCCGATCACGCCCGCGACGTCAGTCATGGACGGCTTCACCGAGTTCTGCAATCGATTCCGCGTCGACCCCGAGACCGGCAAGAAGAATTTCTGCATCATCCAGGCGGAGGACGAACTTGCCGCCGCGGGCATGGTCATTGGCGCTAGCTGGATGGGTGCGCGGGCCTTCACGCCGACCTCTGGGCCCGGGATTTCGCTGATGAGCGAGTTCATTGGCTTTGCGTACTACGCGGAGGTCCCGAGCGTCTTTTTCAACATCCAGCGTACCGGGCCGTCGACCGGCATGCCGACGCGCACTCAACAGGGCGACCTGATGATGTGCGCCTACGCGTCCCACGGCGATACGAAACACATCGTGCTCTTTCCGGCAGATCCGAAGGAGTGCTTCGAGTTCGCGGTCGCTGCGTTCGATCTCGCGGAGCGCTTCCAGACTCCGACGTTCTTTTTGTCGGATCTCGATATCGGGATGAACGACTGGTTGATACCGAAGCTCGAGTGGGGCGACTCCTTCGTTCCAGATCGAGGGAAGGTGCTCTCGGAAGAGGAGATCGAGCAGGCGGAGAACTTCTACAGGTACGTGGATGTCGACGGCGACCACATCGCCGCGCGTACGCTTCCGGGTGTGCATGCTAAGGGTTCGTATTTCACGCGCGGCTCCGGTCACGACAAGTATGGCCGGTACACGGAAAACTCTGAGGCGTACCTCGAGGTCCTGGACCGCTTGCTGAAGAAAGTAGAATCGGCCGGTGATGCTGTGCCCGCGCCCGAGGTTCATTCGGTGGAGGGTGGCGCACCGGTCGGGCTCGTCTCGATTGGCGGCTGTCACTGGGCGGTGCTCGAAGCCCGCGATCACCTCATGCGCGACGGTGTGCAGGTCGACTACCTGCGCGTCCGAGGATTTCCGTTCAACGACACGGTGGAGCAATTCTTGGACGAGCACGATCTCGTCATCGTTATAGAACAGAACCGGGACGAGCAGTTGAGGAAGTTGCTGCTGATGGAAACAGCTTGCTCGAAGGAGAAGCTGGTGTCGGTCACGGACTATGGTGGGCATCCGCTGAGCAAGGGCCATGTGCTCGAGGGTGTCGCCCCCTATCTCGAGACGCTCACCGCGGCGGTCACATGAGCTATATCACCAAACCCTCGGCCAGGCACCCCAAGCTCCCGAAGAACGAGCTGGGGCTCACGGTGCGGGACTATGAAGGCTCGATGTCGACGTTGTGCGCCGGGTGTGGTCACGATTCGATCACTGCCGCCCTCGTTCAGACCTTCTTCGAGTTGGACGTCGAGCCGCATCGCGTCGCGAAGCTGTCGGGGATCGGTTGCTCTTCGAAGACGCCGGCCTACTTCCTGAGTGAGTCGCACGGCTTGAACGCCGTTCACGGTCGCATGCCGGCTATCGCCGCAGGGGCGAACGCCGCGAACCGCGATCTGCTCTACATCGGCATCTCCGGAGACGGCGACTCACTCTCGATCGGACTCGGCCAGTTCTGCCACGCCATCCGTCGGAATGTGAACATGCTGTACGTGCTGGAGAACAACGGCGTGTACGGCCTCACCAAGGGCCAGTTCTCGGCGTCGGCCGACATCGGGTCCACTTCCAAGCGCGGAGAGGTGAACGAGCAGGGACCCATCGATCCGGTCAATCTGGCTCTCTCGCTAGGGGCGACCTTCGTGGGACGCTCTTTCTCGGGAGACAAGAAGCAACTCGTGCCCATCCTCAAGGCGGGCTTGGCACACAACGGCTTCGCCTTCATCGATGTCATTTCGCCATGCGTGACCTTCAACGACCACGTGGGTTCGACGAAGAGTTACGCGCACAGTCGCGACAAGATGCACGAGGTCGTAGCGGCCGACTTCGTTCCGCTGCGGGCCGAGATCAAGACGGAGTACGCCGACGGTTCGGTGCAGGCGGTCACGATGCACGACGGTAGCGTGGTGAAGCTGCGCAAGGTTACCGAGGCATACGATCCCACCGACCGCGGTGCTGTAATCGACTACCTCGGTCAGACGGGGGCTCGAGGTGAGATCGCCACGGGACTGCTTTACATCGAGGAAGCCGGCGCGGACATGCACGGTTTCCTGGGCACCGTGGACCAGCCGTTGGTCGACGTGCCCTACGAGGCTCTTTGCCCCGGAAGTGCTGCGCTCGAGCAGTTGCAGAACGGGTGGCGCTAGCGTAGCTGCCCGCGACTCTAGCACGATAGGGCTGCCATACCCCTTGACCAGTTAGGTATGCAGCATTTCCGCTGGGCGCCGACTAGCAGGAGCCCGAAGGTCGCCACATGAGGGGACTCGCCAGAGACGGTCGCTCGTCCTAGCCTTCCGTATGAGAATGCTCTTGGTGGCGGCCCTCCTCGTCGTCCTATTCACCAGCCCTGTGGGCGTCTCACCTGGTGCCGCGCAGATCACGGACGACGCCCTCTCCACACTGGGCCTCGTCTTCCAAGATCGCTTCGTGCCGTTCAGTCAGGCACAGGGACGGCCCGAACTCACGTCCATCGTAGCGCGCGTTGCGGCGTTGGCACGCGACGGCGACTCCGTCGAGCGCTACAAGGCCATGATCGAGGGGCTGGCGCGCATGCAGCTCGGCGGTTGGGATGAAGGTGCCGAGGTAGCGTCCATTCTCGACGTGAACCTTTCGGCGAAGGCCTATGAGCCTGGGGCGCGAGTACCGGTCCGAGTCGCGCCTCTGTACCAACGGGCCGAGACGTTGACGGGGAGTTATTCCGCGCAGCTCCACCTGATCGATCCCGAGGGTACCGAGATCTATGAGGCCGAGCCCATGCTCTTCGACGCGCTCGAGCTGATGGCCGGAGAAGTCGTCGTGCCCCGGGGCGCGGTTCCCGGTCGTTACGTCGTGCGCTACTCCCTGTCGCGAGCCGGCGGAGCGGAGCCGATCGTGTCTTCCGGGCGTTCGATCTATGTGATCGAGGCGCTGGAGGAGCGTTTGGCGGCATTGCAGTTCGACAACCGCCGAGCTGCGAACCGGAGAGGCGCGCGTACGCAGTCGCGGGCGCTAGCGGGTACCACGGTACTGTGGTACCTAGAGCAATATGAGCGAGCTCGGTCCGAGTGGATCGGGGGTGCATACATGGGGCTTCCCATCATCCTGAATGCCGTGTTCGAACAGAGCACGCTCATGGTGGAGGCAATGGACTTCAGCGGCCGTCTTCCACAGGCTGAGGAGTTCGTGAGCGCGCTCAGCCGAGGGCAGGATCCTCTTCGAACGATGCGCGGCGACCTGCGCCTCGCGTACCGCTCCGGCGCGGACCGTCAGCTCGTGCCGTTCCGTATTTTCGTGCCCGAGCACTACAACCCGAGGGAGCGCTACCCGCTTGTGCTCGCGCTACACGGCGCCGGCGGTGACGAGAACACGTTCATGGACAGCTTCGACGGCACCTTCAAGGCGAACGCGTCGGAGCATGGCTACGTTGCCGCCTCGGTGAACGGCAGGGGCCCCTTCGGGGGTTATCGCGGCGACAGCGGGCGGGACGTGTTGGATGTGCTCGACCTAGTCCAGCGGGTGTATGCGATTGACGAGAGCCGCACCTACCTCATGGGGCACTCCATGGGTGGCGCCGGCACTGTGCGAGTGGGCTTCGAGAACGCGGATCGCTTTGCCGCCTTGGCACCCATCGCGGGATACGGATCCGTCGAGGATCTGGCCAAAGCGCCCGAGATGCCGCTGTTCATGGGCCAGGGCGGTCTGGACGCGCTCGTACCGGTTGAGTCCGCCCGTGCCTTCTACGAGGCGGCACAGGAGCTAGGGATGGCCAGTCTGGAGTACGTGGAGAACCCCGGCACCGACCACGTGGCGATCGTCGCCGAGGTCATGTCGCAGGTCTTCGACTGGTTCGACAGCCACAGTCGATAGGGGTCCACCGGGATCGACTTGTTGACCCACCCCACCTTCTGACATCTTGGCGGTACCGCCTCTTTCCCACCATCCCTGTTTAGGGAGGATCTCTTGAAGCCCAGGCCGTTTCTCACGGCGCTAGCCGCCCTACTTCTGTTCGCGCCGAGTGCGCTCGCCCAGCCTCGTGGCTCCGAGCGTGGCACGATGACTCAGATCGTGAACGGCACCACCATCACGGTCGCCTTCGGCCGGCCCGTCGCACGTGGTCGCGACAACCTCTTCGGCGGGATCGTCCACTGGGGTGAGACGTGGACGCCGGGTGCGAACTGGGCGACCACCCTGGAGGTGGACCGCCCGATTCTGTTGGACGGGAACCGCGTGGAGCCCGGTATGTACTCCGTCTGGCTCCAGCCGCATGAGCAGGGCTCGTGGACATTCATGCTGAACCGCGAGTGGCGCCTATACCAAGACAGCCCATTTCCGGCGGCGGAGGTCGTGCTCGCGTTCCCGGTGGCTCCGAATCAGGGTGCCCACATGGAGGCACTCAATTGGTACGTGCACGCGATCGACTCGCGCACTGCCACCTTGCGTGTGCACTGGGGCCCGACGTTCGTCGAGCTCGGCATCGAGACCGAGCAGTACACCTGGGATCCGCTCGCGCCGGCGGAGCGAGCGAGCTACGTAGGCTCGTACGCATTCGATACCAACGATCCCACGACGGGCGGACCGATGCGCATCACTATTGGGGTGCTCGAGGAAAACGGCCGGCTCGTCGGTCGTTGGGGTCAGGGGACTATCGCCTTGCTTCCCGTCGGTCCTGCTGAGTTCATGATCGGCTTTCTCCGGAACGGCGACCTCTTCGACGCCGCCGACGAGATGACGTTGTGCGTCCTCGTGGAGGACGGTGTCAGTACCGGGGCTGAGTTACTCTGGGAGGACCAGGTGTTCGGCATGGGCGAGAAGGTTGGGGGCTGATTTGAACGTTCTGCAGGGCATCCGTGTCATCGATGTCACTCAAAACATTGCCGGGCCGCACAGCACGCAGACCCTGGCCGACCTGGGCGCGGATGTCATCAAGATTGAGCCGCCTGGCGGGGATCCTACGCGGACCTGGGGCCCGCCATTTTGGGAGGGTGAGGCGCCGCTCTTCCTCGCCTATAACCGCAACAAGCGCAGCGTCGTACTGGACCTCAAGTCCGACGCGGGCCAAGACGTGCTTTGGCGACTCATCGACTCCGCGGACGTGTTTGTGCAAGCGTACCGCGCGGGGGTCATCGAGAAGCTCGGCTTTGGCTACGAACACGTACGCGAGCGACGACCAGGCATCATCTACGCGTCAGTCACCGGATACGGTTCAAAGGGGCCGCTCGCGGAGCGCCCCGGCTACGATCCGCTCATCCAGGCGTTTTCGGGGGTGATGTCTCTGACCGGTCACCCTGACGGGCCTCCGGCGCGCGTGGGCGGCTCAGTCGTGGATGTCGGGACGGGCATTCTGACGGCTCTCGGCATCCTTGCCGCTCTACGCGGAAGAGGCCAGACGGGGGAGGGGACACACGTCGAGGCGTCGCTGCTGGGGACGTCCCTGGGTTGGATTTCGTACCACCTGCAAGGCTACCTAGCGAGTGGAATCGTCCCGGAGCGTATGGGCACCGGCCTCGCTTCGATCGCGCCGTACGAGGCCTTTCGCACGTCGGACGGGGAGCTGATGATCTCAGCGGGCCACGACGGCATCTTCGCGAGGCTTTGCGAAGCGCTCGGGCTCATGGAGCTGCTCGACGACGAGAGATTTGGAGACAACCCTTCGCGGGTCGCGAACCGGGACGCGGTACATGCGCTCATCGAGCCGAAGACCGAGTGCATGACGACGTCGGAGTTACGAGCGCTGCTGGACGAGCACCGGGTACCCGTGGCGCCGATTCGGGATGTCTCACAGGTCGTCGATGACGAGCAGGTGCGTGCCAACCAGCTCTTGGAGCCCGTCGATCATCCGCGGATTCCTGGATATCGGGATGTCGCGTTCCCTCTGCAGTTCGACGGCGAGAGACCTGCCACCCGGAGCGTGCCTCCGATGGCAGGGGAACACACGGAAGAGGTGTTGGCGGAGTTAGGTTACTCCGAGGATGAAATCGCTGGTATGACTGGAGGAGACTGAGCGGGATTGTC
>Ga0114993_10003009_pt1 | contig 17918 bp, 17 predicted proteins | sample ArcticOcean_MG_C_FD_87042 | JGI IMG/M metagenome (GOLD analysis project Ga0114993, IMG submission 87042) | Marine microbial communities from western Arctic Ocean - ArcticOcean_MG_CB2_150 | ecosystem: Environmental > Aquatic > Marine > Oceanic | place: Arctic Ocean: Canada Basin | collected...
ACGATACAGATTCCAAATACAATTATGACTTATGAAAACTGAATCCTAAATCTGGTATAAATAACGGGGTCTGGTCAGAGGTATAATGGGTTTTCAATAGAGCGTTGTGTTTTCCCAATGTGGCGGAGTAAAAGTGTGCTGCCTACACTTGCTTGTATCTGGTGGAAGGTTTGAAGCGAGAAGTTAGCCCTTGATACGGAATCTTTTATGGGCGACCCCTTTTTTATGCAATCCTTCTGTAGGCTTTTTCCTTCAGTCGTAAATCTATATGGTCTATATTTTTTCCGAACGGATATTCAAGTATTTTCTGAATTTTTATTAAAGTGACAAGAAAGCACATAATCAGAAAGGAGGAAAAAATACCATAGACTCCAAATGTTGCAAATTGAGGAGTTAATAACAGCACCCCCACCACCAAAGCCCAGTCAATGAAAAGCCTTAGGCTTCTTGGCGTCCGATGCTCTTTAATTGCAAGCAATTTTTCGAAACTTGAATACATTTTTTCAAGCCAGCCTAAAAGGCAGGCAAGTTCCGGGGCGCTAATCTTTTCTGTTTTTCTAAATCTTTCAATTACCAAGCTGAGCTCATTAAAAAAGGTATCAATTTCAAAAAGTTTCTGTTTGGTTTCTTCACCAACCACATCTACATGCATGAGAAATCTCAATTTCTCATAAAACTCTCTCAATTCATATTGTAGTTTTTCTTGCTCCTTTTCTGCTAAATGCCTTTTCCCTGTTTGCCAAAAACTCATGGCTAAAGACCATAAAACCGCCAATTCTTCTATGGCTTGAAAACGTCTTAAATTGGCGGTGCTTATAATAATTGCAAAAACAAAAAACAGGCCGCCAAAAAATATTAAGCCAATCCCCTCCAGCATTTTGTAGAAATCAAATTCTATACACAGAAATGTTAAAAAACCGGTAAGTGGCGGGAGAATTAAAATCCGACATATAAAATGTAACCTTGAATTATTCATTTCACCAGGTTCTCCTTCTTATGAAAGTAAGGGTCTATTTTATGTCAGCTGGCGGAGATAGGCAAGGTGGGGCAGGGTGGATTGAGCCTTCGGCCTCTTGAATTCCGTTAAATCCCACAAGTGCTTTTATTCCCCGTTGCGGTTTTCTATCAATCGTGTTCAAATGTGCCACTTGATAGACGGTAAAAAATAAGAATAGAAATTAAAGGATTCAATCATGGCAGCAAGGCAAAAAAGAACCAAAATGGTTTTTAGAAAGTTTCTTGAGAGTAATAAGGAAAACCTTGAAAAATTTGCCAACCGAAAAGGCGAAAAATATACCCGCGAACCGTGGATGTTAAATGCCAACCCGGCGGCCGAATGGACGGTAGAGATTTTGATCGAAAGCGAACAGGCCGACCATTAGCAGATTGTTTTTAACTCTTTTAAAAATCGCTGAAACTCTTCCTGGTTGATGTCGCCCATATTTGCGATGCGGAAAATATTATCGCTCAGGATTCCCTGCCCGGCATAGATGACAAACCCGTTGCCTTTCAACTCGGCATGAAGTTTTTCATAGCTCACCCCCTCTGGCAGGCGTAGACCCGTCAGGCAATTACTTCGCCAACCTTCAGGGATTAAAAACTCCAGGCCGATATCTTTAAATCCGGCGCGTAAAAATTTTGCCGCGTTGGCATAGCGTTGTACTCGGCCCTGAACCGTTTCCTCAATCAGTTCATCGAGTGCAACGTCCAGTGCGTAGTAGGCGGGGATCGCAGGTGTGAACAACAGTCCGCCTTTTTCCTGGGCTTTATGGTAGCCGGTAAGGTCGAAGTAAAGAGTTCGCTCAGGAATTTTGCGCAAGCGTTCCAGATCTTTTTTCCGAAGCAGGACAAAAGAAACGCCGGGGAAACCCTGAATGCATTTGTTGGCGGTGCCGACGGCAATATCAATGGACTTGAAATCGATTTCATCTCCCGCCAGACTGCTGATGCAGTCCACCAAATAGATTTTTTCATAACGCCGGGCCAGTTCGCCCACTTCTTTTAAAGGATTAAGAAGCCCGGTTGTCGTTTCATGATGCACCAGCGCCACCACTTCTATATCGGGATTTTCTTTTAATTCTTTTTCAATATCCTCCAAATTCGGCGGTTCTCCCCAGCTCAGTTTGATTGTGTGGCGGTTGAACTGGTAAATGTCACAAATTTTTCCGATGCGTTCGCCATAGACTCCGTTTTGGATAACCAGCATGGACCGGCCCGGACTCAATGAGGAGGAGACGGCCATTTCCAGCGCCGCTGTTCCCGACCCGGAAACCAGTACCGAAGTGTATTCTTCTTCGATATCAAAAGCCCTGAGTAATTTTGCGCGGATCGCTGCCATTAGATCGGTGAATTCCTTTTCCCGGTGGCAGAGATCGGGGAGCATTAGCGCTTGTCGGACCCTATCGGTTACATTGACCGGGCCGGGGTTGAGTAAAACGGTTCGTGACATAAGTTTTATCTGTTAAAGGTCTGTTGTTGAAATATCGCTCAAGTTTACCTTAGCTTACCCCTGACGTACAAAAAGAATTATCCATAATAAGGAAAGGGAGAATGCGTTTTGATTCATTGCTATAGGACCCTTCCTGATTTAAACTTTCAAGGATGCGAAAACTATTGACCATACTTGGGTTGGCCCTTTTTTTCATCGTCGGGGTGGAATCGGTGAAAGCGATCGGGGCCAGTTATTCCAACCTGACCCTTCCCCGGGTCATATACCGGGGGGGCAACGATAACCCCCGGCCTCAAGCTCTGCGGAGCCTGCTTGCCCAGATTTCACGCAGAACGTCCATTGAAGTCAACCGTGAACCGGTTGCGCTGAACATTTCAGACCCGGAATTATTCCGCTACCCGTTTATCACTATGGCGGGAGATGCGGGGTTCGACCCATTCCCTGAAGATGACCTGAAAATTTTGCGCAATTATTTGAGCTATGGCGGATTTCTTTTTATTGATGACAATTCCGCCCGGGCCGACTCCGCGTTTTCCGCCTCGGTGCGTAAGATGGTCTCCGCGCTGTTTCCGCAGAATCCGCTCGGAAAAATTTCGCGCGACCATTCTATTTTCCGCTCTTTTTATTTGCTCAATACCGTTTCGGGCCGATCTATCGTCAAGCCCTATCTGGAAGGAATATCCATTAAGGGAAGAACCGTTCTGGTAGTCAGCTCTAACGACCAGGGTGGCGCCTGGTCACGGAATAAACTAGGACACTGGAATTATGATGTGATGGCGGGAGGGTATAGGCAGAGGCAACTTGCCATCCGCCTGGGCGTGAATATCATCATGTACGCGCTGACTCTGGACTATAAAAAGGACATGGTGCACTTGCCCATTATTCTTGAACGTTTGCGCAGGTATAATCCCAGATGAACGGACTGGCGAAATTACTGGGGGTCGATCCCGAAGAATATAACCATTGGCAACTGCATTGGTTGCCCGATGACCCGGTGGTGGTCTTGACCGTGCTTGCCATTGTGATTCCCCTGGCGCTCTGGTTTTTCTGGACCAGCCTGAACCGGGTGGGCTCCCGGTCAAGAAAACTTCTTCTCTTTGCACTCAGGTTGGGTGCGTTCACCCTGTTGTTGTTGGTGTTGTTAAAACCTGAGCTGGAATTCCGCAAAAGCCAATCTCTCAAGAATTCCATAGCGGTTTTGCTCGATAATAGTAAAAGCCTCTCTATAAAAACAAAAATCGATGAATCTTCGAGGATTGACCTGATAAAAAAAGCTTTGCAGGCCAATGCCTCCTACTTCGAAAACCTGGCAAAAGATTTCAACGTCGATTATTATTTTTTCTCTGATGATATCGAAAGGGTGGCGGCGGGGGCGGTGAAAGATACATACCGGGCTCATCGGCCCTATACCGACCTGACCCCGGCTTTTGACGCATTGGTCGAGCGTTACCCGGACCAATCGCTGAAAGGGGTATTCCTGTTTTCGGACGGTGCAGATTTGACCCAGGAGTCCGGTAAAATTTCCAGAAACCTGGTGGTGAGGCTCAGGGAGTTGGGAAGTCTGGTTCATACCCTACAGGCCGGAAGCAACGCAGGGTTTAAAGACCTGGCAGTCGAAGCGGTCACGGCATCGGATTTTGGATTTGTGCAACAGCCCCTGCGGGTTTCCCTCACTGTGTTTGCCTCAGCGATGGGAAACCGCAACATCCCTCTGGTTTTGAAAGAGGGGGACCATATTCTGGTTTCAAAGATCATTGAAGTGCGGGAAGACACGAAACGGTTTGAAGTGGAGTTGGAGTTCACGCCCCAAAAGGTGGGCAAAAGAATTTATAGCCTCAGCCTGCCCAAGTTTGCGGGAGAGTTCATTCATACCAACAATGAAAAAGAATTTGAGATAAATGTGGTGCGGGACAGGATCCGTGTTCTGCACCTCAACGGCCGCCCGTCGTGGGACTCCCGGTATCTCCGCGAGGTTCTTGCTCACAACCCGAAGGTGGATCTGCTGTCATTTTTTATTCTCAGGAGCCTGGGAGATGATGTGGAGGCTTCGATTTCGGAGCTTAGTTTGATCCCTTTTCCCTCCAACCTTTTGTTTGACGATTATTTGAGTTCTTTTGACCTGATTATTTTTCAGAACTTCAAATACGATCCGTTTATCGACAAGAGGTATTTGAGCAATATCCGAAAATACGTCAAGAACGGCGGCGCATTTTTGATGATTGGCGGTGAACTTTCATTCCAGGGCGGGGGCTATTCACGGACTCCTATTGAAGAAATCCTGCCGGTGAGTTTTAGGGATAACTCTCGGCCCTTTGTGGACAAGCCGTTTCACCCTGTCCTGAACAAGGAATTTTCCCGACACCCTATCCTGCGCTTGGAGAAAGACCTCAATCAGAATGCGTGGCAGTCGCTTCCTCCGCTTCAGGGCATAAATATGGGATTGTTGCCGGACAAGAATGCGCATGTCCTGCTTCAGTATGCCAAGGAAAAAGAATCCGTAATTCCCATTTTGATTGCTGGAAATTTCGGCAGTGGGCGAACCGCTCTGCTGGCTACCGATTCGGTATGGAACTGGAATTTCAGGAATGTGGGTAGTGGGGGCAGTGGAAGGTATTTCCAAAGATTCTGGAATAATGTCATTGACTGGCTGATCGCCGAACCGGAAACACGGCGTCTGCAATTGGAGTCGGATAAAGAGCGGTACCGGGAAGGCGAACAGGTCCTGATAAAATTCAAGTTATTGCAAAAGAATTACCAACCAGCGGTCGATGTGACGGCGCAACTGACCTTGACACCGCTCAGGACAGAATCCGGCATGGAAACGGAATTGAAAACCGATGAACAGGGCGAAGGGTTCTTTCCGTTTCTTCCTGATGGAGAAGGATTTTATACCGTCAGGATCCAGACTGATTTGGAGGGCGAATCTTTGACGGAGGAAATCATGTTCTCTGTATTAAAGGATACAGCGGAATTTGAAAAGCCTCTGGTCAATGAAACCCTGCTGAAAAAGATTTCCGAAATCACCGATGGCAGGTACCATCTCCTCAATGGCAGTGATGACCTCAGTTCATACAAATTTGCCAATCCGGATGTGCAGGTAAACAGTCATAGCCGGTCTTTTTCGCTTTGGGATAACTGGTGGGCCTATAGCCTGGTGGTCGGCTTTTTGGTGATGGACTGGTATCTGCGGCGCAAGTCGGGCCTGAGCTAGCCGGCCAGCGGCCGGTGGCTACTGCAATAGCTTTTTACCCCTGCGGGGCACGCGTGATATCTCTTCATTTTTTTTCAGACAGAAAAAGCAAATCCCCCCAACCCCAGTTATATCCTCTTCCCTTGCCTTCATGCCCCGAATGGGGTAGCTGGGGTGATTTAGAAACTCTCATACAATGTGCGGACTAATCACCCCCTAACACGATTGTTGTAAAAGTGTAAAGAAAACGGAATTGTGAAACACTCGTTTATCCTGTAATATCAACGCCAGCGTGACGCTGGACTCTAATGAACAATAATTTTCTCAGGCGGGTAAGCTGGCGTAACCGCCAGTGACCGTGGCATTCTTCCTCAGTATTCGTGCCCCGAAGGGGCAAATGAGATGGTGTTGCCAATGCGACCGCCGAAGGCGTGGAGCCTGTTCCCACCGGGCGTGGCCCGGTCAGTATTTAAAGTTATGACTAAAGCCGTAAAAAAAAGCGGGCTGAATATTCGCCAATGGGTGCGTGACCGCATCCTGTTTCTGGCTGTAGCCATCTTTGTAATCGGGGCCGGGGCTTATATCAGTGCCGAGCATGTGTTCGATGCGGAGGGCATCTGGTTTCACCCGGTTCGCGAATTCGCCTTGCTGATTTCCCTGATCGGAATGATCTCGCTGGGCTACGAAATTTTCCTGAGGGAATTGACCTTCAACGAATATAAGGAAGCGCTGGAAGAAATCGTCAACCCCGATGCAGTTCGCCTGGGCATCCAGGGCATCTATAAAAACCGCTCCGAACTTGCTCAGGCCACCTCTTTTGAGGCGTTATTCGAAAATGTTAAAGAAGAAATTTTCATTGGCGGTTCTTCCTTATTGTCGATCTCGACCGCAAGCCGCGAATTGATCAAGGAAAAAGTATTAAGCGGAATTAAAATCCGTTTATTGCTCATGGACCCCAACTCTCCGGTGGTGGAGTTGATCACCCGGCAAGGGGGGGGCAAGCACACGTTTTTGAATGAAATAAAAACTTCCCTGCTATTATTGCAGAAACTCCACGATGAAATTCAGCAGGTGAGTCCGCCCGGAAATAAAGGGCAGTTGATCGTGCACAGTTATGATTCCATTCCTTCACATTCTTTTATATCGATCGATCCGGAGCGATCTTCGGGAGTGATCGTTGCCGACATCGGGCCTTATCTGGGCCGTAGCACCCCGAGGCCGAGTATGCTGGTGATCAAAAAAAAGAAGGGCATGTTCGATTATTGGAAAGAGATGAATGAAGTTATGTGGGAGGTAAGTCATCCGGTGGATATGGAAGCGGCTGACCCCACTTCCGCCAAGACCAAAACATTGGTGCTGGCCAGTGGGACTGAAACCGAATATTACGACAGGGAATTGGAAACCTGGGAAAAAGCTTCCATTTGCCAGATGGGAAACGGCTGGCACGGTATCAAAGGGAGCCAGTGGGTGTGGGTCCGCGAAACTGTTGCGGTGGAAGAAGCTAAAACCGGGAGCCAGCACAAATTCCGTATCAAGTTTGATCTTCCTATCAAGAATCCCAACGCCATCCATCGCGCCGAAATTCTTCTTCGCTCGGACGATACCTGCCATATCTCGGTGAATGCTGTCGGCCTCAGGCAGGAGTATGGCGGGGCGGAATATCCCGATCCATTTTTGATCGACATCGATCAGTATGTCCAGGATGGGGAAAACACTATTAGCTTCGAGTTGATCAGCTACGCCCGGCCCGATGCCAAAGACACCGGCGAAAACCCTACCGGCCTGATCTACCGCCTGCATATCGAGTATTCCTGAAACGTCTTCCTTTGGCGGGTAACCTTGCAGGCAATGCGATCTTTCCATGCCGGTTTCCACTTTCTGCTACGACATCCCCCCTTTTTTATGGGCCCGTTAACCTATTTTAGTTAAAGGCTTTATGGATTTTTGCATGGGCCGAATCATGCCGGTATCCCTCGGTAAATCAGTTATTGACAGGGTAGGGTAGACTGCTATAATCCCGGCTTATTCCCCGAGTTGATTAGGGGAGTGCTAACATATTATTGTAAATGGGGTTTTTATCCAGAAATCGTTCTGGGTTTCTGCAAGTTAAGTTGAAAATGACTGAATATTTCTACATTTCGTTGTTTGCGGTTGTAGCTGTTGTGGTGATAGGTGCCTTGTTGGCTTTGTCTACCGTGCTGGGTCCGCGCAACCCAAGTCCTGCAAAATTGCTTCCTTATGAGTGTGGTATTGTCCCGACCGAAGAAGCCAAAGGCCGGTATCCGGTGCGGTTTGCGACCATAGCCATGTTGTTCATTATTTTTGATGTGGAGGTGGTGTTCATGTATCCGTGGGCGGTGGCTCTGGACGAACTACAATTGTTCGGATTAATAGAGATGGTCATTTTCATGGGCATTCTGGCGATTGCATACGTCTATATTTGGGGACGGGGAGGTTTGGAATGGGATTGATAGAAGAAGCGGCCGAAAGGGTTGGGGACGAAGTCAATAATCTTAAATTGAATGTTCAGGATGCTGTCGAGGCGATGGCGCATGAGTACGCCGGGTCCTTGTATGATTCAATATTAACCACCAAACTGGGCAAAGTTGTGGGTTGGGCGCAGAAGAACGCCTTGTGGCCCGCGACTTTTGGATTAGCCTGTTGTGCTATTGAAATGATGGCCATGGCCAACTCCCGCTGGGATGCTGCGCGTTTCGGGGCGGAGGTTTTTCGCGCTTCTCCGCGCCAGGCAGACCTGATGATCGTGTCGGGGCGGGTCTCGCAGAAAATGGCGCCGATCCTGAAACAGATTTATGACCAGATGCCCGAACCGAAGTGGGTGATGTCCATGGGAGCTTGTGCTTCCTGTGGCGGGGTTTTCAATAATTATTCCATAGTCCAAGGGGTGGACCGCGTGGTGCCGGTGGATGTTTATGTTCCCGGATGTCCTCCCGGTCCTGAGGCTTTGCTTTATGGCTTGATCAAGCTTCAGGAAAAGATCATGGCGGAAGCGGGGACCGAAAAGGCCAAAAAGAGGGTGGCATGACGGGTGAGGAAATCATCGCGAAAGTGAAGGCCAGCCTTCCCGATGCCATACAAGATACGGCTCTGCCCCAGGGCGATGCGGTGATTTTTGTGGCTCCCGACTGCCTGCAAAAGGTGGCGGCTTTTCTCAAGGACGACCCGTCCTTGAAGTTCGATTACCTGTCTGACGTGAGTGGGGTGGATTACCTCATTGAAGAACGGGAACCCCGCTTTGAAGCGGTATATCTGCTTTACTCCATCGACCATTCTCATTGCATTCGTATCCGTGTCGGCATAGAAGAGGAGAATCCTTCGGTACCTACCTTGTCGGAACTCTGGAAGGGGGCGTTGTATCCTGAGCAGGAGCTGTTCGATATGTTCGGATTCCATATCGAAGGGCATCCTAAAATGGAACGACTGATTATGCCGAAAGACTGGGTGGGCCACCCGCTTAGAAAAGATTATCCTTTAACCACCGAGGCTGTCACTTTTTCGTATAACCGGGATTTTAAAAGTGAATTGGTCAAATCAAAACCTCCGACTCGATAGGGTGATTTGTGAGCGTAACTGAACAAGGACTGCTGGAACGCGATAAAGACACCATGACCCTGAATATGGGGCCCCAGCATCCGAGCACTCACGGGGTTTTTAGGGTCATTCTTGAGATGGATGGCGAGGTGGTGGAAACCGCTGAACCGGAAATTGGCTATCTGCACACCGGCATCGAAAAAAATTCCGAAAATAAAAGGTATGTTCATGTCATCCCGATGACAGACCGGCTGGACTATCTCAATCCGCCGGGCAACAACTTGGCCTTCTGTCTGGCAACGGAAAAACTGCTGGATATAGATATCCCCGAACGGGCTCAGGCTCTTAGAGTCATCATGTGCGAACTGGCGCGGATCGCCAGCCACCTGGTCTGGTTGGGAACGCATGCCCTCGACATTGGCGCTATGACGGTTTTCCTGTATTGCTGGCGAGAGCGGGAGATGGTTCTCGATCTTAATGAAGAGATTTCTGGTGTGCGCATGATGACCAGTTATATTCGCATCGGCGGCGTGGCGAAAGACGCGACCCGGCCCTGGCTGGATGGCATCTACGATTTCATCGATTATTTTCCCGCCAAGGTGGATGAGTATGAATTGTTACTGACGAAAAATCCGATTTGGATGGATCGAACTCAAGGCATTGGCGTGCTTTCCAGGGAAGAGGCGATCAACTGGAGCTTAAGCGGTCCGGCACTCAGGGCTTCCGGGGTGAACTGGGATATTCGAAAATCCCGGCCTTACAGTGGTTATGAGAAATACGGTTTTGATGTTCCTGTTTACAAGGGTGGAGATATTTATGACCGCTACCGGGTGCGCATTGAAGAAATGCGCCAGAGCCGGGAAATCATCAATCAGGCCATACAAAGATTACCGACAGGGGATTATAAAACGCCGGACAATAAAGTCTCTTTGCCTCCACGAGAAACTCTGCACACCAGCATGGAAGCATTGATCCATCATTTTAAACTGGTATCCGAGGGGATCAGTGTCCCGAAAGGCGAAACCTATGTACCCATCGAAGGGCCGAGGGGTGAAGTGGGATTTTATATAGTCAGCGATGGTACTAATGTTCCTTATCGGGTCAAGCTTCGAGCACCTTCGTTCATGGCGATTCCTGGTATGTGCCAAATGATGACAGGCTGTTATATCGCCGATGTGGTAGGCATCATCGGCAGTATTGATATTGTAATGGGGGAAGTTGACCGCTAACCACTAGGCCCGGCCAAGCGGCCGGTGGCTACTGCAATGGCTTTTATTGGCTAGCAACGATATTCTCGGCTCAACGAGCCGTTTCTATCTGCCTCCCCTGCTAGGGGGGAGTTTTAATGGACCCCTCTTTTTAAAGAGGGGCTGGGGTGATTTAGAACCTCCTGTGTAATATACGGGCCAGCTAGCAATGGCTGGTAGAGCCGAGAGAATGTTTGTCCGCAGGGTAAGGATATTGCAACTTACCAGCGGAGGTTCTCCGTAGAATTTTTATAAGGGAAAATTCTTAATGTCAGGGTTTACGTTTTCTGCAGAGCAAGAAAAAGAGATTGAACACATTTTCGCCAAATATCCTTTTAAGAAGTCGGCGATGCTGCCTTTGCTGACTCTGGTTCAGCGGGCCGAGAGAAGGGTTTCGCCGGAGGCAATGGTGGCAATCAGTAAAAAAATGGATTGCTCTCCGGCTTATGTGCAGTCGGTCATGTCTTTTTATACGATGTACCACGCGGAAAAGGTGGGGAATTATTTGATCCTGTTCTGCATCAACATCAGTTGCCAGTTGAACGGTTGTGACAAACTGCTTGAGTACACGGCTAAAAAACTTGGAATCAAGGTGGGAGAAACGACACCGGACGAAAAGTTCACCCTGCATCGGGAAGAATGCCTGGCACTCTGCACCGAAGCGCCGATGATGCGGATCAACGACACTTATTATGGGGATTTGACCGAGCAGCGCATTGGCCAGATTCTCGATTCTTTGGATTGACCTATGACGCAGATTCTTTTCAAAAATATCAATATGAAAGACCTTCACACCATGAAGGTCTATGAAGAACAAGGCGGTTATCGGTCCCTGAAGAAAGCCTTTGCCCAGAAACCTGAAGAAATTGTCGAGGCGGTCAAGGCTTCCGGATTGCGGGGGCGAGGTGGCGCTGGTTTCCCGGCAGGATTAAAATGGAGTTTCCTTGCCAAGGATGTGTTTCCCCGTTACCTCTGTTGCAACGCCGATGAGTCCGAACCGGGAACCTGTAAAGACCGAGAGCTCATGCTTAAAAATCCGCATATGTTGATTGAGGGGATGATCCTCTGCTCCTACGCCTGCCGGGTCGAAACCGGATACATTTATTTGCGTGGGGAATTCCATGATTTGAATTTCAACTTGGAAAAAGCCCTGGAAGACGCTTACGCCAAAGGGTATTTGGGTAAAAATATTCTGGGAAGTGGGTTCAATTTCAATCTTCATACCCATCTTGGCGCGGGGGCTTATATCTGTGGTGAGGAGTCGGCTCTGCTCAATTCCTTGGAAGGCGAGCGGGGTGAACCGAGAATGAAACCTCCTTTCCCTGCCGTAGAAGGTTTGTACGCTAAACCCACTGTCGTTAATAATGTCGAAACCCTGTGCGTGGTTCCTTATATAGTCAATGAAGGCGCCGAAAAATATGCCTCACTGGGAACCGAAAAGAGCAAGGGAACCAAACTGGTCAGTGTTTCCGGACATGTAAAAAAACCGGGGAACTATGAAGTGGTGTTGGGCACCCCGATCCGGGAAATTATTTATGATCTGGCTGGGGGAATCCGTGATGGCAACAAGCTGAAAGCATTTATACCTGGTGGCTCATCGGTTCCCATGCTTCCTGCGGATCAAGTAGATGTCTCTTACGATTATGAATCATTGGCGGCCGCAGGCACTATGCTGGGTTCCGGCGCTATGATCGTCATTGATGATAGCGTCAATATTGTTGAGACCACCTTGCGGCTGATCAGTTTTTATATGCATGAGTCCTGCGGAAAATGCACGCACTGCCGGGAAGGTACCCGATGGCTCTACCAGATCGTTGAGCGGATCATGCAGAACAAGGGGCAACTGGAATACATCGAAAAGATGGAAGATATTTGCGACAACATGGCAATGAAAACATTTTGTCCGCTTGCCGATGCCTGTGTCTCACCCGTTGTGAGCAGTATCAAATATTTCCGCTCCGACTATGAAGAATATTTTAAGAACGTACCGGTAAGTTCGGTTTGAGGTAATTATGTCCGACAACGAAGTAACATTAACGATCGATGGGAAATCGGTGACGGTTCCCAAGGGCACCAAGGTGGTGGACGCGGCAAAGCAGGTCGATGTGGCGATCCCGGTTTTCTGCTATCACGAGAAGATCGGCCCGCTGGGTTGTTGCCGGATGTGCCTGGTTGAAGTTGAGAAAATGCCGAAGCTGATGACCGCCTGCACCATGGATGTGATGCCGGATATGGTAGTCAAAACCACCACCGAAAAAGTGGAAAAGGCGCAGAAGGGCGTTCTGGAATTCACTTTACTCAACCATCCTCTTGATTGCCCGGTTTGTGACAAGGGTGGCGAATGCCCCCTGCAGGACAACACCTTCAAATACGGCATGCCGGATACACGTATGGAGTTCCATCGTGCCAACAATGCCAAAGCGACTCCGCTCAGTCCGGTCATTACCATTGACCGGGAACGATGCATTGCCTGCCAGCGGTGCACCGCCTACAGCGAACGGATTGAGCAGGACCAGGGGTTGGTCATGCTGAACCGTGGTTTCCATAACGAGGTAGGCACGTTTAATAACGAACCTTACGACAACCGCTTCTCCGGTAATGTCATTGATATTTGTCCGGTGGGTGCGTTGACCAACACGGACTTCCGATTTAAGGCCAGGACCTGGGATTTGACCAACGCCGCAACGCTCTGTGCGCATTGCGGCTGTAATTGCAATATTACGATGGGCACCCGGCTCAATAAACTCATGCGCGTCGAAGCGCGTCCCAACGATGCGGTGGATGATGGCTGGATTTGCGACAAGGCCCGCTGGGGTCACCATTTTGTGCATAGCGAAAATAAAATTCTGACCGCCAGGGAAAATAGTAGAGGTGACGGAAAGCCTACTTCCTTTCCTGTACTCCCTCATGATTGCACTATCGAAGTTGCGGCTGGCAAAGTTGCGGAAGCATTTAAAAAAATCGTAGAAGAACATGGGCCTGAAAGCGTTGGCTTCATAGGGTCTCCCTATGGCACCAATGAGGAGAATTATCTCTATCAGAAATTATTTCGCCACTGCCTGGGTTCAAACAATATAGACCACAAGACTTATCAGGATGCTCCCGGTCTTCCGGTCAGCCATTATGACGTCGAGCAGATTGAAACTTCTAATGTAGTGTTATTGATTGCCAGCGACCCGACGGAAGAACTGCCTATTCTTGATCTTCGAATCAAAAAAGCGGTGACCACTTGCGGAACCCGGTTGGTGAGCTTGAACGATCAAAAAATTGCCCTCGACCGCTACTCTTCCCAGTCAGTGCAATACAAAGTGGGCTGTGAGGCTCTGGCGATCGATGCTTTGACCAACGGCCTGGCTCGGGAACTGGGGGAATCGGCTCCGGCTCAGGGTTCCGACCAAAGCGGGGTTTCTGCAGAAGACATGAAGTCTTTGGTCGAGACAGTACGCACCAGCATGAAAATTTGCGTGGTGTACAATCCATCTGCTCTTTCCGGAGAAGCGGTTTTTGGGGTCAAGCGTCTACTGAAAATGATTGCTAAAGTCCCGACTATGGAATGTGGAGCCATGCCTGCGGCTCCGATGACCAATGCGGTGGGTGCAATGGATATGGGGTTGCTTCCCGGTTTTTATCCGGGTGCCGTGCCGATGTCGGAGCAAGAGGAAATAAAAAAACAATGGGGAGAAAACGCGCCGACTGGAACCGGTCTTTCCGCATTAGAGATGATCGCCTGCGCCGGAAAAGGGCAATTGAAAGCCCTGCTGGTGCACCGTTCTAATCCTGTCATGGATTTCCCTGGTGGATCGCAGGTGGTAGAGGCTTTGAAGAAGCTGGATTTTCTGGTGGTGCATGACATGCTGGAAACTGAGACGGCTAAACTGGCGAATCTCGTTCTGCCTTCAAATGGTCCGGGTTATGATGAAGGAACTACCACTAATATTGGTGGCCGCGTACAAGCCAGAACAAAAGCGTTGGAAACTGACCATGCACCGGATTGGAAAATCATCAACCTTATGCTCAACGCGCTGGGCGATGAAACCGACTACGATAAGGTTGCGGATGTGACCGAAGAGATCGCCTTTAGGGTTCCGGGCTATCAGGAGATCAGCAAGAGGTCGGTAGGCAAAACCGGGTGCAACCGGGAGTCCATCGCTTCCGCCGATGAATTGGTTTCTGCTAAACCGGCGGGACCAGGGAAAAACGGAAGCCTCAGGCTTCGTATTGCCACGTTCCTGTTTGCGCATGACAAGATTCTCGAGGCCTCCTCAAAACTGGCACATCACTTCCAGCCTTCTACTGCATACTTGCATGAGAAAGACGCACAAAGGCTTGGGATTGAGGATGGTGATACGGTTCTACTTTCAGCTGAAAATGTCAACCTGGAAGCTACGGCAAAGGTCAACAACCGTTGTCAATCCGGGGGCGTAGTGGTGCCCAGGGTCTCGGATGAGCAGGGAGTGAACGGCTTGATCGGTGTTGATGGCGGCATGGCATGGGTGGAAATCCGTAAAGTTTAAGATTGGATTTTTTGTGGGACGGGTAATGCTTTTTGGAGTGATTAAGGTTTGGAATGGATAACTGAAATATTAAATGAGACCTGGAAATTCATCATCCTGTTTCTGAATAATAACATTCCCCTGATTGTCGGGAGTGTGAAGGCCGTGGTTATTGCGGTTGCGATTATGTCTGTGGTTCCCATATTGGTTTGGTTGGAACGACGCTTGATGGGCCGGTTTCAGGTTCGCCTGGGGCCGAACCGGGTCGGACCTTTTGGGCTTGCCCAGCCAATGGCCGACACCATAAAGTTGTTGTTCAAGGAATCCATTATTCAGAGTTCGGCGGATAAGTTTTTATTTCACCTTGCGCCAGCTATTGTGGTGTTTACGGCAATTGTCGGGTTTGCAGTAATCCCTTTCGGAGCACCTTTCGAGGTGTTCGGCCAGAGCATTGAGCTGTGGGGAGCCAATGTGAACAGTGGAATTTTATTCGTGTTCGCGATTTCAGGCATGGGCATTTATGGAATGGTCCTTGCCGGATTGGCATCGAATAACAAATATTCATTGATGGGCGGTCTGCGCTCCTCTGCTCAGATGATCAGTTATGAGTTGACGCTGGGGCTTTCGGCGTTGAGCATCATTGTGCTTACTGGTTCCCTGAACCTGGTGGATATGGTCAAGGCCCAGGAAACGGTTCCATTTATTCTTGTTCAGCCTTTGGCTTTTTTGCTGTTTTATATTGCCGGTGTTGCGGAGACCAACCGGGCTCCCTTTGATCTGCCGGAAGCGGAGCAGGAACTGGTAGCCGGTTTTCATACGGAATATACGGGCATGAAGTTTGCCATGTTCTTTATGGGTGAGTACATCAATATGGTGACCATGAGCGCTTTAGTTACCCTTTTATTTCTCGGCGGGTGGAACGTTTATGGTTTACCTGTTTGGCCGATTGTGGCGTTTGCCCTCAAAGTTGGTTTTCTGTTGTGTGTATTCATCTGGCTGAGGTCAACGTTTCCCCGTATTCGTTATGACCGGTTGATGACGTTTGGCTGGAAAATTTTATTGCCACTATGTTTGTTAAATCTTTTGATCACCGCCACGTTGAAGGTGATCTGATTTCCCTGAGGGGATGAACCATGTTGCGAACAACCATTAATGGGTTAAAAAACCTTATGATCGGAATGGCGGTCACGTTCCGGAATATGTTGAGTACGCCGGTAACGATACAGTATCCCGAAGTCAAGCGAACCATGCCCAAGCGTTATAGAGGAAGGCACTTCCTAAACCGCGATGAGGATGGACTGGAAAAATGCATAGGATGCTCTTTGTGTTCGATCAATTGCCCGGTGGGCTGTATTCATGTTGTGTCGGCAGAGAACGACCCTGAGAATCCGGTTTCCAAGGGCGAACGCTACGCAGAGGTTTATGAGATCAACCTTTTGCGTTGTATCTATTGCGGGTACTGTGAGGAGGCCTGTCCGGTAGATGCTGTGGTTCTGCGTGAGCATTATGAGTTGGCGGATTATGACCGCGACAATTATATCATGGAGAAAGAGGATCTTTTGGTTTATCCGGAACCGAACCGGTTCCGCGTCAACATTTTGGGTAATACGGAACGGATTTGACCAAAGGGTAGCCATTTTACCGCCCTGGGCTAGTTGGATGTTGCATAAGTATTCCTGTGTGTGAGGTGAGGGTGATGCAATAGGGTTGGGATTTTTTCCTTGCTTGTTTTTAGGAGTGTGGTTGTTTTGGAAATCGCTACGTTATTTAATTTTACGCATGATGCAGTAATTTTTGTGGTGGGCATGACGGCAATCCTTGCCAGCCTGGGGGTCATTTTATGTTCCTCGCCGATCTATTGCGCCTTGTATCTGATCGGCCACATGATTTGCCTGGCCCTTTTATTCCTTCTTTACAACGCAGAGTTTCTTGCGGTTGTCCAGATCATTGTTTATGCCGGAGCGGTGATGATTCTGTTTCTGTTTATTATCGCGCTTCTCGGTGGAAAAAAAGAAGTTCAGGAAAACACATTTCACCGTGCCATGGCGTTTGGCTTCGTCTTCATCCTGTTGGGAGAGTTGTATTTGTCGGCCACGGTTGGGCCGACCCAGCAGATTCGCGGTGAAATCCCGGCTGAATTATTTGGCACTGCCAAAGCCATTGGTCTCGAATTGTTTTCGAAACATATCGTGGCGTTTGAGTTGGCTTCCGGCTTGCTTCTGGTCGCGGCGGTGGGTGTGATTTGTCTGGCAAAATTTTCTTTTGTGCCTTTAAGAAGGAGGGTGAGGTAATTATGGGTCAAGAGTTTGTTTTGCTAGTCAGTGCTTCTATATTCTGCGTGGGTACGGTGGGGTTCATCATTCGCAAGAATCCTCTCATTATGTTTATGTCTGTCGAGTTGATGCTCAATTCGGTGAACTTTCTTTTGGTCGCTTACTCCAGTTTCCTCAACTCACTGGATGGCCAGATTTTTGCCCTGTTCATCATGACTGTTGCGGCGGCGGAAGTGGTGGTGGGGTTGGCTATCATTCTGACTATTTTCCGCACTCGTCATGATATGGATGTGGACCATATTGATGTATTGAAAGGATAATCTTTTGTTCGCAAGTAGCTGGCTCATACTTTTGTTTCCTCTTCTCGGGTTTATCGGCCTGAGTTGGTACGGCAACCGGATCTCCAGGAACCTGGTTGGACTCGTGGGTTGCGGAACCATAGGTGCGTCATTTTTCATGACGTTGGTGACGTTGAGCAACCTTTTGTTTTTGCCGCCAGAAGAACGGGGGGGACATGTTCAGACCCTTTACCAGTGGGTATCGGCGGGATCATTCAAGTTGGACCTGGCTATTCTGGTGGACCCGCTTTCGGTGTTCATGTTCCTTATTGTAACCGGTGTTGGATTTGTGATCCATGTCTACTCGGTTGGTTACATGCATGATGATCCGGAATACTCCCGATTTTTCGCTTATTTAAACTTGTTTATATTCTCG
>Ga0114993_10003015_pt1 | contig 17897 bp, 19 predicted proteins | sample ArcticOcean_MG_C_FD_87042 | JGI IMG/M metagenome (GOLD analysis project Ga0114993, IMG submission 87042) | Marine microbial communities from western Arctic Ocean - ArcticOcean_MG_CB2_150 | ecosystem: Environmental > Aquatic > Marine > Oceanic | place: Arctic Ocean: Canada Basin | collected...
AAAAGAGCCCTCAGCGGGCGGGGAAAAGAGCCCTCAGCGGGCGGGGAAAAGAGCCCTCAGCGGGGTAGGGTAGAGAGCCCTCAGCGGGCGGGGAAAAGAGCCCTCAATCAACACTATCCTGTCTGGAAAAGCTTCGGTAGATCTTCATCTGAAGTCTCAAGTATTGTATCTACCCAGCTGTGAAAGTTATGACCGCCAGCTTCATTACGCCCGAACAATACGTGCTCTTTCGCGCCTGTTTCCATGGCCTTCTGTTGCTTCAGGCCCGTGGCGTAGTCCTCTTCTGCTACGACATAACGCAAGAAATCCAGCTGATCGCGAGCAGCCTTTACCGTCGCTTCGTCTTTGGGTTCCTCCGCCATCAGGTAGTGCTGAACGGTGTAGGAGGTTCCCGGTGTTTCTCCTGGGAAAAGTTGGGATAACATTACGGCGCGGCCACCACCGTCGAAACCGGCAATAGAGATGTGTGGGAATATCGTCCATACACCTGCCGTCAGGTACTCCGTTGGCCAATCCTCTTCCGAGTCACCCAGCATTTTCGCCATCCCTTTCATGGGACCCGCTACGCGCTGATGTGGACCCCAGCTGTAGTAGATTGCCTGGTTCGGAAAGTCAGACCCAAAAGTGTCCTTGTGAAGTATCGGTAAGTGGTAGAGGTCCAGGTATCCATCGTAGGCGATCTTCCAGTTGGGGCCTTCAACGACTTGACTGGCGAAGTGGTGCCATTTCTCAAAACCAAAGTGGGCCAGCAGCTCATCATAGCCAGACAGGAACAGTTCAATATCCAGTGTTGATTTTGGATCGATTGTTACCCAGATAAGACCTGCCTTTTCAAGGCAGGGGAGTTCAGTCAATCCGTACTGACTTTTGTCAATTTCCCCGAAGTCTTTTGGCGCGTAGATGCCAATCAGGGCTCCATCGCCGCTATACGACCACGCATGATAAGGACAGGTGAATCGATTGGCGTTGCCACAGCCTTCATCCATGACCTGCGCGCCGCGGTGGGCACACATATTGACGAAAGCTTTTACCTCTCCATCTTCGGTTCTCGAGATCAGTACGGGAACGCCGCCTGCATTCATTGCCTTGTAATCACCAGGTTCTTTCAATTCTGCGGTCATTGCGAGCATGAGGGGAACGCGTTTGAAGATCTTGTTTATCTCTTGCTGCCATCGCGCAGTTTCGAAATAGTTTCCCACGGGGACCTTAAGCACATCGTCAGTCTGGGGTATGGTGCCAGCGTCTCCATGAGCCATGTTGATTTTGGCCATCTCGATTAATTGTTCCCGTGACATTCGTGTCTCCTATTGCGGTTGATTTGTCATACATCAGGACGTTTAATAACCGTCAAAGCTGACTGTTTTATAAAGATTACACCATAGGAGAATAGTATGTCATCAGATCTGTTTGATCTCAGTGGGGAAGTGGCGATTGTCACCGGCGCCGGTCGAGGTATTGGTGAGGGTATCGCCAAGGTTCTCGCAGATTACGGCGCATCCGTCGTTTGTGCGGCTAGAAGAACTGAGGAAATCGAGCGTGTGGCGTCTGAAATTGTCGCCGCAAATGGCAGGGCGATAGCCTGCACAGCGGATGTCACCAACGGTGCAGACTTGAATAAACTGGCACAGAGTGCCATAGATGAATTCGGACGACTGGACATGTGGGTTAATAACGCGGGTGGCTCAGCGGTTCAGGCGCCATTGTTGGAGCTGGATCGCGAAGAGTGGGACAACACGCTATCACTCAACCTGACGGCAGTCTGGGAAGCGACGCGAGTCGCAGCGAAACACATGAATGGCAAGGGTCGTATCCTGAATATTTCTTCCATCGCAGCTGAAGATGTGATTGAAGGCAGCGGCCACTACGCGGCGGCCAAAGCCGGCGTTAACATGATTACCCGGACTTTTTCAAAAGAATTGGGTCCGGGTATCAGGGTAAACGCCATTATGCCTGGCTTTGTGCCAACAGAGATCATGATGACTGCACTCAACATCACAGATGAACAGTTACCGATGATTGAAAAATCACTCAAACTTCCCTCCGGGCGTTTGGGTACACCCCAGGATCTTGGCGCAGCAGCGCTCTATTTACTGGCACCGGCATCCGAATGGGTAACGGGTCAAGTCATTCGAATTTCAGGTGGTATGTAATGACAACGACACGAAAGGCAGTACTAACGAAGAGACCCGATGGTGAGCCTGTTGAGGCGGATTTTTCGATTGAAGAAGCTGAGTTGCCAGAGCTTCAGGAAGGAGAGGTACTGTTAAAAGTAGAGCATCTGTCGATTGATGCGTTTATCCGAACTACGCTGGATGGACCGCAGGGGTTGCACGGAACAATGGATGTGGGTGCACCTGTTATGGCATTGGGTATTGGCCGGGTGGTAGACAGCCGCAGCGATGACCTGAACCAGGGTGATGCTGTGTTTGGTCCAATGGGTGCACAGACTAATGTCATCTGGAACGCATCGATGCTGCGCAAGGTAGAAGAGACAGATGTTCCCGCAAGAACTTACCTGGGTGCCCTGGGTATGACGACCGGGCTAACGGCTTATGCGGGTATGCTGGTCTGCGGCAAGATAGAAGAAGGTGATACGGTTGTGGTTTCAGCTGCCGCAGGTGCTGTTGGGTCGATCGCCTGTCAACTCGCGAAAATCGCCGGGGCAAGAGTCATCGGTATTGCGGGTGGTCCAGATAAATGTAAGTTCCTGACGGATGTTATCGGGTGTGATGAAGCAGCAGATTACAAAGCTGGTGACCTTAATGCGAGGTTAAAGGCGCTGGCCCCGGACGGTATCAATGTGTTTTTCGATAATGTCGGTGGAGATGTACTGGACGCTGCGCTGGACAATATCGCCAAGGGTGCAAGGGTTGTTATATGCGGCGCGATTTCCCAGTATAACGATATGGAGCACGTCACCGGCCCAAGACTCTACCTGCGGATTCCGGAACGTAATGCCTCAATGATTGGTTTCACGGTTGACCAATACGCAGAGCAGTTCCCTAAAATGGAAGAAGACATTTCAGGTTGGATCAAAGAAGGCAAGATCAACCTGCCGGAGCATGTGATTGAAGGCGTGGATAATTTTCCCAGTGCCATCGTGACCCTAATGAGCGGTGGTCATATGGGTAAACTACTGGTTGCACCTTAAGTCGTTCAAGTCAAAGTGCTTTACCCTGGATGACGTTACCTAAGAGGACTCTGCGTAAAAGAACTTTGCGTCAGAGCGCTTCAAATTAACGTGCTTCAAACAAAATAAAACAATCCAGCATCGGCTGGATTGTTTTATTTTGTAATTGATTTAATCGAAAGGTTTCGGAACTGAACCTTACCGCCAGCGCTTTGTAATGCGATATGCCCTGTGCTGAATTCCGCAGTCGTCATCCCCGCGGTCAATTCTTCGTTCAGCCAGACGCTGAGCTCGTCTCCCCTCGCGATAATTCTATATTGATTCCATTTCCCCACAGAATTCAGGTGGACCAAGGGCGGGATGCTGTGGATGACAATCGCACCGGTCCGGTAATCCTGGTTGGGGTGTAGGTCCCAGATATTGATCTCGTAGCAGTTGCTCAAGGCGATATCTTCAGGGTCTTGGCATCTAACGAGTACGCCTGAATTGACCGTTGTATCGGGTTTGAATTCGATCGTCAGTTCGAAATCATCATACAACTCGGTTGATACGAGAAAGCCAGTACCGGATTGATTGGTGCTTTTGGTACTGCCGGCAGTTGAAATCCAGTTTGCATCGCCAGTCTGCGACCAACTATCAAGATTAGGGGCGCTAGCGACACACCCCGCAAGTACCAGTATTGATATGAGTGTCAAAAGCCTCATCGAATCAGTCGCTATTTGCGCCAAATATATTTTTCGTACAGCCATGGGTCTCTAGCCAATTGTTAGATCAAAATATCGCTTACCCAGATACGATAGCAATTACTGGCGTCTCTTTGCTGCGGCCTCTGCAAGTGAAATAAGGGCTGTCTCGGTGTCGTCCCATGAAATACAGGCATCAGTGATCGACTGCCCATAGGTCAGGGGCTGGCTCTCGACGACATTCTGGCGTCCCTCGACAAGATGGCTTTCTATCATCAAGCCCATGATCCCGGCGTTCCCCCTACTGACCTGGGTCGCGATGTCCTGAACGACATCGATCTGGCGAGCCGGAATTTTTCGTGAGTTGGAGTGGCTGGCATCGATCATGATTCGAACGGGTAAGCCAGACTTGTCCAGCATGTCGGATGCATCTTCGACGGAGAACATGTCGTAGTTAGGGTGTTTACCACCACGAAGAATAATGTGGCAGTCCTCGTTACCGGCTGTTTTGAAAATGGCCGATCGGCCACCCTTTGTGACTGACAGAAAATGATGTGGTTGTGATGCAGAGTTGATTGCATCTATTGCTACCTGGATATCGCCATCGGTTGCGTTCTTGAATCCAACCGGGCATGACAGTCCTGAGGAAAGTTCCCGATGCGTTTGGCTTTCGGTTGTCCTTGCGCCGATCGCTCCCCAGGAAATCAAGTCGGCCACATACTGCGGGCTGATCAGGTCCAGGTATTCGGTACCACAGGGTATTCCCATTTCGCCAAGGTCCAGCAGGAGTCTGCGGGCCAGGTGAAGCCCTTTGGTAATCTGGAAACTATTGTCCAGGTCCGGGTCGTTAATCAGGCCTTTCCAGCCAACCGTGGTCCGGGGTTTCTCAAAATAGACCCGCATCACGATAAGCAGGTTGTCTGATAACTTCTCACTAAGTGCTTTCAGGCGAGTCGCATAATCCATCGCTGATTCAGGATCGTGGATGGAGCAGGGGCCAACAACGACCAGAAGGCGGTCATCTTCACCTGTGAGAATTTCGTGGATCGAACGGCGGGCGACACTGACGGTATTGCTGACTGTCTCAGAGACGGGCAGGACAGCAATCAGTTCTTCCGGCGAGATTAGTTCCTGCATTTCCTGGATGCGCAGGTCATCGGTCGTGACGGACATTTTCTGTTCAACTCAAGGGCTGGAAAGGGCGCGTATATTACCACTACTGTTTCCTAAGTGCTGCTATTTAGGCTGTTGCTACGACTATCTACAGCTTTCAAAGGCTTATTTTTTCTGTCTAAATGCTTTTTGTACGATTAGCATGATCTTTATAAAGGGGTAGATGATGGGGAGTACTTTCAATGTTTTTTCTATTTCCCAATCTACCAATGCTGCGTCAAGGCGAGAATAAAACTGATGAAACAGAGCCTGTGCCCGCTCGGACGACTGGTCTACAGAATCCATAGACATAGAAAACATCAGTTGCACGACAACAAGGTTCATACGATAAGCGTTGATGAATTTTTTGTAGCTATAACCTTTGACGCCATACTCAACCAGGCGTTCATAATAAAGCCCTAGCAGTTCCTGTTCTGTTTCCCTGCGATCTTCAATGGAAATACTCTGGACCATCCATCGGACAATATCATTGACCGGATCACCAATGCCTGAGAGTTGCCAATCGATTATTGCAAAGCGACCACCTTCTGCGGATGGTTTGATGATATTGTCTGAACGAAGGTCACCATGGGTCAGTGAAAAAGGGAATGGTGGCGCGGGGTCAAATTTGAACAACGGTCCGAGTAGCGGCATGAGTCGTTTAAGCTCTGGGTAAGCATCAAACTTACCGGTTTCCTCGACCTCGATCATGCTTTGTTTCAGTAGTTTAAGCCCTTGCTCCATAGGCATTGCAGTAATTAACCATTTTGCCCATTCGTATTTTTCCAGCTCGGGGTTGTTCCACCACTTGGCGTGAAGCCGGGCGAATTGCTCTATGACTTCCCTCGAGGTTTCCTTGTCTGTGCCGATCACCTGGTCGCTGGGTTCACCGGGGGCAAGGTCTTCCAGCAGCAGGACAAAGTGGTTGGACTCTTCGATATAGATTGAGTAATAACATTCGGCAATAGGAACACCTACTCTGTCGCCAATATCCTTATAGAAACCTATTTCTCTCTGATACAGCTTTTGATCAGCTGCCATATCTCGCGTTTCCTGTTTGGTTGACGCGAACTTTGCTACAAGACTAGTGGGTGCACCTGCCGCTTCTTCGTTGTACGACAGTGCTACTCGTGCCAGCTGACCCATGAACCCTTCACCCACACCGATAATCTTGGGCTCAAAAGTTGATAATGTAGCGCCGTTAAGATGCGGTGTCATCGCTGCTTGCAACCATTCAAGTGTCAGGTCATCGACTGTCAGTGGCGGGCGGTTATTGTTGAAATCGCCTTGTGTTGGGTCAATTTTGAATTCTGCTGGTAGATGTTCGTGGTGGTTCAGCACAATAATCTCTGGGTCCGAGTCTTCTGGAAAAATAATCTCGGTGATGGCTGCGTTATGCATAATGAACTGAGGACCGAATGCCGGTTTGCTACCCGTCAGTCGAGCAATCAGGTGAGCGATTGCGCTGCCGTGGCTGACGATGATCAGGTTCTCGTTAGGGTGAAGAGCACGAATTTCGAGTAATGATTGTTCAATTCGATCTGCGACTGCTCGCGGCGACTCACCATTGTGTCCGGCAAAGTCGTCATCCAGGATGGAATGCTTTGCATAACCGAACTCGTAGAGCTCCTTGTAGGTGGCACCTTCAAGATCACCGAGATTGCTCTCCATCAGACCAGAATGGACGCTGATAGGCAGCCCCAGGGCATCGGAAATCGCCTGGGCTGTATCATGAGCACGTGACAGCGGGCTACAGTAGATTTTGTCGTAGCCCCGTTCCCAACCCAGCAACATTTCCGCTGTGCTCTGCGCCTGTTTTATACCGTGTTCGTTGAGGGGGGATTCAGTTTGGCCATGGGCAATCTGTTCTCGATTGCCTTGTGTTTCACCGTGCCTGACCAGCAGTAGGTGTTGCTCAGTGCTCATGTTTTATGCCGCGTCCTCTTTGATATGACGAACGTTAGTAGGAATAGCCAATTTAGGCAGGATCTTCTGTATACCCTGTGGCTTCAATAGCGCAGCAACCGTGGTAGAAACCAGAAAAAATTTGTGTGTCGTCACTGTCACAATTCCCGTCTCGATTTATTATCTTTTTGTAGGCCGCTAAAGAGTAGCAGCTCCCCCAAAACCGTCAAGAGTGGTTTTTTTAGACGGGGCGGAATTTCTAAAGGGGCCGGGGAGAATTAGACTCTAATTCCCTCCGGCCCCTTTAAAGAGGTGGGTTGGGTTATGCCATTTGTGAGGTAAATGACGCGAGGTCGAAGTAGTCTCTCCAGAGGCTAATTTTGCCAGCGGTGATGACGAAAGTACCCATTACCGGAAGTTCAACTCGCTTGCCACCGGGCATGTCGAAGTTGTCGATTCGTTCTGTCAGAACCTTGTTACCGTTTTCTGCAATGGACAGGACCACCCAGTCGACAGCCTCTGGTGCCATGCCGCGCATGGCAGCATCGACAACGGCTTTTCCTTCCATTGTTGCCATCGGGACGTTATCCCAAACGATGTCATCGGCTAAAAGGTCAGCCGCCGCGTCCCAGTCCATGGTGTTCCAAGCGTCTATGAAAGACATGACGATATCTGAATTGGACATGATGTTTCCTTAGATTGAGTTTGTGTAGATTGAAACATAGATCCCTCGACTTCGCTCGGGATGACGGAATAATACTCGCGATGATGGAATAAAACTTGGGATGATGGAATAAAACTCGGGATGACGGAATAAAACTCGAATTGAGAAGAGAGAGTTCAGGATGTAACGCAAAAAAAAGGGCCGCGATAGCAGCCCCTGAGTACCTTTTTTAAATTGGTGTTTTTTTAGCTTGAAGCTTTTAGATTTCTGCACAGTAACGAATACCACGACGTAGCAGTTCGTAGTACTGGGGCTTTTCCCAAGAGCCACGCTCGATCTCAGGGTAGTAGTCGACGACTGGCTCCATGTCATAATGCCCACGACAATGGCCGAGGTTCAGATATAGCACTTCCCCATCACCCGTCTTCTTGATGTAGTAAATCGCTCGTTTGTCTTCGTTGTTAAAGTCGGAGTTAATCCAACCGTCACAAGTCCCAGTAAATTCGCTATACATCAGGAGCTCGTGTTCACCATGCATCTTGCAGAGGTATTGTTCGTCGTCGGTATCGAATTCGCCGACGTCCTTCACGAGTTCATGGTCATGAGCTTCTGTTTTAACAGTGAACGGCTGGATAGGGGGGTGCGCCATGAACTGGCCCCCCAGGACATCCATAAACTCTGGCGCTGTCTCAGGTGCATCTACGCCATCAGCGGTAAATTCAAGAATAGAATTGGTTCCGTGAAGTGCGAACCACTTACCGCCGTTTGCAAGGTATTCCCTGAGTCCTTTCTGTTCTTCTTCACTCGGTATTAGATTGCAGGTGTAGGTGATAAGAAAATCGCTTGCCTGGATACCTTCGATATCACTGAAATCACACGCAACCTTGGTACGAATATTTTCGTGTTCAGCAAGCAGCTTCAATAGTTCGAGCCGGGCATAATCAATATCGTGATACATTCCGGCGGCGACCATGTAAGCGTTGATTTTCTTATCAGCCATAACCTTTTCCTTCTAGCTATTGTCCAATTGGGCTTAGTACTGGATGCGCTTCGTGAACGAACCATCGATAACAACGTTGGTACCGCTAGTGAATCCAGCTCTTGGGCTTGCCAGCAGTGTAATCTGCGCAGCTACTTCATCGGCTGTTCCCATACGACCTAGTGGAATCTGGGCGACAGTAGAGTCATAAAGTGGAGCCATATTCTTCTTGATGTTGTCCCATGCTCCGCCTTCAATCATTATTGGGCCTGGGCTGACAGAATTGACTCGGATACCTTTAGGTGCGAGTTCGTGTGCTAATGCGCCGGAGTAGTTCAGCAGGGCAGCTTTCATTGCGTTGTAAGGGCCCGCGCTCATGAACTGCTCAACAGCTGCAGTAGTAGAAATCATCACAATGCTACCATTGCTGGATTTCTCAAGATGGGGTCCGCCTGCTTCAACCATGTGAACGGCTGTAAGAATGTTGCCTTCGAACTGGTTCTTCCATCCTTCATCACCTGGTGCATTACCGCCGGATACGTTTGAAACCATAATATCAAGGCCGCCCAGTTCAGCTGCAGCTTCGTTGATAAATGCTTTGAATGCATCGCCGTCGAATACGTCCACTACCTTGCCGCAAACCTTCACGCCCTTTGCAGAAATAGCTTCAGCAGTAGCAGCCACTTCGTCTGCATTTCGTGCACAGAAGGCAATGTTGCAACCTTCATCAGAAAGCGCCTCAATAGTTGCGCGGCCGATGCCTTTAGTTGCACCTGTTACCAGTGCACTTTGTCCTTTTAATTGTAGATCCACGGTTCTCTCCTCATAGGAATAAATAATATGGCACGCAGCGCCAGATTAGACGCACAAGCGTAGGGAAGCTAAAACCGTCAGTCAAGACTGTTATTTAACGGACGGCCCCGGCGAAGTCTGACACAATACGCTAAATGACCATAGAGGACGACCAAATGACAGGAGATACTCAGGCTATGTGGGCTCTGGCTGCCGGATGTGTGCCGGATGCCATGCCATGGGATATCCCCCGAATTGCGCAGAAAGCGGGATTTTTGTCATCTGGTATGTGGGTGGAGCCAGCGACGACATGGAGTAGCGACGCTCTCTCCAAAACGCGCTTGAGCCTTGCCGAGACCGGTATTAGTCTGGTTGATGTCGAGGTAATTTGGTTGGAAGGGGGCGACCAGGCGAGCGACGAGCACAAACTGATCGTCGACGTTGGGTTGGAACTTGGCGCACGCAATGTACTGGTTGTTTCCCGTCATAAGGACCTGACGGCTTCCGTAGATCAGTTCAGGGATATCTGTGAGCGAGCCGGTGATGGCATTCGAATCTGTCTGGAATTTGGAGAATTTACCAACATCAAGAACCTGGATGCTGCGCAGTCGTTTGTCGAATCAGTGAATCACCCTACCGCAGGCATCCTGATAGACCTGATGCATATTAATCGGGCGGGTAATCCACTGCCGGATCTTGAGTCCTCCTTATACCCATACCTGCAGGCTTGCGACTTTTACCAGGACTCGAGCGAAATGACCGGGATGGATTATATTACGGCAGCGGTGGACGGTCGCTGCTGCCTTGGAGAAGGAGAAGCACGTCAGAAAGATCTTGAGCAAATGTGTCAGTCCGGAAAGGATGTCAGCCTTGAGATCAGGTCCAAAGACCTGCGGGACATGTTTCCGGATCCTTTTGCTCGCGGCGAGGAGATTTATAATCGCTGCAGCCGCGATAAATTTCAGTAACAATTTACCGTAGCCGCGCCCAGTCTAGTGCAGCATCACTTGCAGCCCATTGGATTGTGTTCTGTATTAGCTGACGATAATGCGCGGACGAGTATGCTTCAGGATCATCGCCGCCCTGCATGTAGGCAATCGGGCTATTGCGATAGTGCTTCACCCAGCCAACAACGTTAGAGCCATCCGGATGTTCCCAGCCTTCGTTGTCGAACATCCTTCCGTCTTTGACCGCTTTAGTCGCTGAATAAAAATTGTCACGAGTGAAATCGTAGCTGCTCGTTAATAGTGGTTCGATGCTGTCGGTAAATACTTCGGAAAGGTACAGTTCATCAGTCATCTGGAATTCAGCCGGTAATCCACTAGTAATAGGGTGGTTCTCCAAAACGCTTAGAGTGTGCTCAACCTTGTGCCTGTAGCCACTGTCTTGTCGACCTTCTCCTCTTAGGGTGTCCGGCAGGTAAAGAAACCGGCCGCCGATAATTTCAGCGTACTCTTGCCACGCTGGCCAGCCAGCAATAGCGTGGTGCATAAACACCATGCCTTTCCCTGATTCAAGAAGATTCATGAAACCCTTCTTGTAGCTGTCACTGGGTGTTTCCATTACCGGTCCGTCCTCGCCAAATTGAATGCCAGGCATGTCGTACATCACCAGCGCGTCATAGTTGGCGGCAAGTTCTGTGTCGAAGAACTCCCGGGCAGCGGGTTGTTCAACGTGGGTCCAATTCACATCTATATCATCAAACATGCCAAAGAATGCATCACGTTCGAACGGATGACCTTTGGTCACGAGCAAAATGTTTGGAGTAGTCATAGTGCAACCTCTTAGTAGGATGACTGCAATGGTCAAACGGGTTAATATAAAAACAGATTGTGGATATAAAAAACAAGCCCATGACCCTACCGAAACATCGTGTGATCGCAGATAACCGCGACAAAACATGGCAACAAACCAAAAGTGAGAACACTCGCGCCGTCATTTTGGAGGCTGCCCTGGGCTGCTTTTATGACCTTGGCTACGGAGCCACTACCACTGAGAAAGTCGCCAAACGGGCTGGGGTCTCTCGTGGCGCAATGTTGCATCATTTTCCATCCAGGCTGCATCTTGTTCGCGAAGCAGTCAGGTATCTGTACATCAAGAGGCTAAAGCTATTTGAAGAGCAGGAACTGAAAGTAAATGAAGGTGCTGAACACACCCGGATCGGTGAGGGAATTGACGCCTATTGGCAGCAACTCCACTCCCCTCTGTTTACTGTCTTCCACGAGTTGCGCGTTGCTGCGCGAACCGATGATGATCTCCAGGAAGCCATGGCACTAGACGATCAAAAACTGGATAAGTCATGGGGCAAGGTTGCCGTAAGTCTCTATCCCGACCTGGCGCAATCCGAAGATTTTGATGCAGCAAACCTGCTGACAGTTTTTTTGCTTGAAGGCATGGCTAATCGGGGCATCACCACCGGTAAAATCCCGGATAAAATGATTCCCTGGCTTAAGAGTCAGCTAACCAAGATGTTAGCCGATGTCAGTGACGTAGGCCGATCAACCGTCAAAACGAAAATGACAGATGAGTAACCCTGCAGAAGATGAACTCGCGATCAGGCATCTGGTGGCGGTCTATGCCGATGCCGTTAATCGCCGTGACGGGCCTCTGTGGGCAAGCACCTGGGCTGAGGACGGTGTATGGGACCTGATGGGTAATGAGATTACCGGTAAGGATGTGGTGGTGGATATGTGGAACAAGGCGATGAATGGTTTCGATTTCGTCGTTCAACTGGTTTACCAGGGCACGCTTGAAATCGATGGTGCTTCGGCCACAGGCAGGTGGTATCTCGCAGAACATCTTAGGCCCCAGGGTTCGCAAAGCGGTAGGTTTAACATTGGTACCTATGCCGATAAATACCGGCGTGTTGATGGCAATTGGCTATTCACAAGGCGAACCTACAACATCCTTTATAACGACGAAGGTAAAGGCGATATGAGCGGGATGGTAATTCCAATGCCCGCCTAAAACGGTCAATCTTGACTGTTACTCTGCGCCGCCGTAGTCTACCTTCTTGCCCCAATTCGACAGGAATTATCGATCATGAGCGAATTATCTACCCAACTATTTAGCCCCGAAAACCTGATCGACCCTTACCCGGCCTATAAAAAATTACGGGACGAGGCGCCGGTCCACTTCATGCCGGAAATGAATCTCCATGTAGTCACCCGCTATGACTTATTGCGTGAGGCTATTAAGCGGACGGACGACTTCTCTTCAAAGTACGATCAGTTTCTCGGCGGCGCACAGCAAATGATGTTCATGACGCTCTCGGAAGAGCAGCAGGCGGAAGCCATGGCCATTAATGAGCAAATGGTCGAGATACCACCGACCATGTTGACCCTCGATGAGCCCGAACATACGCAATACAGATCCCTGGTATCAAAACTGTTTACTGCCTCGCAGGTCAAGAAAAGCGAAGACAGTGTTCGCGCCGTCATCAACAAAAACATCACGGCGATGAAAGGAACAACGGCCGCAGACTTCATGGGCCTGTTTGCAGGCCCTGTTCCTCTGGAAATTATTTCGGACCGATTGGGTATTCCTGATGAAGACCGCGGGTTTTTCTATGAAGCGGCGGCAGCTGCAGCTGCTGGCCTGAAAATGGCCCCGGTTCCACCGGAAGTGCTGATACGCAGGATGCAACTGGGTCTGGACCTGCAAAGGCTACTGATCAAGTTGATTGAAGCCCGCCGGGCTGAACCCAGAGAAGATATGATTACTATTCTGGCGAATTCAAAGCTGGAAGTAGTCGATCGCCAATTGACCCATGGCGAGATTCTGTCAGTCCTTAACCAGTTTTTGGTAGCCGGTCATGAAACAACGACCAGCACCTTTGGTTGGGGCATGTTGGCGCTCTGTGACAATCCCGCTATTCAGGAACAAATTCGCGGCGACGAGAAACGGGTCAAGACTTTCATCGAGGAAGTCCTGAGGATTGAAGCACCGGTGCAGGGACTACCCAGGCTAGTGGCAAGAGACACGGAATTAGGCGGCTACCCGTTGAAAAAGGGCGACATGATGATGTTGCGCTACGGCGCTGCTAATCGAGATGAGCGACAGTTCGCTAACCCTGATTCTGTCGATGTTGATCGTGAGAAAGCCGGTATGCAGATGGCGTTTGGCTCCGGCGTACATCACTGCATTGGTGCGCCGCTGGCAAGGCAGGAACTGAATATTGGATTTTATCAGCTGGTAGAACATTTCACTGATTTTCAGCTGGATCCATCGAAGGGCCGCCCGGTAGCAGATCCCAGTTTCATCCTGCGAGGTTTGCCACAATTGCACGTCAACTATAAACAGAGAGCCTAAACATGGTTGATGTCTCAGCAGCAGAAAAGGATGCATTTTTTGAGGAAGTAGGCAAAGCAAGTGCGGCAGCCGTTTGGAGTGCCTGGGCTACACAGAGTCAAAATGGGCCAAGAGTTCGAATGGTTCACCCCACCTGGGAAGGTGATGTACTTTGGCTGGCGACAGGCCCGAGCACGCCTAAAGCAAAGCAGATGGCAAGCAATCCGATGGTTGATATTCAGTGGCAGGTTTCACCGCCAAACTTCATTCATATCATGTGTCGCGGTAACGCAGAATTGTTGGTGGACGACGCTAGTCGCGCCCACGCTTGGGATGCACTTGACTATGACCTAAAGGATTTTTTCCCGGGTGGCCCCACCGATCCGAACTATGTGGCCGTGAAACTGACCCCCACACGGGTCGAATTATCAGAAATGTTCGGCTCAGTAAACAAGCGTGTCTGGCGAGCGTAAAAACGGGACGCAGGGGGTTAGATTCTAATCCCCTGCGTCCCGTATAACTTTTAACTTTATGCTGCAAAGCCGGGTTGGTTGTTAGCCGCCTGGATTCATAGACTGCGAGATAACCGAGAAACCTTCGGTAGCTGCCAAACGCTTTCCTACAACGGCCTGGTAGTCATCCGAGTTGTACCATGCCTTCGCTTTTTCAGTATTTTCAAACTTGATGACAACGGTCTGAGGACCCGGCGAGGTGCCTTCTATAGATTCAGAGGCAGCGTCAAAAGCGACGAGCTCTGCACCATGCGCCGCAAGGGTTGGTCCAGCGCCCGCGGAGTACTCCGCGTAAAGGTCCGGATCATTTACGGTGTATTGTGCGATAAAGTAAGCGGCCATGTTTGCTCTCCTTTGGTATGAATGATGATTAGGTTACTGACTAAAACTTCGACAGGTAGCGAGTGTGTCATAAATGGGAAATGATGTCAGCGCCAACTTTGAACTCTTCAATAATGCAGCGGATAACAACCAACAGTTCATTGCCGATGAGTTGAAGTGGCTACTAGCACCTGCCGCGCGGGTGTTGGAAATCGGCAGTGGTTCAGGCCAGCATGCGGTGCATTTTGTAAATCAGCTAAAAGAGGTCAACTGGCAACCAGCTGATAAGGAACCGTACTTTGGTGCGTTAGAACGAAACCTGAAAGGAATCTCACTTTCAGGACTGGAAAAGCCCATCTACCTGGATGTTGCGCAGTTCGATGTTACCGGGCGCTTCGACGCGGTATTTTGCGCCAACGTGATGCACATCATGTCCGCAGATTTAATACCCAGCATGATGGCTGGAGTTGCTAACCTGCTTGATGACGGTGGTCTGTTTATTCTTTACGGGCCCTATAAATACAAAGGCGCCTTTACAACAGAATCCAATGCGAAGTTCGATGAATGGCTCAAGTCCCGTGACGTGCTCAGTGGTATTCGTGACATTGAACTCGTCCAGGAGAAGGCCAGAACACGCCTTCTAGAACTGATTGAAGACCTTCCGATGCCAGCCAACAACCGGTTGCTGGTGTTTAGAAAGTCATCTAAAAATGACCATGTCAGCGATTCAGGTTTCTGAGAATTTTGTACCCGGTGCGTAGTAACGCTGGTGCCAGATACCTGTTTGTGATTCACCCTCTATTGGCATGCGCCAGCTTTTAACCACACTTTTATCCAGGGGTAATCTGTACAGAGCACGAGCCTGGTCGATCGTATTTTGGACGTAATCCTCGGCGGCATCTGCAGGCACATATCTCTGTGCAATGCTTCGGTAAAGATCACGCCAGACGTCATCTTCGCCCAGGTCGTGTACCAATTCAGCCGCACCTTCGACAATCACCTTTCGGTACGGCAGCTCTTGCTCATCGATACAAAGTGCAACACGGGGATCATTACGCAGGCAACCTAACCATTCTGACTGTGCCCTGGGTGTAAAACAGATGCTGCCTTCATGAAGCACAAACCAGATAGGAGTGACCAGTGGGCTGCCATCAGGTCGCACGCAGGAAATTCGCATCAAAATGCCGGGTGTCTCTAGAAAAGATGTCTGTTCGTGGCTGGTTAATTTGGGCATAGGATCTCCGTTTATTGTCGGGCATTATGACTACCCATTCCGCATTAAGGTAAAGAGCATGATTTCCGATAACGAAATGTTCGATCAGTTTATCAGTGAATGCCGGTGGGCAGTACTAACTACGCTGCGCAAAAGTGGTAGCCCGGTTTCTTCAGTCGTTGCCTATGCACGTGATGGTGATGAGTTGGTCGTGAGTACGCCTGGAACGGCATTCAAGAGTAAGACCCTTGAAAAAGACAGCCGCGCTAACCTTTGTATTGTCCCCAATGAGGAACCGTTTAACTTCGTTTCGATAGAAGGGGAGGTGACGGTCGAAAAAAAGGACCTGGTGCGCAATACGCGGTTAGTGTTCAACAACATACAGAACACCGGGTTTGATGAACCCGAGGACTTTGAGGGCTGGCTGGAGAGTCAACAGCGAGTCATTCTGAGGATTAAACCTACCCGTGTTTATGGTGTGATCAGGTAATGACTATCAACTGCGTTTGCAGTTGCCTTATTGGGTAGGTTTTGTTTTTACTGAGGTTTACTCGGGTTTTTGTTCGGGCTTCTGCTCGGGCTTCTGCAATGACCCAGCTCTTCTCAATTCCTGTAATGCGCAAGCTTTTTTCACGGTTCGCTGCAAACTTGGTTGTATGCTTTGTTACTCCTCGGCGTTGCTGAGATTAAGGTCAGAGAGGTTTGCCCCTGGAGGCTGAATATTCACAGCAAGAAGTTGCGGGCACACCAGCTTTTGAGCTAGCTTACACATTGGACCAAAGGAATGATCAGCAATGCATGGGATGATAATAGACTGGATAGGCCATAACGCTGATAACCAGCCCGATAATATCGCGATGATCGAGTTGCCGTCCGGCCGAACCCAGACCTACGGACAGATGCATGACCGGGTAGGCAGGGTGGCAGCGTGGCTGCAGTCTCTGGGTGTTAGAGAAGGCGACCGGGTCGGTGTGCTGGCGCCTAACTCCAGCGATACGATGGATATCCTATTTGCGACATGGCGCCTCGGTGCGGTGCACCTCGCGCTTAATTTTCGGCTCACCGCGGGTGAGCTTGATTACATCATCGGTAATGCAGAGCCTGATGTGCTTATCTATGACCAAGAGCTTCAGGATACCGTTGACGCTCTAACAGTGCCGATCTCACATGTTGTTGAAACTACCGGTGTGGGGGACGAGTCTGCGTTTGAAGCAGCGATCGCGGATCAAGCACCGATAAATGAGATGGTTGAACTGATGCCGGATGATCAGTGCATGTTAATGTATTCATCGGGTACAACAGGATTACCCAAAGGCGTCATTATCACCCACGGAATGATGCTTTTTGCGCAGTACAACGTTGCAAGCCTGTATTGCGCGCAAGATATGGTCAGCCTTGCCGTCATGCCGCTATTTCATATCGGAGGATTGCAGGTGTTTACCTGCCCGGCTTTGTTTTCAGGTGGCACTGCAGTCATTACCCGTTCATTCGATCCTGGCGCAACTTTGGATGCGATGAGCGATCCGGATTTAAACGTCACCCATTTTCTTGGCGTACCCGCGATTTTTAATGCGCTTCGTGATCATCCTAAAAACAAGGATGCCGATTTTTCAAGGTTAAAAGTTTGCCTGGCAGGTGCCGAGACGGTCCCCGAAGCACTGGTTAACTGGTGGTACAAACGCGGTGTTGTTATTCAAGAAGGCTACGGCATGACTGAAAACACGGCGAGTTGTTGCGTGCTAGGTTACGACGATGTGCCCGCGAAGGTGGGTTCAGCAGGTAAACCACTGAAACACACTCAACTTAAAATAATGAAGGAAGACGGTTCCGAAGCCGCACCTGGTGAATCCGGTGAAATCTGGACCAGGGGTCCCATTGTGACGCCTGGATACTGGCGACGGCCAGACGCGAACGAAGAAACCTTCGTGGACGGCTGGCTTCGAACAGGTGACATTGGATCCTGCGATTCGGAAGGATTTGTTTATGTAGAAGATCGTCTGAAAGACATGTATATCTCGGGTGGTGAAAACGTATACCCTGCCGAGATAGAAAATGTGCTTTATGAACTGGCTGAGATTCGTGAGGTGGCGGTCATTGGCGTGCCGGACGAAAGATGGGGTGAAATCGGTTGTGTCGTAGTGGCACTGCAGGAGCAAGCCACGCTGTCCGCTGAAGCCATCTTTGAACACTGCAGGCCAAAACTGGCACGGTTTAAACAACCAGGACACGTCGTCTATGTTGATGAGTTGCCGCGCA
>Ga0114993_10003030_pt1 | contig 17845 bp, 18 predicted proteins | sample ArcticOcean_MG_C_FD_87042 | JGI IMG/M metagenome (GOLD analysis project Ga0114993, IMG submission 87042) | Marine microbial communities from western Arctic Ocean - ArcticOcean_MG_CB2_150 | ecosystem: Environmental > Aquatic > Marine > Oceanic | place: Arctic Ocean: Canada Basin | collected...
AGTCTGATGGAGACTTCGTTCGCGAGTAGCCGTCCCTCCACGGTCAGTTTGACCTTTCCTGCAACTTCGGACGATTCGGTTAAATGTTGGACTTCATCCGAGACAAACTCTGCCGAGACACCTTCGCTCGTTCGTATAGCCAGTTGGCGTCCTTCGAGTGCCCACGCGTCTGGGTCTAATTGTTCTGCGCCTGCTTCAACCGAGGAACCTTCGGTAATCGCTTTGATGAAACGTTCAGGGGTTCGCATACTCCAGAACCGTCGTTGGGCTAAGTGGCTATGGGCAGCTACTCCTAAGCCCAGGTACTCGCCTTGTGTCCAATACAACATGTTGTGTTGACAGTGTTCTCCGGGTTGAGCCCAATTGGAGATCTCATAGTTGGCTAATCCGGCGGATGAAATCAGATCATCGGCAAGGAGGTACTTGTCAGCTTGGTCATCATCTTCTGGGTGTCTATCTTTGTCCTCCGCAAGCGGAGTACCTGGTTCGACTGTGAGCGCATAGGTGCTGAGGTGTTCGGGGCGCAGAGCTAACGCGCTTTCAACGCTGGTCTTCCAATCTTCAATGCTTTCACCTTTTGCGCCGTAGATGAGATCAAGATTGAGGTGGGCGATACCTGCTTCGCGAATAGTTTGAACGGCTTCGTGAACGTTGCTCGGGTTGTGATCACGTCCGAGTGACGTAAGTACGTGGGGAACCATGGATTGAACACCCAGGCTCACACGGTTCACTCCAGCAGCTACATAAGTTTCCATTTGTTGGCGGTCAACGAGGTCCGGGTTGCATTCGACTGTGAATTCAGCCGTTGGGGCTATGGGAAGTTCTCGAAAAATACTCATCAAGGTGTCCGCTGGCACCAGATTGGGGGTGCCTCCACCAATAAAAACGGATGTGATGTCGGGGAGATTGGTCGAAGCTGTTCGGGCTTGAGCCCGGCAGGCGGCGAGGTATTCATCGATCAGGTGTCCACGGTCGGTCCAGGTCGCGAAAGAGCAATAATCGCATCGCCGAACACAAAACGGGACATGAAGATAGATACCAAATTTTTGGGTTGCTTCGGCGGTCACTAGAACAGGCTCTCTTGCAGAACAAGTTTGTCTAACTCGAAGTCCCCGCGTTCGAGGGGACGTCCCAGAAGTGGCTGAGTGTCAAGCAGAAAAGTCTCACCGAAGCCCGGACGGTCACATGCTGCGAGGCGGCCAACCATTGAGTGGATCGTAAATTCGTGGGCGCCGCGAGTGAGCGCACTGGGGTAAGCCACTAAGTCCATCCAGTGTTCATCATTCAACGCCGGGTTCGCCCATTTCTCGTCAAGTGAACCCCAACCATCTATTTCTTGGGTCTGTAGAACTTTCTCCACTTCGAAGGTTAAGTCTTTGAGGGTGGTTTCAAGTTCACTGTTGCGTTGTCCTCGTAGGTGACCCGCAAATTTTTTTCTGGTGTCTACCGCTTGACCCAGATTAATGGATTGACTGACAAGGTCTTCGAGTTCACGGACCAGAAACCCATCTTCGACGTGAGCCACATATTTGGCAAACCAGGCTCCTTGCTCGATCAACCTCTGCCCACCATCAGATCCTCTTGTAGTTCCGACCTTGGTCGACCCGTCTCGGAATATGGCCACGTACAGCCGGTGGGGATGTGAAAGATATGCGGCCATTCGCTGGTCAATCGAGTCGCGCCCTTTTCGGTGCGCTTGATGCATGTTGGCAGCGGACACGTTGTCAATGACCTGACAACGCTCACAGTGTCGCCCTCGGGTCGATGGCGATAGGCACTCAACGTAGGAGGATCCGTCGACAGAACGTTCTGTTCGACCGATACAACGTCCCGGTTTCTCGACGTCAGTTCGGAATCGCAGATTCAAACCTCGCGCCTCGACTAACACAGCCGATGGGGTCTCATCTGTTTGCACTCTCAGCGACGGTTCGTTGTTCTTCCAGCGGATGCCGGTCAGGTAATAGACGCCATCGACTTGGGAGGTCATCATCTTAGTTGGATGCGCTTCAGGCACTCAGCCGAACGCCAAGCTCGTCAAGTCGGTCAGCTACCTCATCTAATCCGCTATCGAGAATGCAAGCAATGGTACGAAGGTCATCGCGGCGGATCGTTAAAGACGATCCGTTGAACTCTCGTCGTTGGGCTTGGATCATGGTGAGGAAGCGACCCAGTACTGCGGCCTCGGCGCCCGGTACGCGCGCGAGTCGGTCTAGGTTGATGGTGACTTGGCGCTCCAATATTGCGCCGGAATCCTCGGTGATTCCGTCACCACGGGGAAGTAGTTGGCCGACAGGGACTTCGTAGAAGCGGGCGAGTCGCGAGAGTCGAGGCACGGAAATTGCTCGTTCGCCGCGTTCATAGGCTCCAAGCACAGATGCTTTAAATTCGTGGCCGGATTCGGCCTCCACTTCTTGAAGCGACATGCGTTTCTGGCGACGAACGAGCCGGAGTCGTTCACCGACTCGAAGGCTGTAGTTTTCGCCATCAATAAGGTCGCCGCTCAAGGTCATTTCGGCCACGTACGCTCCTTTTCACTACTCGAACATCTGCGACCATAGTTCACGCAGAGTGGTTGTCGAGCAAGTTCGAGCGAAGTAACGCGAGCGCGGAACCCGCGGCCACCGCAGCTGTTTCTGCTCGGAGTACTGATGGGCCTAGCGACACGGTGGGTCTATTAGCAGTCTCAGTTGGCTCCCATCCTCCCTCTGGTCCGATGTAGATGATGGGATGTTTAAGGGTGAGCTGGTCGCCCCCACGGTGGGCGAGTGTCGCGTCGAACATCGACAACGCTTCGGTGACCTCGCGTGTGTCTCGGATGACTGGAACTTTGACCTGTCTAGATTGCATCGCGGCTTCCCGTGCGACGCGAATTAGTCGACTTCGCTGTTGCTCAGACTTGTGTGCATCCCACTTCACAACTGATCGAGCTGACGAAAGTAGGTGGATCTCGTCAACCCCAACCTCAGTTAGTTTTTGGACTATCCAGGTAGGGCGGTCACCTTTGGGAACAACGAAACCGACGGTGAGCCACGGGGAGGGTGGGGGTACTTCGATGATGTCTCCGGTCAAGGTCGGTTTATCGTCGAATGCTGCCTGACGCCACCGACGCGCACCGTCGCTAAGTGTGAGTGGATCTCCTTTGCGTAGTCGAAGCACTCGCCCTAAATGGTGGTGGTCTTCGTTTGAAAACTCTGGAGCCTGCAGATCTTCCACAAAGACATGGGGGCCCGTCGTTCCATCTGGAAGCGCGCCCATGAGCGGTCTACCGAAACGCCGAACGAATTTTGCCAAGGACGGTCCGGTCCCCTGGATCTGCCACTTCCTCGCCTCGTTGTTCTGCCACTTGACGGAGTTGTTCTTCATCGTCTTTGGACAATTGGGAAGGGATTTCGACTTCGACGGAGGCCAGCAGGTCGCCACGTCCCCTGCCTCGCCCCTCTAGGCGTGGTACCCCGTGATCGCGAAGCCTAAAGATTTCACCCGGTTGTGTTCCAGGTGGAATCGCCAGTTCAACAACTCCGTCGAGGGTTTCGAAGCCGATTCGAGCGCCTAATGCAGCTTGCAACATGGTGATGTGTAGTCGCGCGTGCAGGGTGTCGCCATCTCTTACAAATGTGTCGGATTCACCTACTCGGAGGTGAACGTACAGGTCGCCTGGCGGTCCGCCGCGTGGGCCCGCTGCTCCTCGACCGGTAAGACGGAGAGTGGATCCACTGTCAATACCTGCCGGGACTCTCACTTCATACGACATGGTGTCGCGGCGTCGGCCTTCTCCCCGACACACCAAGCACGGAGAAGGTATTTCTTCTCCCAATCCTCCACACGTCGCGCAGGGTGCGGTGGTTACCATTTGTCCGAGGAGGCTCTGTCGCACTTGACGCACCTGGCCAACTCCACCACATGCGTTGCATCTCTGAGCGGATGTGCCTTCGGCGGCTCCCGAACCCGCGCAGCTCTCACAAGCTAAGGCCGTTTGTATTTCGACTTTTTTTTCAACACCGAACACTGCTTCATCGAACTTGAGATCAAGCACCATCTCCTGATCTTCACCTGGAGGAGGCCCAGCGCGTCCTCGGTTTCTGCCTCCTCCAAATGGGTTTCCCCCAAAAAAGTTTTCGAAGATGTCATTCAGGTCGAAATTGAATGGGTCGCCTCCCATTCCCCCGCTCCGGAGACCATCATGACCGAACTGGTCATATCGGGATCGAGCTTCTTCGTCGGAAAGGACTGCGTACGCCTCACTGATTTCTTTAAATTTCGCTTCTGCTTCGTCGTCGTTGGGGTTCGCGTCGGGGTGATATTCGCGTGCAAGTTTGCGGTACGCGCGTTTGAGCTCGTCGGGCGATACGCCGCGATCGACTCTTAACAACTCGTAGTAGTCAGTTGCCATGAGCTGTTTCAGTCCTCGTGCGGTTCACCCAAAGACTCACCGAGCCGGCTGCTGACTACGTGTACAGCGGCCAGTGCCTTCGGATAATCCATGCGGGTTGGTCCCAGAAGTCCGATGCTACCGACCTGTTCGCCGTCGACCTTGTAGGGCGCTACCACCACTGCACATTGAGCAAGTGGTGCGACCCCAGTTTCTGTGCCGATAGCGACGCTCAACCCGCGTTCAACTAGGTCACCTAAGAGACCGACCACGAGTAGTTGCTCTTCGAGCACAGCCAGAACTGACCTAATGGTGGAGACTGCATCGAATTGTCCCGCCATGTTGGCGGTACCACCAACATAAAGTTCCCCGGTCTGATGTGATTGGGGTGTCAAGGCAGCGACGCTTGTGGCAATGAGGTCATCAATTTCTCGTTGGCCTGTGGGATTCACTACCGGAACGCTGCCAAGGGACGTGCCTACAAACGCGCTGTTAAGCGCGGCCGAGGCTGCAGCGATGTGGGAAGTATCGACTTGGGCTCCAGCAACGAGTTCGATCATGGATCGTTCGATCGATCCCGAAGAGGTGATGAGCACTAGCAGGAGTCGCCCCCCGCCTAGGTCAACTAGTTGCGCGGATCGGACGGTAGCTGGGTCGTGCGCTGGTCCAACGACTACGGCGGCGTATGCAGTGAGCTGAGAAAGGAGACGGCTGGTATCCGCAAGGCGTTGTTCGATCTGGCCTTGTGCGTGCCGAAAGAAAGAACTGATCTGCCTGGTTTCAGTCGCATCAAGGTGACCTGGCCCGAGATGGTCTACAAAGTACCGGTACCCAGCATCGGTGGGTACTCGTCCAGCACTTGTATGTGGCTGCACGAGATAGCCGTCGGCCTCAAGGCTTGCCATTTCATTTCGGATCGTTGCTGCGGAGACATCGAGATTCGTTAGATCTGACACTGCACGCGATCCGACGGGTTGGGCAGTGTCTATGAAACTCTCCACGACAGCTCGTAACACTGTCGACTTGCGTTCGTCCACGTCGGCCGACCTAACGATGGTTTAGTGGCCGAATACTAAGCGCGCTATTGCGCTAGAAGTTGACTATCCATCGGGTGGGGGTCAGTCGTCTAGCCGTAATGCAGAGACGAACGCCTCATTGGGTACTTCCACGCGCCCAATTGCTTTCATTTTTTTCTTGCCTTTTTTCTGTTGTTCTAACAGTTTCCGTTTCCGGGTGATGTCCCCGCCGTAGCACTTAGCAAGCACATCTTTGCGTTTGGCTTTCACGGTTTCTCGGGCGATAATCCTGCCCCCAATTGCGGCTTGGATCGGCACATCGAACATTTGCCGCGGAATCAACTCGTGAAGCTTTTCTGCCATGCGACGGCCGTATTCGTAGGCGGCGTCACTGTGGACGATGGTGGAAAAAGCGTCGACGGGTTCACCGTTCAGTAACACGTCAACTTTGACCAAGTTTCCGGCCTGGTACCCGGCGGGTTCATAGTCCAGGCTGGCGTATCCCTGTGTCCGACTTTTGAGTTGATCAAAGAAGTCTGTAACAACTTCGGCGAGAGGGATTTCGTAGTGAAGTTCAACTCTTTCGGGAGACAGGTACTCCATTCGAATCATTTTCCCTCGGCGTCCCTGGCACAGTTCCATCACCGTTCCCGTGTAGTTGGATGGAGTGAGAACGCCTATACGCAACATAGGTTCTTCTATCGTTTCGACTGTTCCCATGTCGGGCAGTTCTGACGGATTGTCGATCGCCATTGTGGACCCATCGTCGGTAGTGACTTTGTACGCCACCGATGGAGCTGTCGCAATGAGGGAAAGGGTGAATTCGCGTTCAAGTCTCTCTCGCACGATTTCCATGTGCAGGAGCCCTAAGAAACCGCATCTGAAACCAAACCCAAGGGCGCCTGAGGTTTCTGGTTCAAATGTCACTGATGCGTCATTGAGTTTCAATTTTTGAAGTGCTTCTCGCAAATCGGGGTATTCGTCGCCGTCGACGGGATAGAGCCCGCAGAACACCATCGGTTTTGGATCTGCGTATCCCTCGAGGGACTGCTCTGCCGGGTTCTTTACCGTGGTGACCGTCTCACCAGATTTTGCCTGCGCTACGTCTTTAATGCTGGCGATGAGGTAGCCGACTTCGCCTGGGCCTAGTTCGTTGACCGGTGTAATGGCTGGCGAACGCACTCCAATTTCTTCCGCATCGTGGGTTCCTCCTGTCTGCATAAATCGAAGCTTTTCGTTGGTGCGGATGCGACCGTTGACAACCCGCATTGAGGACACCACTCCCCGGTACTGATCAAAGTAAGAGTCGAAGATAAGTGCCTGAAGCGGTGCGTCAGGGTCACCTTTTGGCGGAGGTATTCGTTCGACGATGGCATCGAGTAACTCGGCGACACCGTCGCCGGTCTTAGCTGAAATGTGAAGCACTGCGTCGGCGGGCAGCCCGAGAACATTTTCGATCTCGCTCGCGTATAGGTCCGGGTCAGCTGCCGGAAGGTCGATTTTGTTTAAAACGGGAACGATTTCCATGTCATTTTCGATTGCTAGGTAACAATTCGCAAGTGTCTGCGCCTCGATTCCTTGCGCGGCATCAACCAGCAAAACAACACCTTCGCAGGCCGCTAACGATCGACTGACTTCATAGCCGAAGTCGACATGGCCGGGCGTGTCGATGAGGTGAAGGACGTGCCCTTTCCAATTAACTCGAACGTTCTGGGCCTTAATAGTGATTCCGCGTTCGCGTTCCAGTTCCATCGAATCGAGGTACTGGGCACGCATCGATCGTGCTTCGACAGCGCCGGTGATCTCCAAAATTCGGTCCGACAAAGTCGATTTTCCATGATCTATGTGCGCGATGATCGAGAAATTGCGGATACGAGTGGGGTCCATCTCGAACTGAAAGGTATCAACGTCAACCTCAAATGAGTGACTCTCGAGTCATAAGAAGTGCCGCGCGAATGTCGTTGGCGTCTGCGGGATTGAAGGGTGGGGTTGCTAACCTGAGACGGTTGTTATATCTCGTGGCACAGTAGTTCCTTGCTGCTTTGTCGCTGAAAACAAGACAACACCACCTCAAGCCGAAGCAAGAGAAGCACACGTGGCGAACATTAAGAGCCAAATCAAACGTAACCGCCAAACCGAAACCCGTCGGGTTAGAAACAAAGCGGTTCGCAGTGAACTACGGACTCGAGAAAAGGCTGTTTTAGCTGCGGCTTCGGCCGGAGAGCCCACTGACGAGCTCCTCCGAGCGGCACAAAAACGCCTCGATATGGCCGCCTCGAAGGGTGTCATTCACAAAAACGAGGCCGCCCGCCGGAAATCTCGACTGAGTAACAAGAGTTCTTCGTCCGATAGCTGATTCAGCGGGTTAGGTGGGCTAAGCGCGCCACCAGAACTTCCATGAGAATGTCACCGTCGAGAGCGGACTTGCCGCGCAGGTCAAGGTCCGTTTCACCAAGGAGTTCAATAGCTCTACGGATTTTCTTCGGTCCAAGTCGACGCAACTGGGCAACGGCTTTTTTCGCTGGAAAGCTCGAACCTTTGATACCGAGGTGTGCCGCAGCCTCTTTGTCGTTAGATATCCCTGTGCCGTCAAGGCGAAGCATTCGTTCATAATGGGAGTGCAGCGTCGACATCACCTGCAATGGGTGGCGTCCGCCGGCCTTTAACATGCGTTGCAAAACTTCAAGGGCTGCTGTCATATCGCCTCGATCGAGCGCGTCGGTGAGATCCCATGGAGGCACTCCCCCTTCGTCACCCAAAAACGGCATCACCTCAGCTTCACCAACCGTTGCGTCAAACCCGTAAACGCCTTCAAGCGTCAGCATTAACCCCGTCAAGCGAGCTACATCCTCACCTAAATGTTCTACGACGAGTTGACGGGCTGTCGCTTCAAGTTTCAATGGGGAGGCGTCGAAACGCTCTTCGAACCAAGCGTTACGAACCCGCCCAGTTCCAGGGGCGCCCACCTTTACCTGTTCTCCACCAGCCGCCTTCGCTACTTCGAGAAGCTTCTTAGGAACAGCCCCACTCCCCCACTCCACGACCAGATCGGTCGTCGGCGGCGGGTCACCAAGGAGTTCCACGAGTGGTTTCAGTTCATCGGACTTGAACCTGTTGAAACCGCGCACTACCACTATTCGACGATCGCTCAGCAAAGGTGGTGTTTGTACGGCATCAACGACCTGATCGATCGTGTACTCGTCGCCAGTGAGTTCTTCCAAGACAAGAGATCGGTCTTGCCCACCTACCAACTCATCGATCCGAGCGCGGACCGCATCCCCAAGAAGCGAAGGCTCAGGACCCGAGAACACTTGAACCGAGACCTTGCCCACACCTTTGACGTTAGCTTCCAGTTTCGGCCGCATCTGACTAGGAACGGCTGTTTTCTATCAGCACCCGAACCTGTCGTGGTTCAGAAAAGCGCTGTCGAAAGCTTCCGACGCCATTCACTTGTTCGAGGATCATCAGGACTCATTACTTCGAGGAGGTCAACGAATCGTTGCCGAGCAGCATCGTCAGCCTTTACCAGAGTAAGAAGTGTTTCAAGTTCAGCATCAACTTCGTCTGATTGGCCTGAGCTATCCGAGGTTCGGGCGGCGGCGGCTATGCGTCGACTCTCAGATGACTCGGGAATTCGTTCCAAGAGACTCAGCCCCTCTTCGACGCGGTCATCTAAAATCAGTAACTCTGCGAGAGCAAGAACAGCTTCCACATGATCGGTTTGCAACTCCAAAGCCGACCGCAGAGATGCTTCATCACCCGCTGCGACAAGCAGATCGATCTGGCTTTCTTCTTCGCTAGGCAATAGACGTCTTACGAAATCTTCCAGCATGGGCTCGCCTTGAGCTCCCATAAACCCATCAACTGCCTGACCGTCTTTGAACGCGACCACCATCGGTATCGATTGAACCTTGAAGGCTTGAGACACACCCGGATTTTCATCAACGTTGATTTTGACGCCAATGACCTTCCCTCCCTGCGCGTCAATAACCTTCTCCAAAAGCGGGCCCAAGGTTTTGCAAGGTTCACACCAGGGGGCCCACAGATCGATGACCACTGGAACTTCGTTACTCTTTTCGACGACCTGTTGCTCGAAGTCTTCGTCGGTGACGTCGATCATGTCCTGTCCTTTTCATTCCGCGGTATTGAGGTCGGCAATGAGACTAGATCCCAGCAAGATGTAGTTTCGAGACCACACCAATCTGAGGAGCGCCGTGGTTAAGGGTATTGAGGAAACACCGGTAACGGAGTGGCTATCTACTCATGTCAAAACTCTTAAGGAACCACTTCAGTTTGAACTGATAATCGGCGGTCATTCCAATCTCACGTATCGAGTGACCGACCAGGGTGGTCAGAGATGGGTGCTCCGGCGGCCACCGCTGGATCATGTACTGAGCGGGGCGCATGACATGGTTCGCGAACATCGCCTGCTTTCCTCGCTAGCCGACAGCGCGGTGCCGGTGCCAGCGGTGGTGGGTCTTTGCACTGACTCCGAAGTCACTGGCGCGGATTTCTATGTCACTGACTTTGTTGACGGCCACATACTCAGAGACCCACTGTCTGCTGCCGCAGTTCCTTTTACACAACGTCAGCACCTGGGAGAACAGCTCATTAGCGCTTTAGCGGCTATTCATTCAGTGGATCTCGAGTCAACAGGTTTATCGGATCTTGGAAAGCGGGAGGACTATGTGGCGCGACAGTTGCGCACCTGGCTTCGCCAATTCAACGCGATGACTTCCCGAGAGTTACCCATCATTGAACGAGTACATGACGCACTGGTGGACAATATTCCCGAACAGCGAGAAGCGACGCTAATTCACGGAGACTTCAGACTAGATAATTGTCTCGTTACGTCGAATGGAGATATTGCTGCGGTACTTGACTGGGAGATCTCTACTTTGGGCGACCCGTTAGCCGATCTAGGGATTTTGCTTGCATATTGGAGCGAGCCAACCGACGATTTTTTACCGCTTGGCGATGCTGCGACTACTGATCGCGGTTTTTTGAGTCGATCTGAGCTGGTAGCCACCTACCAAAAACAAACAGGACGCGATACCAGCGATATGGAGTTCTTTTTTGCCTTCGCTAGTTGGCGCTTAGCGTGCATTCTGGAGGGAGTGCATGCCCGATATGTCGGGGGTGCCAATCCTGAGATTCCCGACGAGGTCGAAATTTTCCCTCACAGCGTGATCTGTCTCGCAGAACGCGCAGCCGCCATACTTGGCGTCTAGACACTTCCGCTCTGCTACATCACTTTCGGCCCTGCACTAAGTTCGGGTCTATGAAGATCGATGGCGGTATAGGTGTTGACAGCGGGTTTGACGGGATTATGGACAAATCTCGTGAGCAAGAAGAGATCGGTTACGACGGTCTATGGGTTCCAGAAACGAGTCATGACCCCTTCACGATGCTTCCCCTTATGGCCCAAGCGACGGAAAAGGTTGAGCTCGGCACCAGCATCGTGGTTGGGTTTGCCAGAAATCCAATGGACCTTGCATATAGCGCCAACGACATCCAATTAATTTCGAAGGGCCGTTTCACCTTGGGGTTGGGCAGTCAGATCAAAGCTCATATCACTAGGCGTTTCTCAATGGAATGGTCTAAGCCAGCGGCCCGGATGCGAGAAATGATTCTGGCCACCAAAGCAATTTGGCATAGTTGGAACTCTGGAGAGAAGCTCGACTTTCGGGGCGACTTTTACCAACACACGTTGATGACACCATTTTTTCATCCGGGTGAGAATCCCTACGGCGCTCCCAAAATGGCTCTCGCCGGCGTCGGACCACTCATGACAGAAGTGGCTGGCGAAACTTGCGACGTGTTCCTCGCCCATGGCTTCACAACCGAGAAGTACCTACGCGAACAGACTCTTCCTGCACTGGAAAGAGGCGCTGAAAGAGCCGGCCGTACCCTCTCCGACGTAGAGATCTCTGGGCCGTTGTTCGTCGTCACTGGCAACAACGAGGACGAACTTGAGAAAGCGAAGGAAGGAACCCGTCAACAAATCGCGTTCTACGGATCAACGCCTGCCTACAGGGGTGTGCTGGAGTGCCATGGCTGGGGTGACATGCAAACCGAACTCAACTCCTTGTCTAAAGAAGGTAGATGGGTGGAGATGGGCAGCCTGGTGGATGACGAAATTCTTGACGCTTTTGCTGTTGTTGGAGAACCCGAACAAATTGCCGAACAGCTAAAGCAACGTTTTGGAGACATTGTGCAGCGTCTCAGTTTTTACGCCCCGTACCGATCCGATGCCAAACGTTGGCGCAAAGTGTTCGAAGACCTCAAGGCGACTTGAAGTGATAGCGGCTCTTCCTGAATCGGTGGAGATCCGCGAGGTTGGACCCCGCGATGGGTTACAGAACGAGACCACGATTCCGGTCAAAGAACGCATCGCTCTCATTGATGCTCTATCAGGCACTGGCCTCGCAGCGATCGAAGCAGCTTCATTCGTTCATCCCAAAGCGATCCCACCCATGGCTGGGTCCGCCGAAGTTATGAAGGGCATCACCCGTGTCCCGGGGGTTCGCTACCGCGCTCTTGTCCCTAACGAAAGAGGCGCTCTTGATGCCCTTGAGTGCGATGCTGACGAAATCGAAGTGGTGATGTCGATTTCGGAAACACATAACCACAAAAACATCAATATGTCTCCCGATGAGTCAGTCCAACAAATTATTGAACTCACCGATTTAGCCCATCAGAAGAAAACGCCCGTCGAAGCAATCCTGTCAACCGCGTTCGGATGCGCATACGAGGGTGACATTGCTCCTAACCGGGTCGCTCATTATGCGCGAAGAGTTCTCGACGAGGCTGGAGTTGACGGGTTGTCCTTTGGTGATACCAGCGGAATGGCAACTCCCAGAGTTGTTCTTGAATTACTAGATGCACTTGAAGACGTCGGCATTGAAACCACTCAAATCGGCCTTCATTTTCACAACACGCGAAATACTGGTTTAGCCAACATCATGGTTGCTATGCAGCAAGGCGTTCGACGTTTTGATGCCGCTATCGGCGGTCTAGGTGGTTGCCCGTACTCCCCGGGGGCGACGGGCAACGTCGCCACTGAAGATGTGGTCCATATGGTCGAAGATTTGGGCGCGTCAACGGGCATTGACCTTGAACAGTTAATACGGTGCGGACATCTCGCTGAGGAACTGGTTGGGCGCCAGTTACCCGCTCAAGTTCTTCGCTCGGGTCCTAGAACCAGAACCATTAGCAGCTGACGCGAGAGTCACGCTACGACACCGTCGGAACGCAAACCCTGAATCTGTTCTGGGTCGTAGCCAGCCACGCTTTCCAGTATGTGATCGGTATGTTGGCCCAATGTCGGTCCAGTGGATCTGATCTGGCCAGGGGTACGAGAGAATCGGGGAACCGGAGCAGCCATGGGAACCTCTTGCCCCAGAATTTCGTCCTCGTATCGCTCAATCAGTTCGCGAGCCGCGAATTGTGGATCTGTGATCATGTCAGGCGCAGTGAAAATTCTGCCATAGGGAATCGCTTGTTCATCGAGTAGAGCTTCTAACTCTTCCACGCGTAGCTTGGCTGTCCACCCTGCAATAATTTCATCAAGTTCTGTTTGATTTATTCCCCGACTTTCATGAGTCCTATATCGGGGATCTTCCGCAAGTTCTGCTCGGTTCATCGCGACACAGATACGTCGGAAGATCGCATCGGCATTACCAGCGATTAGAACATCTGCCCCGTCCAGAGTCGAATAAACGTTCGACGGCGCTACCCCTGGAAGCACAGAGCCCGTGCGCCCTCGTACATGACCTCCCAGGTCGTAGTCAGCAATAGTTGATTCCATGAGAGCAAATACTGCTTCGTAGATAGCCACGTCGACCTCTTGTCCCCTGCCGCTCTGTTGACGTTCGTTAAGCGCAGCCATCGTCCCGATCACTGCAAAAAGTGAGGCGATAGCGTCACCGAGACTTATGCCTGCCCTCGTCGATTGCCTGTCGGGCCAGCCCGTAGTGTGTCGAATGCCTCCCATAGCTTCGCCGATGGAACCAAATCCCGGATCAGTTGCTCGGGGCCCTGTCTGACCAAACCCTGAGACGTGGGTCATGACAAGGCCCGGGTTGTCACTAACGAGATCGCCGTAGCCAAGTTGCCAATCGGCAAGCCGTCCCGGAGTGAAGTTTTCTAAAACAACGTCGCTCGATTTTGCCAAACGACGCACCACTGTCCGTCCTTCGGAGGTGCGCAGATCGATAGCAATTGACTTCTTGTTACGGGCAATCGCTGGCCACCAGTAGCTGTGACCGTCAGGGTCGCAGTGACCCCATTTTCGCATGGGGTCCCCACCGGAGGGAGGTTCGACTTTGATTATTTCTGCTCCGTAATCTCCGAGTAGCTGACCGGCGAAAGGACCAGCAATAAAACTTCCGAGTTCTAAGACTCGGATTCCCGTGAGTGGACCAGTCACGCTAACTACCCAGAGGGGCGCAATCGCCTTCGCAATCATCACCCTCTTGGGTTGAGGGATTCGCCGGTCGATGCAGGACTCCTGAAGTAGGAGTAACACAAAGTTCGTTCTCGTCGACGACGCAGTCAGCATCGACGATCATCGAATAGCCGTCTGGTTCATGAGGGGGCCACAACACGACAACCTTGGGTCGTTGCTCGACGTTGCGTGCGGCGCTCCGACTAATCGGGCAGCGTAAATTTCCCTGATCAAAACGAAACGTCATGTGAGCGACGTGGGAGGTCTCATCGTCGCGCACAGTCAACAAAAAAGCGGAATAGCCGTATCGTTCCAACTCTGCTTCAAGCTGGCCAGGATCGACAGAAATGCTCATGATCGAGAGCCTAGGCGCCGTGATCAAGCCAACAAACCTTGAGTTGCATCACAAGGGCGCGCTGGTAGCTTGGGTCTCTTCGGGGCTATAGCTCAGTTGGTAGAGCACTTCCATGGCATGGAAGGGGTCAGGGGTTCAATTCCCCTTAGCTCCACGCGAAAATGAATTGAGGCGGAGCCATGAACCGTTTGTTCATGGCTCCGTTACTCAACGGTGTCAACCAATTTGCCGAAACATTGTTCGACTTATCATTTGGCTGTTCTGGTTCGCGAGTAGCTGTTGAATTGACGCATCGGCGAACATCGCTGTGCTCGCTTCTTGAAGCGCTGAAAGTGAATCGGTCCACGTGACAGCTATGTACCGGCCGGTGCGTTCCCCAGCCGCGATCATCTGACCGAACCGTTGACCGGTGCTCCCAGCGCTCATGTGCGACCAGTACGTGTCGGCATTGGACGCCCAGGTGGCATCGTCAATGGGATCACCGCTGACCTGGAGAATTGAACCAAAAGATCCGTCGGGTGTTCCTCTTTCGGCTTTGGTTTGCACCAAAACGCGCGAAATCAATTGAATGCCCGCCTCTTGCATCTTCGGAGCTGCCGCAGCACTAGCTGCCGATATCCCTGCTACAGCAGAATCAATCGAATCGAATTCAACCGCGACTCCTATGACACCTGCCTGTTCGCCACCCATCACCGTTTGGCTAATTCTAATTCTTGATGCCCCTGCGGACTCCATGTGTGGACGTGCGTTCACGTTAAACGCCTCCACAAACAAAGTCGGGTCGGGAGCACGCAACATGTTTGCGACCGTGTAGCTCATCGTCTCTCCTGAGTTTTCGTTGATCTCCACGAGACCAAAGTTGAGTCAGTCAAACACACGCTCGTGGTGGGTGCCCTTCCAAATCGCTGTGCGCTAAAGGAGATACCTATCAGCCGCTAACCACTGAGAACCAGAAATCGCGTCGTCGGTGCCTTCAATAGCAAAGTTAATTCCAAGACGTGGAACGGACCGTTGGTCAGGCCAGCGAAGCCTTATTTTTGAGTTCACGGATGTGAGCGAGCCCGCAACGTTCGGCCAGCTTGACGAGCCACCACGCTGCGTCCAAGTCAAACCATTTGGATCCGAACCTTGCAGAAGTTGGCAACTCATGATGGTTGTTGTGGTAGCCCTCACCCGAAGTCAATCCCGCGAGCCAATGCGAGTTAGTTGCACTGTTTTGGTAGGGACGCCGACCGAAGGTGTGCCCGACGGCGTTAATAGCACCAGAAAGCATTACGTAGCTCACCACATGAAACCCGAACGCTAGAGGCCCTTGCCACCACCCCAGCCACAGGGATAAAAGCGCAGTAGAGACCAGCAACCCCAGCGGACCACGATCAAACAAAAGTCGGTCCCAACGGTCAGGACCGAGGTCTTTCCCCCACTTCTCAACAGTGATGGGGTCGTTCGCTGCGCGCCGGTACATCCAAAAGTTGGTGAACTGTACGCGAATCCAACCAACTTGTGCTGGAGAATGCGGGTCCTCTTCCTCATCGGTATAGACGTGATGTTTGCGATGAACTGCCGCCCACTCTCGAGCCTTCACGCCCGTTGTCAACCACAAGAAAAACCGCAGAAAGAAAGCAACTCCTGGGTGAAATGTGACGGCTTTGTGGGCAAGTGACCTATGCAGGTACGCAGAAGTAGTCAGAGTTGAGACCTGGGTCACGGTGAAACCGACGAGGAGGGGGATGAGTATCTGCACGGCAGTCCTAGCTCGAAATACCCGAACAGCATGCCCGATGAAGTGCCCGAAGGCCACACCTGTGCCAATCCTCTCTCCATCGTTTAATTCTGAGAGACTGAAACAATGGAACAGTCACACGTAGACGAAGGTGCGGTAACAGTCGAACGCGTCGACCGTGTTGCTGTGGTGCGACTCAATCGCCCAGAACATCTCAACGCTTGGAATCACGAAATTTCTTCTGGGTTAGATGCAGCTCTGCGAGACTGCTCAGAAGACCCTGACGTTCGATCAGTCGTCATCACCGGCACTGGACGAGCTTTTTGTGCAGGCGCGGACCTTTCAGGTGGGGGCGACACGTTCGACTCAGAACGGGATCGCGACTTGGAGGACACCAGCGAGGCAAGAACTCCCAAGCTGCTTCCCCATCAGGTACCAAAACCCGTGATTGCTGCTATCAACGGTCCCGCCGTCGGGGTCGGCGCAACCTACCCGCTGATGTGTGACATCCGAATCGCCGCGCAGAGCGCACGCATTGGTTTTGTGTTTAACCGAATCGGGATGTTGCCCGAGTTGGGGTCGCACGCCCTGTTACCTAGAGTCGTTGGATTTTCAAACGCATCACAATTGCTTATGGGTGCGGAGATAGTCGATGCCGAAAAAGCACATTCGATGGGTTTAGTTTCGTCGGTGCACCCTGATGAGGAACTGGTGGAAGAAGCCATCAACCTCGCAACGCGTCTTTCCATCGCAGCTCCAGTTTCAGTAGCAGCAACAAAAAAACTGCTCTGGAAAGGCCTATCGCTAAGTTGGGACGAAATGCATCAGATGGAAGAACCGGTATTTGAGTGGGTCGGGCGACAACCTGACTCAGTCGAAGGGATCAACGCCTTTCTAGAAAAGCGTCCCGCAAACTGGACTATGAACCCTTCTAGGGATCTACCGAAGGAGTTGTTTGATTAATATGGCAGCATTTGATCACTTTGCGTTTGCATGTCAAAACCTTGAGGAAGGCGTCGCTCACGTCGAGTCTCTGACAGGTGTACGAGCCGCCCCTGGCGGGCCACATCCGGGAGTCGGAACTCACAACGCCTTGCTCTCCCTGGGAAGTGACGTTTACCTCGAAATCATTGCGGCCGACCCCAGCCAGGCTGACCCCTCAGGTGCTCGTCCGTTCGGAATAGACGACCACCCTGACCCTCGGCTGGCTGCGTTCGCGATTCATCCCGGGGACGGCGAAAGCATTGATGCTGTTGCTGAGAAAATTCGGAACCACGGAACGGATCCTGGACCTATCGTCGCTATGAGTCGCCTGAAACCCGACGGCGAGGAGATCAGTTGGCGACTGACCCGGTCGAACAGATTGGGATTAGTGCCTTTTGTGATCGACTGGGGCCATACCGCCAATCCGGCGACAATCACCCCAAAGGGGTGCTCCTTAATAGAGGTTCGTGGAACTCACCCACAACCCGACCAGATCACTTCGTTGCATCAACAACTTGGCCTCAGCGTTAAAGTTTCCGAGGGCCCATCGTCGGTAGAAATCATCCTCGAGACACCGAACGGCACGGTCTCACTGTCGTCATAACCCAGGTCCGCCACGAACAGCACACATCGGGCGAGCTACTGCACGCTCGCGCCGTCAACCCAAGGATGCGAGCACTTTGGCCGGCTCGCAATCATCGCGATTGAGTTGCGTTGTTTGGGAAGAAGCCAGGTAAGCACACGCAACACTCGTTCGGCCGGTTTGAGCAACAGTTTCCGCATAGTCCACCCTCGGAGGTCCGCTGTCTCATATGGCAGGTTCAGGCCATAGAAAAAGTTGAAGCCGTGTTCTCCGGTGGGGTCACATGAGCGAATCGTTTTTCGAAACTCACGCTCAGTCCAACGATAAATGTGATTCGGAATTGGCCCATTCTCTAACCCTCCCGAC
>Ga0114993_10003032_pt1 | contig 17841 bp, 17 predicted proteins | sample ArcticOcean_MG_C_FD_87042 | JGI IMG/M metagenome (GOLD analysis project Ga0114993, IMG submission 87042) | Marine microbial communities from western Arctic Ocean - ArcticOcean_MG_CB2_150 | ecosystem: Environmental > Aquatic > Marine > Oceanic | place: Arctic Ocean: Canada Basin | collected...
ATGGTAATGGAACGGAGACCCAACGCTAATTACTGTCATCAATGACAAGTCCTATGGACTCACTCCCGTGCTCGAAAGCACTGACAAGCACAAACACTCGCCTAACGCCGGCGTGCCTGAATCGTAATCTCCACTCGACTGTCCCCAAATAGATGCTTTGATTCAGTGGTTGTCCTCGCGGGAGTCGTGTTGGGGGGAAAGCACTGGCGGTAGGCCTCGTCCATCGCATCAAAATCTGCTAGGTCAGCCAAATGCACTTCTGCCTTAACAATGTCGCTCATTTCCAGCCCCAACTCCTCGAGAACTTTGGCGATCACGTTCAATACTGATGTCGTTTCGGCGGCCACATCACCAAGTACCGCCCGACCCTCAGCAAAATCGGCGGCAACCAACCCGGAAAAGTAGGCATACAAGTCGTCGAGTACAACCTGACTAAACGGCGCCGTCGACTCAGGGATAGAAACAGGCTGAATGCGATCGATCATTGTCTGGGCGAGGCTCAGGTGGATGGAATACGGCGCAGCATCTGATCAATATTCTCGGAGGACTAGGATGCCAAGTAAACAATTTTCATCGCACGAATGATCAGAACCTCTATAATCCGACCTGCCCTCCTTGTTGTTCCGTGCCCCAGGTGCCTTTTTTGTGACGCTTACCATGGATTCTTTGCGCAATATCGCCATCATCGCACACGTCGACCACGGCAAAACAACACTGGTCGATCAATTGCTTCGCCAGTCCGGAACGCTTGGCGCTCATGCAAAAATACCCGACCGAGTGATGGATTCCAATCAACTGGAGCGCGAAAGAGGCATCACCATTCTAGCCAAGAATACGGCAATCCGTTGGCAGCGTTGGCGAATCAACATCATCGACACACCGGGGCACGCGGACTTTGGCGGGGAAGTAGAACGCGTTCTGTCAATGGTGGACTCGGTCTTGCTACTGGTTGACGCCGTAGAAGGACCCATGCCACAGACTCGTTTTGTTACTCAAAAGGCGCTTGCACAAGGGCTCAATCCTATCGTTGTCGTCAACAAAGTCGATCGCCCTAGCGCTCGGCCAGACTGGGTCCTCGGGGAGACATTGGAATTGTTTGATCGCCTTGACGCCACGGAAGAACAACTCGACTTTCCGATCGTCTATGCATCTGCACTGCAGGGCTGGTCTAGCCTGAGCCCTGTCGATGATCGTGACTCAGGCATGGGTCCCCTGCTTCAGACGATCACCACTCATGTGCCGCCGCCAGCCGTTAACGCCAGCGGCCCGTTTCAAATGCAAATCAGCGCACTGGACTACTCCAGTTACGTTGGCGTAATCGGCATTGGACGCATTCAACGTGGCACTGTGTTCAGAAATAGTCAGGTTAAAGTGGTGGGAACAAACGGGCCGATTCGTAGTGGGCGCGTGCTGCAGATTCTCGGATTTCACGGTCTTGAACGTATTGAAGCTGAGACCGCCACTGCAGGTGACATCGTTGCCATCACCGGCCTGGATAATCTTCGCATCTCAGACACGTTATGTGATCCAGAAACGGTCGAGGCCATGCCTCCTCTGAGTGTCGAAGAACCCACCCTGAGTATGACTTTCCAAGTCAACAATTCACCGTTTGCAGGGCGCGAGGGGAAATTTGTTACCAGTCGCAACATAAGAGAACGCTTGGACACGGAATTGATTCATAACGTGGCGCTACGTGTCGAGCCATTAAATGACCCTGACAAATTTCGCGTCTCCGGTCGAGGAGAGCTACACCTATCGATACTGATTGAGAACATGCGCCGCGAAGGCTTTGAGTTGGCCATATCCCGGCCAGAGGTCATCGTGCGAGAAGTTGACGGTAAAACTCTGGAGCCATGGGAAACACTCACGATAGACACTGAGGCTGCTTTTCAGGGCAAGATCATGGAACGACTGGGTGAACGTCGTGCGGAACTTCAAAATATCGTGCCCGACGGTGACAATCGAGTGCGCCTGGATTACATGGTCCCCAGCCGCGGCTTAATGGGGTTTCGATCCGAGTTTCTCAGCATGAGCTCAGGCACGGGGCTAATGCACCATGCCTTCGACCATTACGGGCCGCGCCCTTCTGCGGCGCTGGGCAAGCGGAACAATGGGGTGCTGGTCTCCATGGCCAAAGGTAAGGCCCTCGCTTATGCACTCTTCAATCTGCAGGAAAGGGGACGACTATTTATCGGTCATGGCGCAGCGGTCTACGAGGGAATGGTCATTGGCATCCATTCCCGGGAGAACGATCTCATGGTTAATCCGCTAAAGGGCAAACAGTTAACCAATATACGGGCCGCCGGCACCGATGAAAACATCTTGCTCACGCCCCCCATCGACACCACGTTGGAATACGCACTCGAGTTCATTCACGACGACGAACTGGTGGAGGTCACACCCAGTGCTATTCGGATTCGAAAGAAACTGCTGCGCGAAACCGAAAGAAAGCGCGCCAGTCGTGCTGCCTAAGGGTCATTAACACCGATACACCCAAGCGCTTCTCCTCGACACGCAATGGTACTCCACCCATAGACCCTCGCCGAACCCACCGCTCAGTCAACAATAAATAACTTTGCGCCAGTTGTTGTCGTTGATCGGTGCGGGGCATCGCCAAAATCGGACACCTGGTAACTCATGCCAGAGCTAAGTCGAAACATCCGACCGTCCTTGAGTTCGCTAATCAGTTCGCCCTCGAGCACATACAAAACATGCCCCCGATCACACCAGTGGTCTGCAACATAACCTGCCGAATACTCGACGCAACGAACGCGCAGTTCACCCATGTTGAACTCGCGCGTGGTTACCGAACCGTGTTCGCCTGGTAACGTAACGGGTTCTACATCGGCCCACGCTGTTACCGTAAACGGCAATGAAGGAAATTTCATAATCAGCTTACCCTTGAATGAGTTTAAAGATAACAAGCGCACGTCTTCCGTCCTCAAGATCACGCTTAGAGTCTCTGTCGGTCCCGGCACCTTTACTTTGTAACGATAACGGCAATCGTTACATTCAACAAAACAAAGAATGCTCAGTGACATCAATGGTTCGCGGAAACGACTTCATCGAATGAAATGTGCCGAAGCAGAGTCGATCAGTCATTGCCCCGACATTCAATATCCCTTTGGGACCATGTGGTTGAGTTTTGATTATATTATTTTTACCCATACTATAGAGGGCCAGTGAGACATCAATGGACAGGCTAAATAACACGCCTGACTGTCTTCGGGTAAGGATCACCATTAATTTAGGGAGGAACAAAATAATGACGTTATTAACAAGCAAGAAGGCATTGGCCACTCTAGTAGCCGGTGTTTTTTTGACGCTGTCGACTGGCGTTGCATTGGCAGGGCCAATCACGCTCAACATGGTAGGTGCGTGGCCGCCCAAAATCTCGGCGGCCGCAGATGTGGGAATCCGTTTCATAGAGGAAGTCAATAAACGGGCACAAGGAAAACTCGTCATTAAATTCAAAGGCGGAAAAGAAATCGTGCCAACATTTGACCAGCCAGAAGCACTGGTCCGTGGAGTCTTTGATATCTGGTACGGAGCACCAAACTATTGGGCGGGTATTGTTCCAGGCGGATATGTCACTGAGATGTCTCCCTACGACATTCCGGACAACGGACCGGGTAGCGAGTTGTTTGACTTCATGGTCAACATGTACGAAAAGAAAGGCGTTCGATATCTCGGACATTTTTCGGGTGATCTCGGCACAGGCAATCACTTCATGTACACGCAACAGAAGGTCTCCAGCATCGCGGACTTGAAAGGCCTGAAAATTCGCGTACCGCCGTTGACTCGTTTCTTTGTCGATGCGGTTGGAGGCGAGCCCGTCACCCTACCCCCGTCAGAGGTCTATCTCGCTCTGGAAAGGGGGACCGTTGAAGGCTTTACCTGGCCCTACTACGACGGCTTTACCTCTTTTGGATGGCAAGAAGTGTCGAAATATGTGATTGGTCACCCGCTTTACCGGGACGGCATCAGCATAAAAATGAACCTGGCCAAGTGGAATAGTCTTTCGCCAGAGCTTCAAGGCATCATGCTTGAGTCTGTCGCTGCCATTCAAGCCTGGTCTCGCGGTTGGATATCGGCCTACCAAAACACGCAGTTGGCTGGCATGATCAAGGGTGGAATGAAAGTAATCCACTTTTCAGAAGCTGATGCCAAACAGTGGGACGAAGTCTCCAATAACGCCTTGTGGGCACACTTCAAGAAAGCGATGAGTGCGGATGATTATTCACGCGCCAGAAAACTAATGGGGCTTGACTGACCGTAAGTAAATAAGTCATAAACCAACGGGTCAGGTCTTAGCGGTCTGGCCCGTTGGATACTCCTCGGACATGCTGTTAATCAATCACGCTTACCGAGTTCCCTTACGGCATCCTCAATATCGAAAACGCGAGCCATACAGGTATCCTGTGCTGAAGAATCATTGATGGCCGCTCTAGTCCGACTTTTTGACCGAATACTGCTGGCCGGCGGAATACTGTCAGGGTGTGTTCTGATCATTATTATGCTGATGGTCACGGTCAAGGTCATCTTTCGATACGTCCTGAATGAGGGGTTGATCGGTGTTGACCTCTTGAGCGGCACGCTGCTTGTTTACATGACGTTTCTCGGTGCCGCCTGGGTGTTGAAGCACGAACAACACGTGGTGCTCGATGTCATATTAAATCAAGCAAGCCCCAACAGTGCCCGTTGGATGCGTATAACAAGCTCTTTACTCGGTGCTGGGATTTGCTTTGTGGTAGTTGTGTTCGGGACATGGGAATCCATTAACTCTTTCCAACGTGGCATTCTGATTCCTGCGGAAATCGAAATTCCACGGGTTGTCAATCTCTGGATTATCCCGGCAGGTTGCTTCTTGTTATCTTGCCAGTTTCTTCGACGAGCGCTATGTCATTATTTGTCCGAATCAAAACTGATCAACGATCCAAACGAGAACATCTGAGCTGATGGATTGGCCATTCCTGATGTTGTTCTTTTTCGGCGGCTTGTCCGCTCTGCTGCTTCTCGGTCTACCGGTTGCGTTCGCGTTTTTATTCGTTAACGTCATTGGAGTCTATGTCTTCTGGGGAGGGGCAATAGGCTTGCAGCAGTTAATCCTTAGCATAGACAGTTCCATTTCTACTTTTGTGCTGGTACCCGTCCCCATGTTCATCCTTATGGGTACCGTAATTTTTCACTCAGGCATTGCATACCGAATGATCGATGTGTTGGATGAATGGCTGGGAAAAATTGCCGGACGTCTAGCGCTCTTATCGATCGGTGCCGGCTCCTTATTTGCCACTCTGACCGGCGTCGCGATGGGTAGCGTCGCCATGCTGGGTTCAACACTGGTTCCAGACATGGAACGTCGTGGGTACAGCAAATCGATGTCCATCGGTCCGATACTGGCGAGCGGAAGCCTGGCGATTATGATCCCACCGAGCGCCCTCGGAGTGATACTCGCGAGCATGGGCCAGTTTTCAGTTGGCAAGCTGCTAATCGGCATTCTCCTACCAGGGCTGTTATTGGCAGTTGTTTATGCGACCTACGTCGTCATCCGTTGCCACATTCAACCGCATCTAGCACCGGCGTACGAAGTGGCATCGACTGCGATCAGGCCACGGATAATGAGAACGCTTCAGTACGTTCTTCCACTCGTCATTATTATTGGCGTTGTGATCGGGACGATCTTCGCCGGTGTGGCCACACCCACCGAAGCGGCGGCTTTAGGGGCTTTGTTCTGCTTCTTGCTAGTAGCGTGCTATGGAAAGCTGACTTGGCAAGTGATCAAGAAATCCGTTGCGGCGGCGACCACCATCTCGGTGATGGTTTTTGTCATTCTGACAGGGTCAGCGGCATTCAGCCAGATACTGGCATTCACCGGCATTACGATCGGCATTACGGAACTGGCACTTTCCTGGTCGGAACACCCTATCCTGATTCTGATCGCCATGCAGCTGATTCTGCTGCTGTTGGGCATGTTGATTGAGCAGACGTCAATCGTAATGATCACAACACCAATCTATTTCCCCATCGTTAGTGCGTTCGGTTGGGATCCAGTCTGGTTCGGCGCCATCATGCTGCTTAATCTCGAGATGGCGACCATTTCACCGCCCTTTGGTTTATCACTGTTTGTGATGAAAGGCATTACGTCAAAAGATACAACGATGGGTGACATCTATCGTGCGGCCCTGCCTTTCGTCGCCCTGAACCTACTGGTCATGGGACTTATGATTGCCTTTCCCGGCACCGTCCTATGGCTGCCGGACCTCATGAGATAAGTGTTTCCCGAGTGAGCAGCCGCATCCTCGACGCTCATTTAGAATCACTAATCGTCCGACTCCATTCCGCCTCCGCCGAAGGTTGTAGGTATATACCGCGGCGCACCAATGGCGCGGCTGAAGCGAACTTTCGTCATCACCGGATTAAAGGGCTCTGGTGGTCGCACAACCTGCAGATCTACTTCCACCCTCGCGGCGATAAATTCAGGGCCTGGTCGATTCAACGCGCGTCGTAAAATCCCTTCAAATTCATCGGTAGTATCAACCGTCTGCGCTTGGTCAACACCTAGACTTTGCGCGAGCTTGGCAAAATCGAGCTCCTTATTGGTCAAAGGCTGCCCCCCTGACGCCGCATGAACACCATTTTGAATCAGAATAATCGTTAGGTTCTGGGGCGCCACCGCACCCACCGAAGCGAGCGCACCCATATGCATCAACAAACCCCCGTCTCCCTCAACAACCACCACCCGCCGATCGGGCTGAACCGCTGCTAATCCCAATGCAAATGGCAGCGCCAGTCCCATTGCATCTTCAAAATAAAAGTTTTCCGATCGGTCATTCACCACCGCCCATAGATAAGATGAATTGCCAAGGCAAGTGACCACCAGCGCCTCTGATGGCAATTGCGCCGCAAGAACTTCAAAGTACGCTTTGCGACTTGGTAGTTGTGGATTCACCATTGCACATCCTCGCGCCCCATCAACAGGACAAACGGCTGAGAGGCTTCTTCCGCATAAGTGGCCGCCTCCTTGACCTGACTATCGATGGGCGCATCAGGACGAACCACTGCGTGATGGAGTCCCATTGCCTCTAACACGGGCAACGTCACACGGCCTTTGGGAATGTGGTAGAACACCGGATCGCGCGGTGACCCCCTAAACGAAGCCAAAATCAACAAAGGGATCTGGTAGCGCATCGCCAGTGAGACCATGCCCGCCCCCATAGTCATAATTCCAACGTTCTGAACCAAAAGCACAGTCCGTGCACCACCAATCCGAGCGCCACACGCAATAGCAAGCGCCTCTTCTTCGTGGGTCGCACGAATTAACTGCATATCAACATGGTTTTCTATTTGTACTAATAATTGCCCTAACCAACCATCGGGCACCGTCACCGCCATTCGAAAATCTAAGTCGCAGAGCGTATCCAGCAACTGGGACGGTCGATGTGGAAGAACCTCAGTCATTGTTTTATGTTCACCTGCATCGCCAACAAGTGACCGGGAGAACACTCCTTCGAAAGTTATTGATAGTTATAGTAGCATTAGCCCCGGTCATCAACGATGATTCTATCCAACTTTCCCTGAGGGCCCACATAGCGTGGTCCTGAAATAGTTCACCAGCCCACTCGCGGAGACTTAGTTGAAAAACTTTGATTACAAGCTGCCGGCATCTCTAGATGAATTAACCGACATGCTCAGTCGTGGCGAGCACACAGCCCGGTTACTCGCAGGAGGCACAGATCTAGTTGTCGCCATGAGGGGGCACCGCATTACTCCAGAACTTGTGATCGACACCAAGCGCGTAGAAGAGTTAAACGAACTGTCGTTCAATGATCACACAATGATACTGGGCGCTTCGGTGACCTGTCGCACCGTCTGTCGAGATCCACAAGTTGTTAAAAACTTCCCCGCATTGATTGATTGCGCGACTTTGATTGGTGGAACTCAAATTCAGAACCGTGCCACGTTGGGGGGAAACCTATGCAATGCAGCGCCGAGTGCTGACACCATCCCCGCATTGATCGTCTTGAAGGCACAGACAAATATTTGCGGCCCACACGGCAATCGACAAGTGCCCGTTGAGGAGTTCTGTACTGGACCGGGTCAGACCATACTCGAACCTAATGAAATACTGGTGAGTTTCAGCATTCCACTACCACGCAAGCATGAAGGTGCGTTCTTTATACGATTCATTCCACGTAACGACATGGATATCGCTATTGCAAACGCGGCAGCAAGCATCGTCATCGACAGCAACGGGGAAACCATCATTGAAGGCCGAGTCGCCATTGGTGCCGTAGCACCAACCCCGCTGTACGTCTCCGACGTCGAACCGGTGTTATCCGGCCAACCCATCGCTGATGACGTCATTGCGCAAGCGGCAGACATTGCTCGCCAGGCCGCTAGACCTATTACCGACATGCGAGGCACAGTCGACCAGAGGAAACACCTCACCGAGGTTTTGGTCAGACGCGCCTTAAACGGTGCAGTGAATCGCGCACGAGGAAACGACTGATGAACAGACAACAGGTAACGGCAACGATCAACGGCGAACTCAAGGAGTTTCTGTGTGAACCACGCCAGAGTCTATTGGAAGTCTTACGCGATGAACTTTTCCTAACGGGAACCAAAGAAGGTTGCAACGATGGTAACTGTGGGGCCTGTAACGTGATCCTGGACGGCATAGTGGTTAATGCATGTTGCATATTTGGCGTCGAAACGAATGGTGGCCATATAACAACCATTGAGGGGTTATCGAAGGGCAACGAACTTCACCCCCTACAACAAACCTTTCTCGAAGGAACGGGTATGCAGTGCGGGTTTTGCACACCCGGTTTTCTGATCGCGGCTAGCGCGTTACTTGATGAAAATCCAGAACCAACCGAGAAAGAGATCCGCCATTGGCTCGTCGGCAATCTATGTCGTTGCACCGGATACGACAAGATTGTTAAATCCGTTCAAGATGCCGCCCTAATTCTACGGGAGCGAGCACTGTGAACGATTACGTCATTCCAGAAAAGCTTCGGGTTGTTGGCACGACACCAATACGCCCAGATGGACACGACAAAGTCACCGGCAGAGCAAAGTTTGGGGATGACTTCCATCTGCCTGGCATGTTGCACGGCAAAGTGTTGCGTAGCCCACACGCCCATGCTCGAATCAAGTCGATCGATACCTCTCATGCCGCGGCCTTTCCCGGCGTGCATGCCGTTGTCACGGCTGCCGATTTTCCCAAAATCGCCAGCAACGTTATCGATGCCGGTGAATCAGGTCAGATCGACATGCAGGATGTCGCGGACAATTGTATAGCGCGAGAAAAGGTATTTTATGATGGCCACGCTGTGGCTGCGGTTGCTGCCGACAATGCCCACATTGCCGAGGAAGCGGCGAATCTAATACAGGTCGCCTACGAACTACTGGACCCCGTGATGGATGTGCGCTCGGCTATGGCCGATAACGCGCCCGTACTACACGATAACTTTCTCCCGGGCGCGTTTCTTGCCCCCACTGAGAAAGCGTTGCCAAACGCGAGCAAACTTGAACTGGCCATGGGCGATGTGAGCACCGGATTCGACCAAGCCGACGTCATCATCGAAAGAGAGTTTACGACCGAGACCGTTCATCAAGGCTACATAGAGACGCATATTGTCACCGCCCAATGGGGCGCCAACGGAATGGTCACAATCTGGACAACCACTCAGGGCCAATTTGCTATACGAGACCAACTGGCATTGGTTCTTGAACTGCCGATGAGTGCAATCACCGTCATCCCTTTGGAAATCGGTGGGGGATTTGGTGGCAAGGACTCTATCTATATTGATCCCCTCGCAGTGGTGTTATCAAAACAATCAGGTCGACCTGTAAAAATGGTAATGAACCGCGCGGAGACACTTCGCGCGACCGGTCCGAGTTCGGGCACGTATATTAAGGCACGTTTAGGCGTAAAGACTGACGGAACATTAGTCGCCGCTGAGTTCCATGGCGCCTACGAAGCCGGCGCGTACTCTGGTGGTCCGGTAGCGCCCGGCGTGTCGACCGCACTGACGCGCTACAACATCCCCAATGTAAAGATTGAAGGCTACGATGTGCTGGTCAATAAACCCAAGGTCAAGCCTTACCGTGCACCGGGCGCGACGCCTTCCAATTTTGCCGTCGAGACCATGATTGATGAATTGTGCCGGGAATTGAAATTGGACCCTGTAGAATTTCGTCTGCGCAACGCGCTTACAACGGGCGATCGGCTGGTACTTGGATTTCCCTGTCCTGAAATTGGTGGCGTCGAAATCCTAAAGGCAGTCCAAAATCATGCGCACTATCAGTCGGACATAGGCGGCCCCCATCGCGGTCGCGGCTTAGCCTACGGTTTCTGGTTTGGCGCGGGACTTCCATCCAGCGCGGATCTGATGGTGAATTCCGACGGGACGGTCCAACTGTGCTCCGGCAGCCCAGACATGAGTGGCACTCGTATCACATTGGCCATGCAGGCCGCCGAAGCACTAGGTATTGAGCCCAGTGATATCTTCCCCAGCGTGGGTGACACAGCCTCGGTAGGATACTCGTTTCAGACGGTGGCTAGTCGCACCACTTTTGCCACGGGCATCGCGGTCTACCAGGCGGCCCAGGACATACTGGCCCAAATGGCCGAAAGGGCTGCCCTTATCTGGCAAATTGCCACTGACAACGTCCTTATCGATTGCGGCCGCTTTCTGAACAAAGCCAATATCCAGCAATGTTTTACCTTCAAGGAGTTGGCCGGAAAACTAGATGGCACAGGGGGTCCCATCGCGGCGCGGGCGTTGGCCTCACCTGAAGGCGTTGGATTCCAGATTACCGCCCACTTGGTCGATCTCGCCGTTGATACCGAAACGGGGAAGGTCGATATCCTGCGCTATACCGCTTTTCAGGATGCCGGCAAAGCCGTCCATCCCGATTTTGTAGAAGGCCAAATTCAAGGCGGCACGGTCCAGGGTATCGGCTGGGCATTAAATGAGGAGTATTTCTATGATGAGGCCGGGCACCTTAAAAACACCAGTCTGCTGGACTATCGAATGCCAACGATACTGGATGTCCCCAATATAGAGGCTGTCATTTTAGAAACCCCGAACCCAGGACACCCGTATGGCGTGCGGGGCGTGGGAGAAGTACCCATTGTCCCACCTGCCGCCGCGATTGCCAATGCGCTATACGATGCGGCAGGCATTCGCATGAACACGTTGCCCATGACGCCCGCCAAGATTCTCGATAAGTTAAATTCTGCAACCCACTAGGAGCATCATCCTTGCCTATCGCCTGGATTCCACACCCGATGCGCGAAATGACCGGTGGGACGGAAAAAGTAGCAGTAAACGGCGCCAACGTGCGCGAAGTTATTCAGGCCCTTGAAAGCCTTTACCCCAACCTAACGGGTTTGTTAATAAAAAACGACCAACTGGGAAAAGGGATTGCCGTCGCAGTGGATGGCAGAATCGTCCGTCGCGGACTCTATGAACCCCTTCAAAGTGATAGCGAGATCCACTTTATACCGGCTCTCGGCGCCGGTTAATCGATCCCTCATGGCGGCATACTTCGGATAATGCAAAACCCATTACTCGGCGACTCTTGCATCAAATCAGATACGTTCATGGTCCCTCAAAGGCGGGCATCATCACCCACGCTTAAACTATTGACATTCTGAAATGCGTCGCTAGGCTACGCGGGACTTTTAATCAACCCTAATAAAAAGGACTTACATTGCCTAAGACCAGCACCGAAAACGATCAACGCATTGCCGCTCGATTTTCCAGATTGTGGGCCAAGAAACGCATAGAAATGTCCATGACGCAGGAACAGCTTGCAGGCGTGCTAGGTATTTCACAAAGCGCAGTATCACAAATGCTGTCTTGCAAGATGCCTATCTCGACCGAAATGGTGATGAAAATTTCCGTTGTTCTCGGCGAGTCACCGACCACAATTGATTCCGCTTACTTCAAGAGATTTGACATGAATCGATCCGAAATGATCGGATTTCTTGCACTAGAATTAATGAAATTAAAACCTTCCGAACGAAATAAAATATTGCACGAAACAAGAAAAATGAGTAACCAGGATAACAAACGACAAAACACAAACGCTACCTAGCAACGTTCTGATCGGGCAACCATCTAATGAATCCTAGACTTGACATAGCTGAACCCCAGGATTCGGGCCTGATGAGCCAATTATTGCTGCGGCAGTTTGCCGACTTACTGCACATGGACATAGCGATACATCATCGCGAACTTACCGGTCGAGTGGCCCAGTGTCACCCGGCTAACACCATCCGCCAAGTCCGCAGCCAGGGAAAGAACACCACACTCGCGTCATATTACGAATCCGATGCCAACCGCGGATACGTCCAACAACTCTACAACGAAGGCTACATCTTCGAATCACTAGCCTATCTGATGGGAATTCAAACTACCACTGGATTGCCGGTTATAAGAACGCAACAAACATCCAGCACAAAATACCGTGACTTCGAAGGTCATCTCAGGCGCGCCCCATTCCTTGAGGCAATGATCATGCCGAATGCCTGGACTTATGAGAACCTAGGCCTCGCGACCGTTGTGGGAATCAACCTCACCTTGCCCCGCCCAGAAAGAGACGCTGATTGGTATGTGCCTCCGAATATCTGTTTCTTTGGCACTGTCAATCAGTCCATTATCGTTACAAAAGAATATCTGGAGACGGTATATGACCTAGGCAAACTCCTCACCGAACTGCACGACGGCGCATTCGATATACCGGTCCTTAGCGACAACGTCTCAAAACGGAAATTGGTTCGCGATTGGACTATTGTCCATTAACGAGACTGCCTGTCACAGAGCTCACCCATCCTGGCTTGCTCTTAATCTGACAACAGTCCGCACTGATTAACAATCACATAACGAGTTGGGCTAGACCACACAGATCGTTTCGATTATAACTTCCTGTCGTTAATTGGTATAATTTGTACTTATACCCAATAGAAGTCGCTGCATGATATCACTCACCCCACGAACGAAATTACATCTCAATAGCTAGAGTGAGCATCAACCGCAGCAGCGCGACCCGCAATTCCCTGAAGTTGTAACCTCAAACGTAGTGTGAGAGCACTTAATCTGCCAAAAACACTATGAGCCACTCACCTCCAAAACGGTTCTACCAAGAGGTTCGCGATACGCTTCAAGCAATCAGAGCAGGCGGTTTTTATAAATCCGAGCAGATCATTTCCTCACCTCAAGGTGCCTATATCGAAATCCAAAACGACGGGCACTTCCTCAATTTTTGCGCAAATAACTATTTAGGCTTATCCAACCACCCCGAACTTATCCAGGCTGCAAAGACTGGACTTGAGTCATATGGTTTTGGATTAGCATCGGCGCGTTTTATCTGTGGGACTCAAAACATCCACAGAGAACTCGAAATGCGATTAGCAGACTTTCTTGGCATGGATGATGCAATCCTCTATACCTCGTGCTTCGATGCAAACGGTGGACTCTTCGAGCCACTACTGGGCCCTGACGATGCGGTGATTTCAGACAGCTTAAATCATGCGTCTATTATTGATGGCATACGTTTGTGCAAAGCTATTCGGTTCCGCTATGAGAACAATGACATGGCTGATCTAGAACGACAGTTACGGGCAGCCAATTCGGCTCACGCCGCCACTAAACTCATTGCTACCGACGGGGTTTTCTCCATGGACGGTGTGATTGCAAACCTGAACGGAATTTGCGATCTCGCTGACCAGTACGATGCATTAGTCATGGTCGATGATTCTCATGCGGTAGGTTTCATGGGCGATTGTGGGCGCGGAACACACGAACATTGTGGAGTGATGGGTCGAGTCGACCTCATTACTGGCACCCTTGGCAAGGCGCTTGGCGGCGCATCAGGTGGCTATACCGCAGGAAATCGCGAGATTATTGATCTACTTCGACAGCGATCGCGCCCTTACCTATTCTCCAATTCGTTAACACCCGCCATTGTGGCCGCAACTCTACGCGCCCTAGAGATGGTCGCGGAAGACTCGGAACCGCGCAGTAAACTTCTAGAAAATTCAGCCTATTTCCGTGAATCGATGACCCATGCAGGCTTCGATCTGACTGGCGACAATCATCCGATCATTCCTGTCATGATCGGCGATGCCTCCCTCGCGCAAAATCTCGCTGAAAAGTTACTGGAAAAGAACATCTACGTGACTGCGTCTTCATTCCCCGTCGTTCCAAATGACCAAGCACGGATCCGCACTCAAATGTCAGCTGCCCATACTCGCCAACAGATTGATGTGTGTATCCACGCATTCAGAGAAACTGGCAAAGAATTAAACATTATCTAGGCACTATCTTATGCAAAGCATTGGTTTTGACGTTGGAGGCACCTTCACCGACATTGTTGCGGTTGGCAATAACGGACGCCTTACTGTTCGTAAAATTCTCTCGACACCAGTTGACTACAGTGACGCAATCTGTAGTGGACTAGCCGAAATGATCAAGAATGGTCAGGTGTCCACGCAGGATGCACGACACCTGGTTCATGCGGCGACGGTGGCTACTAATACGGTTATCACCCGCACTGGCGCGAAGGTAGGCTTGATTACAACCGACGGGTTTCGTGACGTTCTCGAAATAGGCCGACTGCGTTACCCCCGTCTCTACAACATGGCTTTTGAAAAACCGCTACCTCTTGTACCTCGTTATCTGAGAATGGGGGTAACTGAACGAGTGGACTATCGAGGCAATGTCGTTACTGAACTTGATTGGACAAACGTAAAAACGGCTGTCAATCATCTTTTAGAGCACAATGTTGAATCGATCGCAATTTGCCTTTTAAACTCCTACGCAAATCCTATACACGAACAGCTGATTGCAGATTATTTATCGACATTCGCACCACAAATTACGCTCTCCGTCTCCTACCAAGTACTGCCTGAGATAAAAGAATATGAGCGAACCAGTACGACTGTAATCAATGCATACATTAAGCCAGTTGTTGCCCGGTATATCTCTAACTTAGAGAAACAACTCCATGAAATGGGGCTAGACGCACCTATCACCGTCATGCAATCTAGCGGCGGCACTGTGCGAACCGCCTTCGTTAAGGAGCGACCTGTCTATGCTATTGAGTCAGGACCAGCAGCCGGAGCCGTCGGTGCCGCTGCCGTAGGGAGGCATCTTGGCATTGACAACATCATCGCGTTCGACATGGGTGGAACAACGGCTAAAACCTGTCTTATCGAGAACGGTATCCCCCGACTTGCCAGCGAATACGAAGTCGGCGGCGAACTCAATATTGGCCACCGTTTGCTTCGTGGCGGCGGTTATGTGCTACGAGTGCCTGCGATCGATCTTGCAGAAATCGGGGCCGGCGGCGGGAGTATCGCCTGGATAGACCGGGGCGGGGTTCTACGGGTTGGCCCTCAAAGTGCCGGCGCTGATCCTGGACCTGCGTGCTATCAGCGAGGGGGTACAGCGGCAACTGTCACCGATGCGAATGTTGTCCTGGGCTACCTCAACCCAAAGTATCTGGTAGGTGGCGCGCTCAAAATAGATCGCAATCTGGCTCTGCGTGCGGTTTCAGACACTATTGGCGAGCCGCTAGGGTTAAGCGCAGAAGATGCGGCGCTTGGAATTCATACCATTGTCAATTCAACCATGGTGCGGGCAGTCCGTGCCGTATCGAGCGAGATCGGGCGGGATCCAGGCGACTTTGTACTTTTCGCGTTCGGTGGCAGTGGCCCGGTCCACGCTGCCACCCTTGCAAGAGAAGCAAGCATGACAAACATTATCGTTCCCCCTTCGCCCGGCGTTTTTAGCGCCATAGGCCTACTCCTTTCCACCGTTGAACATCAATATGTCCAGACCTTTTGGCGTGATCTGACCAAAGTCGATACTGAACAACTGGAAAATACTTTTGGCGGCATGGAGGAGGAAGCTACGGAAACCCTGCTTGGCGAGGGGTTCGATAAGCACCAGATCCAACTAGATCGCTTTGTCGACATGCGCTATCCCGGTCAAACTTCCGAAATACTCGTGGCTATGCCGGGAGTTCAGCGAGATGACTCATTGTTAATCACACTCGAAAATGCCTTCCACCTAGAGCACGAAAATAGTTATGGGTACCGCTCCTTGGAAGGAGAGTCTGTAGAGATCGTCAATGTGCGGTTACGTGCCCGCGGCCTCTCAGATGAGGCTTTCTCACCGGATGACCTGTTCCAGGCCGAGCAACAACGCGTAAAGCCTGTTGAAACGATACATACAAGCCGTAATGCCTATTTCGGAAATGATCATGGATGGCTCGACACGCCCGTATACCCACGAACTGAACTTGAATCCTCACCAATTACAGGCCCACTAATTATTGAGGAATACGACGCGACGATCGTCGTACCTCCGGAAGCCACTGCCCACGTCGATGCTGCAAACAATGTTCGCATTACGTTTGAAACAACCTGAGAGGAGAAATTGTCGTGCCCAACGCTAATCGTGATCCGATAAAAATTGAGTTACTTAAGAATGCTCTTACCGCAATTGCCGATGAAATGGCAGTTACGATGGTGCGCACAGCACGTTCATTACCTATCAAAGAAGCATTGGACTTTTCAACTGGACTTCTCAATGCCGACGGGGCCCTCATAGCACAAGGTCTATGCTTGCCACTTCACATGGGCTCCTTCCCTCCGACAATGAAGTGCATTCTTGCCGATTACAAGGACGATATTCTCCCTGGCGATGTCTTTGCGACGAATGACCCCTATCTAGGTGGCGGCACGCACCTACCCGACATTTACATCTTCGTACCTATTTTTATGAGCGACACATTAATCGGTTTCGCAGCCACCATTGGACACCACACGGACATTGGCGGCCGAGTAGCTGGGGGAAATGCATGCGACAACACAGAAATTTACCAAGAAGGTGTTCGCATCCCACCGCTGAAAATTGCTAAGGAAGGACAGCTTGACGAGATGTTCCTGAAACTCATGAGAGCAAACGTTCGGGTTCCGCAAAAAGTACTCGGAGATATCATGGCTAGCATCGCAGCATGCCGTCGCGGAGAGAGCGGATTGCAGGCCTTAGCTGATCGCTACGGCGTTGCCGCCCTTCGTGCATCCACTCTCGATCTGATCGATTACGCAGAAGAACTCACTCGAGCTGAACTACTGGAACTTCCCGACGGACAATGGGAATTCGAAGACTTCCTCGACGATGATGGATTTCAGGAAAATCCGATAAGGATTTCTGCCACATTGATAAAAACAAATGATGAACTGACTGTCGATTTCAGAGGAACCGATCCCCAAGTAAAAGGTTCTATTAACATGCCTTTTTCATTTACTGTCTCTTGCGTTTACGCTTGCATCCGATCAGTGATGGATCCGAGCATTCCAAATAACGAAGGGTTTTTTCGACCGATTACGGTCATCGCTGAACCTGGAAGTTTTGTTCACTGCACCCATCCAGCGCCAGTCGCTGCCCGTGGATTAGGGGCATCACGTGTGACTGACTGTGTGTGGGGTGCCCTAGCGCAAATGCTACCGGACAAAGTTTTTGCCTGCTGCGTACAGGGGGACTATGGCGTCACGATCGCAGGCTATACCGATGACGGCGCCCCTTTTGTGAGTCTCGAATTTCTCTTTTCAGGCTGGGGTGGGCGCCCGGATAAGGACGGCATTGATGGCCTTTCATCCTTGGCTGTCAACTATTCAAATACACCAGTTGAAATACTCGAGGTCGAGCAACCCTTGCGCATTGAACGTTACCAGTTCCGGGCAGACACGGGAGGCGCTGGTAAATTCAGGGGAGCGGTTGGCTTAGAACGTGAATACCGCCTTGTAGAAGCAAACGA
>Ga0114993_10003035_pt1 | contig 17818 bp, 18 predicted proteins | sample ArcticOcean_MG_C_FD_87042 | JGI IMG/M metagenome (GOLD analysis project Ga0114993, IMG submission 87042) | Marine microbial communities from western Arctic Ocean - ArcticOcean_MG_CB2_150 | ecosystem: Environmental > Aquatic > Marine > Oceanic | place: Arctic Ocean: Canada Basin | collected...
AGCAGGTCTTGCCAACCAGCAGGCCAGCCCCGCCCCACCCTGCGCGCCCAGCGCCTAAACGTCCACCGTCATCAGCTCGTCTGAGAAGACAAGCTCGCCGTCGTAGATTCGCTTGACGTCGCCGATGCCCTTCTCCATTGGCCCGTGGCCAGCCAGGTTCGGTCCCACGTGGACCAGAACCAGCTTCTTGACCCCGGCCTCCTGGGCCATCTTCGCTGCGCCGTGGGTGCCGGTGACGCCCACGCTCTCGTCACTGGCCTGCATCGAATCCTCTTCGTCCCAGCACATGCACACCATCACGTCGGCGTCCTTTGCGAGGTCCACCACCGGCTGGCAGGGTGCTGTATCGCCGGTGAACACGACGCTACCCTCGGGGCTGTCGAACCGATAGGCTAGCGAGTCCAGGTATGGCTGCACGTGGTCGGCAGGGGCCGCCGTGACCTCCCAGTCTTTGCCCGAATACACCTTCCCCGGCCCGACATCCTTAGCCAATACGTTCGGGGCCGTTCGCGGGAGAGTGCCGCCACGGTTCTGGAACACCTGCTGGCTGAGAGGGTGGTTGATGCGGGCCTTCCAGTCGTGGGCGAACAGGCCGTTCTCGCCGATGATCCCCTCAGTGATCTTCTCCGTCAGGGTCGGCCCGAAGACCTGCAGCTGGTTCTCTTGACCGCTGCTCTGATCCCATCTGCACAGTAAGAAGCATGGGTAGTCGATATTGTGGTCAAAGTGGTGATGGGTGAAGAACAGGTAATCGACATCTGTGGGCCACAACCCGGCCTTGACGAGCTTGTGGGTAGCGGCTGGGCCGCAGTCGACCATGATCAATTCGCCGCCAACCTCGACGGCGTATGCGGAGCCAAAGCGTGTGGGCGTAGGGGTCGGTGTGCCTGCGCCAAGTACGTGAATCCGTGCCATCTGTCACACTCCCGAAACAATTCAGCCCAGTGTATCAGGTGGTGCTGCGTACGCTTTGTTGGGCGGGGTGGGGTGATTCCAGTGGGCCGGACCGACTTGGATGGGTGCTTGAAGTTCTGCCCATAGTGCAGTGTTGGGGTGGCACTCCTAGCGAAAGGGGAGTGCGGAGGGGCAGGGCCCCTGTGCCGGTAGTCTGAGGGTGTCGCTCAGGCTGCTTGTCATTATTTTCTTTTCAGCTGGCAGCAAAGCGCGCGAGACGAACGTATGACCGTGCATGTGAAAATAACTGGTCTCGGAGTACCCAGACGGTCCCGTGCGAGCTTCAGAATAAATAGAGGGCCACGACGATTGTCGTGGCCCTCATGATCTGCGCGAATACGAAAGACTAGTCCGGGACGAGCCCTTCGCCTACGAATATTTCTGCCGCCTCGCTCAAAGTGATGTCGGGCTGCGGCAAGACTAGGTCCGACTCCACTAGCTCGTCGACCGGAACCTCGGTGCTGTTGTTGCGCACCAGGTCCATCATCTTGGTCAGCAGGCTCTTGAATCCGGCCTCGTCCCCCTCCGCGACGACATCCACGAGCTGGTTGTCGATCTCGTTGAGGGCGTCAATGTGGGTGCCGGGCAGGTTGAACTGCCCCTCGGTCAGTATGCGTACGATCATGACTTGCCCTCCGGCAGGGATTTTTTGCCGGGAGGTAGCTCGGCCATGAGGGCCGCCAGCTCGTCATCCACGGTGGATGATGCGCTGATTGCCTTCAACTCCCTGTCGAGCGGGTCGCCGCCGGTCGGGTCGTCGAGTACGCCTGTGGCGACCAACTCATCGATTGCCCCGGCCTTCGCCTTAAGGGTCTCGGTTTTGGTCTCGGCTCGCTCGACAGCCAGAGTGATGTCGCCCATCTCCTCGGACAGCCCTGAGAGGGCGGAGCCGATACGGACCTGCGCCTGGGCCGCGCTGTACTGGGCCTTGATGACCTCTTTCTGGGTTTTGAAGGCCTGCACCTTGGCCTCTAGCCGCTGCTGGGCGTGGGTCAGCTTCTCCTGTTCAATCTCCATGGAGGCGATCTGCTCGTCGAGGCCTTCCAACTCCGTGATAGTTGTCTGTTTGCGCTCAAGCGCCATTCGGGCCAGGTCCTCACGGCCTGCTCCCAGCGCCTGCCTGGCCTGGGAGTCGAGCTTGGCCAGGTTCGCCTGGGCCTTGGAAGCCTGAGCCTCGAGCTGCCGCTTGGCGGTGACCATCTCGACGACGCCCCGCTTGACGTTCTTAAGCATCTCTCGCTGCTTTTCGTAGGAGTACTCCAAGGTCTCCCTTGGATCCTCCGCGTTATCCATTATGCGGTTGACTTTTGATTTGACGATTACGCCCATCCGCGACAGCATACCCATGCTCTACCTCCCTCGCGCCATGCTTTCTTCCTTCAGTAGTCCAGGCGGAAACTCATCCTGCCTCGGCTAAATCGGTCAGTCCCCCTTGTTGGAGAACATTTGGAACAGACCAACCACCGCTGCGATGATTCCACCGGCGATGATGACGAAACCGATGATATCAAGTAACCACTCAAGCAGATTGGATCGAATCAGCCAGCCGATGATTATTACGACAATCCCGATGACCAATAGGCCAGCGCCGCCGATCTTACCCATGATCGCCTCCTAAGTGTTTTGTGATTATACTCCAACGCCGCCACTATAGCCGATATTAGTAGCAACCGTTACACGTAAGGTACACCGTCTGCCAGCAATGGCGCAAGGGGCCTTCTAGTGTTCTAGTCCCAAATACTGCAACAACCTCGAAGGCAGTCGTGGTGCGATGTGACTCCACAATGGGATATTGCGGTCCAGCGCGACGGTGAGAGGCGGCGGCGACCCTCCTACGAGCCGCACGCGCTCGAAGCGCATTGCCGCCCGGTAGAGCACGGAGTACGTCAGCGGGCTCTTGGGTTTGTGGGCGATGTAGTCTCCCAGTTGGTGTCCCGCGTTAGCAACAGCAGCGGCCAGCACGACAGGATGGTTCCCCGCCACGAGAGCGAAGATCGCCGCTGCCGCGCAGTACTCCCACGCGTGAAGCAGAAAATAGAGCTTCCTGTGGTCTTTCTTGATGTACCAGAGGTAGTAGTCGATCAGGTGATCCGTGTCGTTGAGGACGCCCGCGCCGATGGCGACAGGCAACGCCATGGGCTCTCCGGTCGCTGCCCAAAATGTCGCACCAATTCCGATCGACGCAGCGGAGTGTCCTATTGGACCCAGTTTGTCTACCTCATTTTCCCCTCACGCCGTCCCCGGCGCGGCTGTCGTCCATTGTAACAACGGCCCCGTGGCCAGTTGGTTGCGGTGTCGGTTTCACGGAGACGCCTCTTTTCGAGTTCTTTACGTATAGGCTGGTAGCGCTTACGATACGGACTCCCAAATGCAAAACCTCCTCGGGACGGACAGGGTAAGGATCAAACTGCTGGTGGTGCTGGTCGCACTGCTGACGGTGGTGGTCGCGTGTGCGGACAGTAGCGGTGAGACGCCTGAGCCCACGGCGACCACGGTGGCGACGTCCAGCCCCGAGCCCGTCTCGTCACCGACACCGCAGCCCCCGACCTCCACCCCGACACCATTGCCACCGCCAACGTCCACGCCGACCCCTGAGCCGACGCCCATCTTTGAGCCTGCCGCGGTCATTCTACCCACCGCAATTGTTCCGCTCGGTACTCCGACGCCCATGGCAGGGGACCCGCGAGACAGGGAACTCGACGCGGTCGAGTTACGAGTGAACGTCATCAGGGAGCTCTCGAGCAAAGGCCCGGTGGACCGAGAGTTCATCGACCGCGACGAATTGGGCGATCTACTCTTGGAACTGTTCGAAGAGGATCGAGAGGAGATTCTCGAGGATCAGAAGCTCTACTCAACCATAGGAATACTGCCGAAAGAGACCGATCTCTTCGACCTGTTGTTGGGCCTATATGGCGAGGGAGTGCTCGGTCTTTACCTGGCTGAGGAGGAGAAGTTCTACATTGTGCAGGAGGGCGAGGACCTCGACGCCGAGCAGCAAAGGACCTATGTCCACGAATTCGTCCACGCTCTGCAGCAGCAGCACTTCGATTTCCAGACCGCATTTGACGCTGTGGAGGACAACTCGGACGCTTCGACAGCCATCAGCGCCCTGGTTGAAGGTGACGCGCGACTTACTGAGACGGTGTATATCTTCGAGCACATGACGGAGGCGGAACGGCAGGTGTCGCAGGGCACGGCCAGCCAGGAGCTGATCAACGCGTTCCAGTCAGCGCCGACGGTGATCCAGCGCAGATTCCTGTTCCCGTACGTCGAAGGTGTTCAGTTCACCCTGAGCCTATACCAGGCACTCGGATTCAGCGCACTGGACGATGCATTCGCGAACTTGCCGGTGTCCACCGAGCAGATCCTACACCCCGAGAAGTACGTCACCCCAGACCTCCCTGTGTCGGTCGAGATGCCAGACCTAGCGGCGGCGCTGGGCGACGGCTGGTCCCTCGTCAGGAAAGACACCTTCGGGGAGTTCATGCTGCAGGCATATCTGAGCGCAATCGTGCCTCCCATCACTGCTCAGGACGCAGCCGCTGGATGGGGCGGGGATTCGATCTCGTTGTTGGAAGGGCCGGATGGGGAGACCGCCGTGGTTTTCGCCATCGTGTGGGACACGTTGCCTGACTCCGAGGAGTTCTACAATACGTTCCTGAGCTTCACGAATGCCCGAACGGGCGTAGAGTGGGTCGAAGACTCACCCTCTGAGGCCGCACACCGGATGGCGCTGGATGGACAGGTGGTCTTCATAACCGGAGCAGGCACATTCACATTGATTGTGTTTGCCCCCGATGATGCCGACGTGGAGAACGTGCGAGCAGCCCTCGCCGCCGGCTGACTTAGGTTAGGTTCTGAGGGCTGGGTCCTGGCTCCAGTACCGGGATACACAGGTACTGCTGGCCCCTATTGATTGACCGTCTCGTTGGCCAGTTGCTAGACTTGTTGTAGGCGGTTTGGTCGTTTGAGCGGCTCCCAAACTCCGCCGAGCCTCGTTTCGGAACGGGCACGCCCACCGATGCCCCTCTCATGCCACACCGACTGGCAGGCAGGTTGAACAGGTGTCCAACGTCGCGAAACTACTCGTTGCTACAGGTAACCCCGGCAAGCTCAAGGAGTTTACGGGGATGCTGGCTGGCGTGCCCTTTGAGCTCGTGTCTCTGACCGATGTCGGCATTGACGAAGAGGTGCCGGAGACGGGATCGACGTTCGAGGAGAATGCTGCCCTGAAGGCGAAGGGTTATGCTGCGATGAGCGGGATGGTCACACTCGCGGACGACTCGGGGCTCGAGGTCAAGGCCCTGGGCGGCGAGCCGGGTGTGCGGTCGGCCAGATATGGCGGCGAGGGTGCGAGCGAAGTTGAGCGAGCGGCACTGCTGCTCCACAACCTGGAGAATGTACCCGAGAGCGAGCGCCAGGCACGGTTCCGCTGCGTTATAGCGCTGGTACGGCCGGAACAGGCGCCGACGTTCTTCTATGGCGAGTGCCGCGGCCGGATAACCGAATCGCCGCGCGGCGGCCATGGTTTTGGCTACGACCCGGTGTTCCTGCTGCCCGAGTTTGGCCGCACGATGGCCGAGTTGAATGTCGAGGAAAAGGCCCAGATAAGCCATCGCGGCATGGCTGCTAAGGGTGCGGTGAAGGAGTTGCGGGCCATGGGGCTCAGGAGTGATCGCTTCACGTGCTGACTGACACGTTCGGAAGACCCCTTAGAGACCTGCGTATCTCGGTCACCGACCGGTGCAACTTCCGCTGCACCTACTGCATGCCGGCCGAGATATACGGTGAACGCTACGAGTTCCTCCCCAAGGCGGAACTGCTCACCTTCGAGGAAATCTCGCGCTTGACGCGGATGCTGGTCCGGCACGGCGCTGCCAAGGTGCGCATTACGGGTGGTGAGCCGCTCGTCAGGGCCGAGATCGAGACTCTGATCGCCAGCCTGTCGCAGATTGACGGCGTGGCTGATCTGACCCTCACGACTAATGCCTACTTGATGGAACAGAAGGCCCAACTGCTGAAGGACGCTGGCCTGCAGAGAGTCACTATTAGCCTGGACAGCCTCGACGATGAGGTATTCAGGAGCATGAACGGTCGCGGCTTCGGCACAGCCAAGGTTCTTCAGGGTATCGACGCTGCGGAAAAAGCAGGCCTCACCCCCATCAAGATCAACGCAGTCGTGCAGAAGGGGGTCAACGACCACACGGTCGTCGAGCTGGCCCGCTACTTCAAGGACCGTGGCCACATCGTTCGATTTATCGAGTACATGGACGTAGGCAATCGCAACGGATGGCGGCTGGACCACGTTGTGCCCGCAGACGAGATCGTGTCGATGATCGACGCAGAGATGCCGCTGGAGCCCTTCGAGCGAAGTTATCGGGGCGAGGTCGCGATGCGATACCGGTATCGCGATGGCGGCGGCGAGATCGGCGTCATCGCCTCCGTCACACAGCCATTCTGCGGGGACTGCACCCGTCTGAGGCTGTCACCGGAAGGATCCGTCTACACCTGCCTGTTCGCAAGCAAGGGCACCGATTTGCGAGGCCCGTTGCGGAGTGGGGCAACCGACGAGGAGCTAGCGGCGATTATCGGAGGCATGTGGGGCGCACGAGACGACCGCTACTCAGAAGAACGCAGCTCAATGACCGAGCCACAGCGCAAAGTCGAGATGTACCACATCGGCGGCTAGGTTCTTCAGACTACTACGCATCCGCAACTACGGCCCTGTATCCAAGAGGCACGTGAGTCTATCCCGCGCTCGAGTAAATTTCTTCGGTTGCTGGGGCGCGGCAAAGAAACCCGTTATCCACAGGCCTATGTGACTTTGGTAGCAGAACACTCTCTCCCGAAAGTGTGGGATAGGCGTGTCGAGGCTATCGTAATGTCTTCTGAACGTATCTGCGTCGTACCGATCTGACCCAAAGATCAACCAGGCTACGTCGTAGAGGAAGTCCCCGTATTTCGAACCTCCCCAATCGAGGACGGCGGTAACTAGGCCGTCATCTGCGAGCACGTTGTCAAAGCCGAAGTCGCCGTGGATCAGGGAGATGTCCTCGGGACAGTACGCCACGAATTCTGGTATTCGACCGCAGACCCTGTCGAGCAGGGCCGGCTCCATGCTTGAGGTCTCGAACAACGATGTCCAGTCGGTGCCGTAAGGCACGCTGTCCTTTATCGACAGCACGTACTGTTCCCAGCTATCGAGGTGCGCTTCGCCGTTCTTGTCCCAATTCCCGTACTTGCCTTGGCTGCGCACATCGATTTGATGAATCGAGTCCATCGTTTCAATCAGGCTCGGAAGCGTTTTCCCATGTTCTTCGTCTGACAATTCATCGAGCAATTTGCCATGGAGCTTGCGAGAAATCGCGTAGTGAAGGGTGTCGTCGAAATTTCCAGTTTGAACTATTTCCGGGATCGGAATCTCGGCGGAAGAAAAGTGATGGTAGGCGTAGCGGTCCATCTCAAAACTACTAGAGTTGCCGCTAACACGAATCACATAGTGATGGCCATTAGCGAGAAACCCAAAAGCCTGAGACGACTCGCCGCCCGGTAGAGGAGCCAGTTTGGAGATGGGGCCGCCAAGGGTCTCCGCTAGAAACGCTGCGACCCTCTCTTGGGCGATCTGCGTCTTGACGGTGGACATGATTGTCCCTCCTCAGGCGGAGTCGCATGCTCGCGCGCGACAAAGTCAGTCGCCTCCATTGAGGCTAGTCGACGTTGGGCGCTTCGATCACTTTCGGCTCTCCGAACTCGCTGAACGTGATGATCGAGGACATCGATAGCTCGCCTGCATCTCCGGCGACAAGGCCCTCCAGCTCGGCGGCCGCCATACGGCCCACAACCTCGAACCGTCGGACCAGCAGATCCTCTGTCCCCACCCACAGCACCATCGTTTCGACATCCGGCTCGTCCGGGACCGTACCGGAGATCCGGTACACTGCGAGCCCATCCAGGTCGGCAAACACTACCGACATCCCGTCGAGCTGCACATTATCGAACGCACCCGGACCGGTCAGCTCCGATGAAAGGGGAGCACTGGATTCGTCCGTGATCTGCCACTCGTTTGTCAGGGGATTCCGGTCGTAGATCACCCCGCCCACCTCGCGGGTCTCGAACGCAAAATTCGCTGCGAACCCGCCCAGGTCTACCCCCATGTTCATGATCATGGAGGTGTCGCCGCTCTGGGCGCTGTCACCTTCGAACGTGATGGACAGCAGCGCAGACTCGGCGTCGGGGCTTTCCTTGATTGCCACTTCGCCCGTGAAGTGAAGCGCCTCGACCGCCTCCATCGTTGCATTGATTCTAGCTAGCAACGCGTCGGCGTCGTCGACCGCCTGCGAGGGCGGAGGTCCGGTGGCCGCCGTCGATGTCGCGGCCGGCCCGGCAGTGGCTGTCGGTGAAGGTGCCTGGGCTGCCACAGGCGGCTCGATTATGATGTCCTCGCCGAACCCGGATAGTGCCAGCGTGATGGTCATCATTGCCGATTCCTGGCCGATATCGCCCAGGAGATCCCCGCCGATAAGCCCGAGTTCAGCCTCGCCCTCCGCCACTATCTTGGCTACCAGGCCGTCGCTTGTCCGGACCCAGATGATCAGCGCGAATTCGCCTGCCACGCCACCAAATGCGCCGTCGACGGAGGTCGCAGTTAGTCGGTAGGTATCGACGCCGTCCAGCACTTCCAGTCCCGATAGGACAAGGTCGCGCAGCCCGGAAGCCTCCTGTATGACAAACGATGCAGGGTCGATTATCGTTCCGCCCGCATCGACGGTAACCTGCCACTCGCCAGACAACGGATCCATCACGTACTGGGTGTCACCGAGGCTCACGTACTCAGTCTCAATGGTTATGAACAGCAGGTCCATCGCCAGCGTAGCCTCAACCGAGTCCGGGGCGACGTAGGACCCCGTCATCTGGATGGGCACTTCCAGCGCTGAGCCTTCTGAATCCATGCTCGCTACGATGTCGAGGTCGAATCGGAAGGATGCCAGCGCGTCCATAGCTGCGATGGACGCCTCCATCACCTCAAGAGCCGACACCGACAGCGGGGTCGGCGTTGGCGTAGGAGGTGGAACGGGCGTGGGCGTCGGCTCCGGTGTAGGCGTGGCCTCCTCCACAGTGGAGACCGTGGGCTCCGCCGTTGCATCGGTGGTCGCGCTCGTGTCCGGGCCCGTTTCATCGCATGCTGCAGCGAAGGAAACCACCAGGACTGCTAGCAAACCTACGAGGATTCGAATATTCATAATTTGCTGTGCCAAACAGACACCGTAAAGATGTATCCATAATATCACGGGCGGTCACTCCCGAATCGCCCCAGAGTCGATGGCAAGGGCCTTAGCCATCACATACAATAGCTACGGTACCAAGGCGACGGCGTACGTACGAATCGCAAGAGGTCGAAAATTGATCCATATCTACACTGACGGCTCTTGCCTGGGGAATCCGGGCCCTGGCGGATGGGGCGCGGTAATCATCGAGGACGGAAAGAAGCGCACGCTGAGCGGCGCAGACAAGAGCACCACGAACAACCGAATGGAGATGCTCGCCGTGATTCAAGGGCTTGCGGCAGTGCCGGAAGCTGCACAAGTCACAGTGTTCAGTGATAGCACGTACGTCGTGAACACGATGACGCGCGGTTGGAAACGCAAGGTCAACGTGGATCTGTGGGACCGCCTCGACGCCGAGGTAGCCGCTCATAGAGTCGAGTGGAGGTGGGTACGAGGTCACGATGGAGATCCTGGCAATGAGGAGGCAGACGCTTTGGCCACATCTGCGGCGAAAGGCGGTGCGAACCCAGTGCAACCGCGACTCACCCACGTGGACGATGCAGGCAAGGCAGGCATGGTGGATGTTGGCGACAAGGCGACCACAGTGCGTGAGGCTACCGCCAAAGGCACCGTTCTGATGCTTGCCGAGACCCTAGCCCTGATCGAGACTAACGCTGTGAAGAAAGGTGACGTGCTTGGTGTCGCGCGAGTGGCCGGCATCATGGGTGCTAAGAGCACCTCCCAGCTAATCCCTCTCTGCCACGCTTTACCACTCGACAAGGTGAGTGTAGATTTCGAGCTCGATTCCGAGGCCAACTCCGTCAACATAACTGCGACGGCCAGAACCACCGCCAAGACGGGTGTCGAGATGGAGGCTCTTACCGCCGTTAGTATTGCCGCACTGACCATCTACGACATGTGCAAGAGCGCAGATCGTGCCATGAAAATCGACGCGATCAGGCTCGTCAACAAAAGTGGTGGCAGGAGCGGGGACATTACCCTCGAATAGCACCGCTCGCGTTCGTCAGTAGACACATCCGCCATCTGCGGCCAAAAAGCCTCCGTGGTTTCACTCACCTACTGCCACTGCTGTCTCCGATGCGCCTGCCTATATGCGGACTCTACGATACGGCCACTCCCCAACAACCCCGTGTGAACGCGGCAGGTCTGAGGAAGTGTTAGGGTGTGCTCGCCAGCACCTTACTGGCCATCTGCGCGCGCAGTCACTGCAGCCTTGAACGTCGATATAATCGGCAATGAATGTGGACATCTAACCATCCAGTTTGTCCAAAGAGGGAATCTAATTCTAGACAGAGACGTCATTGGCCGACCACAGCCGTGGGTTGTCACCCACCGTGGCCTCGAATATCCCGGTGAGGTCGTACTTGCCGGGGCTACTGACCCGTCGTTGGGCCAACGCCTGACAGGTGGATTGTGCTTCAGGGTGGTAATCCACACGGAGCCGCGGAGGCTCAGTTCTGTCCCTATCGACGATCCCCGAATAGCGATGTGTGTACCCAGGCGCTCCACCCAGCCGGGCAGAGACGGCGCGGGACGCGAGATACAGGCCATCCGCGAAACCAAGGAGCGCTACATGGCCGGCGAAGACTCGCTGCGACGGAGCATGAGTGAGCGCGAGAGTTCACTCATGGCGGAAATTGCGCGCCAGGAGGGGCAAAACTACTCCTAGGGCCGGATTTATATTCACGACAAGGTTCTCATGCGTCCGTCCTGGGCCTTCGGCGGCGAGAATGTCGGCTCGTGGGTCGACAACATAGTCGCGCACCTTCTCGAAGCCGAATTCCCGTCTTTGCCCTTTGACCATACTTTGTTGCCGGGCACACTAACCCACGAGACCGCGGAGGCGATATTTCGGGCCATAGTCCAGGGCGACCCGGCTGCTGTAGAAGTTGCATCGGCCTACGGGCCGCCTCTGGGGCTGTCATCCTCGGTGCAGCCCGGCGTCTTTGATCCCAGCGACGGTAGGATCCCTGACGCTATTGCCAAAATACTGGCCTCAGGGAGTGGGGAGATGGCTGCAGGGGCCCTGCTGGACTTGCTATGCCGAGACTATGGGCTTAATTACACTCTGGCGACCCTCTATCTACTCGCATTCGTGCGCAGTTCCGGCTCAGGCGTGAGATTGGCTCAGGGGCACGACGTTCGCACACCCCAGGGGGAACCGTTTGTTAGCGACTGGATCACACAGGATCTTTTGGACGACATACGGTTCTCGGATTCGATTGCCGGGGACATGGAGTTGGCGAGCGCGCGACCTGCCCTCACGTGGAACATGGCTTTGCCGTACGCCTCTCTGTTGGTCGATGGGCTGCAGAGAGCGGAAGGGGACTCCGAGGTCGCCGTCCAGGAGAGCCGGTTAGTGGCCGGTTTGGAGGAGACCCGACTTAGCCTCGACGAGGACCGGGATAGGGTCGAGGGCCTACTGTTGGAGCTAGGTAGGGCTGGCGAACCGTCCCTACCTGAACTCATCGATGGACTGCGGAGCCTGTGCTCCGCCGCCGACTTCCGCAGTTTCTACGCGGTCGCGGTGGACAGATTTGGCTGGCCTGCAGCCCTGGCCCAGGCTGTCGAGTTGCACTTCAGGGTAGAGAGACTCGCACTGATCGCGCCTGAGATATCTGCGACACGGGCCTATCTCAGCGCGATGACCTTCGGGCGTGAGCACCACGAACTGTCGGTCCAGCGTGATCTCGTAGAAGGCAGAATTGGACTAGACAGCCTTCTCGCAGATCCATCGGTGTGGCCCAGTGTCCTAGAAGGCTACCGGATCCTGCGGAGGGACCATGCAGACGCCTACCGTCTTCACCACCGACGGTACCACGCCGAGTCGTCGCGGCTTGCCATCGAGTTGGACCGAGTGAATGACCACCTGGCGGCCCTGGAGAAGTTCAATGCCGTCCCGGAGTTCGGCAGCCCATGTGGCCAAGATCTACCGGAGATGTATCGCGTGGCCGCGGCCGCGTTGAGGGCGTGCCCTCACGCGGAGGACGGCGTGTCATTGGATCAGGCTCCCTACTGCGACCACTGCATGCTGCCCCTGGACGAGACCCCCCAGCAACAATCGGTGACCGCTGTCGTCGGTGGCACCGAGGCGGCCATGCGCGAATACAATCGTAGGCTTAGCTCCAATCTCGTCCGCCAAGTCCTGGCAAATCCCAGTAAAGAGCACCTGGATAAGCTGATGGACCTGATCCAGCTGGGCAACCTCTCATTCCTGTCGAACGTACTGGACGAAGAGGTATTGGAATTCCTGCGCTCCCTCGTCAGCCAACCCTAGTCTTCGTCCTGCCACTACTCCCAGTCGAAAAACACGCTCATCCACCCGCTCGTCCCGGAGGCGATCATCCGGTAGATCTCCTCGGCGTCCTCGGGTTTCGCCACATGGCTGATCAGATGGTCGACCTTCAGCTCGCCAGACGCGATCAACCGTAGGATCGCTGACCGATCCCCTTGCTGAGTCCACTGCCAGTACTTGTGCGGCCTGCTCAGGTCGAGTGCGTATGTGCCGCGAATGTCGAGCTCGCGTCGCAGCAGGTCCACCTGCAGGCCAAGATCGACCTTGCCTGGAGGGCTGCCAACCAGCATCACCTTGCCGTGGACTGCAGCCGCCTCCATGCAGTCGATGAGCACTCGTGGATCACGCGCAACATGAAATGCGCTGTGTACCCCGCCCTCGGCAATGGCGCGTATCGACTCGACCGTTGCACCATCCGACGCATTCACCGTGTGGGTTGCGCCGCTAGTCGTGGCCATATCGAGTCTGGCGGTATCGAGGTCCACGCCGATGACGGGATATGCCCCGGATATGCGGCAAAAGGCCGTCACGAGCTGGCCGACAACGCCCTGGCCGAACACCGCGACCGACTCGTCGATCTGGAGCTCCGCCCTGCGCACACCGTGAAGAGCCACGTCGCCGAGCCTGGCGAAAGCCGCCTGCTCGTAGGTCAGATCGAACTCGATGCGCTGGATATTTCTCAGGTGGCCCAGCTCAGGGTCCGGCTTGGCCAGCCAATGAGATCCGTGGGGCCCCCAGGCCATCACACGATCATCGACTGCAAACCCTTCGACACCATCACCAATGGCCTGGACATGGCCGACCGTGGAGTAACCCAGGTATCGTCGGCGATCTTGATCGACATCTGGGCCGAATCCGGTGCGCTCGCTACCCGCGCTGATCTGCGAGCGATGAATACGAACGAGCACCTCTCCGGGGCCAGGCTCCGGAATATCAAAAGTCTCAATCTCGACCTTGTCTCCGCCGATCTGGACCAGTCTCCGTCCCATTTCCGGCATTTATGGTGCTCCTTCTACATAGGGTGGCGAGTCTACTGCCTCTCCGCTGGCTTTGCATCGTACTCGACCCGGAGGCCTCGCGCTCCCCGGCGTTGTATCATACTGGGCAGGGCGATGCGCAGCGTGCGCGCCCCGGACAACTCGAAATGAGACATGAATAAAATTCGCTGGCCGGTTATAGATTCATTAATGGGCTCACGCCGTTCCCAGAGACGACGGGGGCTCGTCGTGGGCCTGGGAAATCCAGGCGATCAATATGAGAAGACGCGTCACAACGTCGGCTTCTGGTGCGTGGACCGCATGGGGGAAGAGTACTCCATCAAGGTCGGCGGTCGCCATCGGCTGGTGCTGACCGGCGAGGGCCGTATAGGTGCCGAGGACGTAGTCCTGGCAAAACCCCGCACCTACGTCAATGAGAGTGGCAAAGCCGTGACCTCGCTCATGACGCGCTACCGGACGACCGCCTCTGACCTGATCGTTGTCTACGATGACATGGACTTGCCCGCCGGAAAAATCCGGCTGAGACCCGACGGTGGGGCAGGTGGTCACAACGGGATCAAATCGATCATAGGCGCCCTGGGGACACAGGGATTCGCCAGGCTGCGGGTTGGCGTTGGGCGCCCTGGTGCTGGGGACGATCAGATCGAGCACGTGCTTGGCAGGGCCAACGCCGAAGACCAGAGCCTGGTAAACGCCGCCGTGGAGACCGCGGTCGAAGTGATCGCCTGCTTCCTGTCGGAGGGCGTCGACACGGCGATGAACAGGTACAACTGATACTGGCGCTCGAAGGCCTGCTTTTGTCTTGAAGGCCCACTCGCGCCTTGCTACACTTCAGGCCGCACCTAGGAGGTATTTGCATTGAGACTGACTTCCGACGAGGTACGGCACATCGCCGCTCTTGCTAGGGTCGCGATGACCGATGACGAGGTTGAGCGCATGCGTGGCGAACTGTCCGACATACTCGGCCACTTCGACACGCTCCAACAGGTCGACACGACTGGAGCCGAGCCCACCGGCCACTCGGCTGGCTTGGAGACCGTTATGCGCGAGGATATCGCCGACGCCTCCACTCCCAGGGACGAAATTCTGGCCAACGCACCGCGCAGCGAGGACGGGTTCATCCGTGTTCGCGCGGTTCTGGAGTAGACGGCTTTGGAACTATCTGACCTCACAATCGGACAGGCAGGCGACCTCCTCGCTCAGGGGGATACCACCTCAACTGAGCTCACCAGGGCCGTGCTGGATCGCATCGCGGCTGTAGAGGAGCGGACGAAGGCCTTCGTTACTGTGACGGAGACGCTGGCCATGGAGCAGGCCGAGGCTGCGGATCGTCGTATCAAGGCTGGCGACGCCCGGCCGCTGACTGGCATCCCCATGTCCCTCAAGGACAACATGTCCACGCGAGGCGTCGTCACCACCTGCTCGTCACGCATGCTGGAGAACTTCGTGCCGACCTACGACGCGACGGTCGCCCGGCGGCTGTATGGCGAGGGCGCGGTGATGGTCGGGAAGGGCAACCTGGACGAGTTCGCCATGGGCTCGTCCACCGAGAACTCGGCATTTCATGCGACACACAACCCGTGGGATCTGGACCGTGCGCCTGGCGGAAGCAGCGGCGGCCCGGCTGCGGCGGTATCTGCCGGGGAGGCTGTTTACTCCCTTGGCTCGGATACCGGCGGCAGCATACGGCAGCCAGCCGGATTTTGCGGAGTGGTCGGCCTGAAGCCGACATACGGCCTGGTAAGCAGGTACGGGCTCATTGCATTCGCCAGCTCTCTTGACCAGATCGGGCCTATCACCCGGGACGTTACCGACGCTGCGATCGTCATGAACACCATTGCAGGGTACGATCGGCGAGACTCCACCTCAATCGACTACACGCCTCCCGACTACACCCAGGCGCTTGGCAAGGACATTCGCGGGCTGCGCATTGGCGTGCCCCGCGAGTACTTTGTGGACGGCATGGAACCCGGTGTCGAGTCAGCCGTACGCGATGCGATTCGGGTGCTGGGCGACCTTGGAGCCATCGTCGAGGAGACCTCGCTGCCTCATACCCCTCAGGCGCTGGCGGTCTACTACATCATCGCGCCCTCCGAGGCATCGGCGAACCTGGCTCGCTACGATGGGGTCAAGTATGGCTATTCCGCCAAGGACGCCAGCAGCATGTGGGATGCCCTGGAAAAAACTCGCCAGGAAGGCTTCGGCCCCGAGGTCAAGCGTCGCATCATGCTTGGGACGTACGCGTTGTCCGCCGGATACTACGACGCGTACTATCTCAAGGCCCAGCGCGTGCGTACCCTCATACGCCAGGAGTTCGACGAGGCTTTCCAGAAGTTCGATGTGCTGGTCACCCCGACGTCGCCCTCGGTAGCCTTCAAGCTGGGAGTGAAGACCGAGGATCCCATGTCCATGTATCTCAACGACATATTCACTCAGCCGGCGAACATCGCCGGGGTCCCCGCCATATCTGTGCAGGGCGGGATGGTAGACGGACTCCCTGTCGGCCTTCAGTTCACGGCGAGCCACATGCAGGAGTCGACGCTGCTACGCGTAGCCCATGCGTACGAGCAGGCCACTGAGTGGCACCGTCTCCGTCCAAATATCTAGGAAAGACTCTGGGCACCTAAACCAAGAGGAGCGCATTATCCATGACAAGCAGTAGTGATCGGTTCGTAGTCGGCTTCGTTTCGACCCCCCATCCGCACTCAGTTCTCCACATGAAGACGCTGGATGTGTTGGATGCCATCGAGACGGTACACGTGTGTGGCCTCGAAGGGGAGGACGTGAACATGCTGGCGGCTGAGACCGACAAGGTAGCCTCGACGACGAACAACCTCGAAGATCTGCTCGCCCGGGATGACATCGACGCACTCGTAGTGTCCGTGCGAAACGATGTGTGCCCAATGGTTCTAGAGGCCGGAATAGCAGCCGGCAAGGCCTCACTGTTCGAGAAGCCTGGCGCTCTGCGTGCTGACGATCTGCGCCGGATCATGGAGCTTGCCAAGGCCCGGGGGCTGGTTATGGGAGCGATGTTCCAGAACCGTACTAACCCGAAGGCAGTCGAGACTCGGGAGGCACGACGCAGTGGAGCCCTGGGCACCGTAATGGCGGTGGAGGGACGGATGGTGACCTCCCAGGTCCGATACCGCGATCCCAACCACTGGCTATTCCAAAAGGGACTGAGTGGCTCAGGCATCCTGAGTTGGCTTGGCTGCCATCACATCGACCTGATGTCCTACATGATGGAGGAACGGATAGTCGAGGTCACGGCGCTGCTGGGCAATCAGAACCCGGAGAGGCTCGAGGTGGAAGACACCGCGATGTTGGCCGTCAGATTCGAGGGAGGCGCCCTTGGCTCGCTCCACGCTGGCTACCACTTGCCGGGGAGTGACGCCGGGTACACCGGTGCATCCTACGACTCCTTCCTCGCTCTTCGAGGGACAGAGGGATACGCACGCATGCCCATGGAGGAGGACGGCTACACCCTGTACAGCCAGGCTCCGGGTTGGGCCGCCCTCGGCGAGCAGTATCGCTCCTTTTCACCACCCGATTCGAAGGCGTATGGCGGCTTCGCGGGCGAACGCTTCCTGGAGGACTACTTGCAGGCTGCCCGGACAGGCGGTGAGGCGCCGGCGCCCATTGAGGCCGCGGTCCACGTACTAGAGGTCATCGACGCGGCCATCGAATCCTCCGAGACAGGCCGAACGGTGAGCATCGCGAAACCATAGGTCGGCGAGGCTCGAAGTCTGCCGGGCAATCTAGCGGCGTATTACTATATGTGGGACTTGACCGGCATCCGGCAATAGCTAATGAGCATGATAGAAACCAAAAGCTCCAGTCCAGGACGCTCTCGCCGCCGCTCCATCGCGGCGGCGGCGTTGCTCGTCGTGGGAGCGGTGCTGCTAGTGGTGTCAGTGTCATACTACGCCTACGCTGCCTGGGCCAAAGCCGGGGTTGACGATCTCAACGTCGAGCTTGCGAGGCCGGACGGGCTCTCGATCCCCAATATCGACGCGCCACCCGAGGACGACGTTGCCTCGCCCGTTGCGGAAAACGAGGATCTTCAGACTCGAGATGCTGGTGAGACAAAAACTGGCACAGATGGGAGCACGGCTTCTCAACCTGTGGCTGAGCCGAAAATCACAGTTCCCGCTAGTCAGGACACCGCCGTATTGACCGATTCCTCTGGCGACGACATTGCTGTCCAAATAGCAGTCGAGACAAACAAGGTGCGGGTCCCGAGCGGTAGCGCGGATCTGGGTGCAGGCGCCGCGATCAGTCCGGAG
>Ga0114993_10003038_pt1 | contig 17814 bp, 16 predicted proteins | sample ArcticOcean_MG_C_FD_87042 | JGI IMG/M metagenome (GOLD analysis project Ga0114993, IMG submission 87042) | Marine microbial communities from western Arctic Ocean - ArcticOcean_MG_CB2_150 | ecosystem: Environmental > Aquatic > Marine > Oceanic | place: Arctic Ocean: Canada Basin | collected...
ACACGTCATCCGATAGACTTTAATCATCCTGATTTTCTTGACCAAAAAAAATTAGATAATGAAATGAGAAGAGTTTTTGATATTTGTCATGGGTGCAGAAGATGTTTTAATCTTTGTGACAGTTTTCCAAAACTTTTTGATATGATAGATGAATCAAAAAATGAAGATGTAGAGAGTCTATCAAGCGAACAATTTTCCCCAGTTGTAGATGCTTGTACACTTTGTGATATGTGTTTTATGACGAAATGTCCTTATGTACCGCCACATGAATTTGATTTAGACTTTCCACATTTAATGCTTAGATATAGAACGCTTCAAAAAAAACAAAATAAATTACCCAAAATTCCAGCCCAATTAGCTCAAATAGATAGAAATGCAAAAATTGGAGTTATGTTTTCAGGTTTTATAAACTGGCTGTCAAATATAAATAATAAATTTCTAAGGAAAATATTAGAATTAATAACTGGAATAGATAAAAGAGCTAGTCTCCCAGTGTATAATTCAGAAACTTTTACGAGTTATTTTAAAAAAAATAGTAATTTTAAAAATATAAAAATTTCACAAAAAGAAAGAAAAGTGGTTATTTATTCAACATGCTTTGTAAATTTTAACAAAAAAAATACTGGGGTGGCCGCACTTAAAGTTTTAAAAAAAAATGGAGTAGAGGTTCAAGAAGCTTATCCTGGTTGCTGTGGAATGCCATTTTTAGAACAAGCAGATTTACCAAAAGTAGTTGAGCAAGCAAAAAAAGTATCAAAAAATCTTCTAGAATGGGTAGATAAGGGGTATCAAGTGATTACACTTACTGCCAGCTGTGGATTGATGCTGAAGTTTGAATGGCCATTATTATTGCCTGACAACCAAGAGGTAAAAAGATTGTCAAAAAACACAAAAGATATTGATGAATATATAGTTGATATATCAACCAAGGAAGGCCTGGTAGAAGGCTTACAAGAGATAGATGGAGGCGTCACAGTTCATCACGCTTGTCATGCTCGAGCACAAAATATGGGAATTAAAGCTAGGGATATGCTGAAATTAATTCCAAATATAAAAATTGATGTTGTTGAAAAATGTGCTGGTCATGGAGGAACTTTTGGAGTTATGAAAGAAACTCACAACCTTGCATTAAAAGTAGGTAAATCGGCCTCAAGGCAAATTACAAATAAAAATAATAAATACATGGCATCAGACTGCCCGTTAGCAGGTAAACATTTAAAACAACTGGAATTAGACACAAAAATTTCACATGATGAGGCATTACATCCTATCGAATTAATGGCAAAGGCTTATAGAATATGAATATGTCAAGAGCAAGCAAAGTAGTAGAAAAAAATGATCTGCTTAAACCAGATATATATGCAAAAAATAGAAAACAAATCAGAAAAGAATTAGTTGAGTTTAAAAAAGCTCGCAGAGTAGCTCTTGGGCCATATGCTACATTTTATTTTGAAAATTTTCAAACAATGCTAGGTCAAATCCAAGAAATGTTGCACATTGAAAAAGGTGGAGACAGTCAGTTGAAAGACGAGCTAGAAGCTTACAATCCTTTAATTCCAAAAGGAAAAGAACTTGTAACAACTCTAATGTTTGAAATTGATAATCCAATAACAAGGGCTGATTTTTTGGGAAAAGTTGGCGGTATTGAGCAGTACGTTTTCATAAAAATTGACAACGAAAAAATTAAAGCAATAGCAGAAAAAGATTTAGATCGTACTTCATCTGAAGGTAAAGCATCTTCAGTTCAGTTTTTACATTTTGTTTTTTCCGATGAACAAATAAAAAAATTTAAAGAAATTGATAAAGAGATAGTTTTAGGCATCGACCACAATTTGTATAATCACTCAACTGCAATTAAAAAAGAAATTAAAGCATCATTAATAAAAGATTTTATTTAATATTTCCCCATAAATGAGTTTTAAAAATCCATCCTGAAAAGTCAGCAGATGTAATTTTACACCAACTCACATTACACTTTTTAATTAGAACCAATCTTCCAATTTCTAGCCTAGCAATAGGTTTTGAAAAAATTGTAGATTTTTTATAAAGAATAGAATTTTTTTTTATATTAATGGCAGTTTTTTTTTTAGAAAGCTGGGAAATATGTATCCACCCTGAGTTATTTTCAAAATCTTTAATTTTTCTCCAGGTGTCCGATTTGTCAATAACTGAAACAGTTAAGTATTTTTTTTTATAAGTCAATTTGACGGGATGATCAAAAGATGGACCCAATCTTAGATAAACCTTATTATTTTTTAAGGACAAAAATTCTTTATTTTCATTTGCCATTGATTTAAATGGGACAAATGAGATAAAAAAAATAATAGCGATTTTAGTTAGATAAAATTTACTAATTTTTTGCATTGCAGTAACACATAGATCTCTTGTTGAGTTTTACTTTTCTAAAATTGAGTTTTAGACTATCTATAATCAATATATATCCACAAAGAGTGCTTCCAATTTTTAAAATTTCTTTTATAGTCTCATTAGCTTGAATGCTACCTACTATGCCGCCTAAAGCTCCTAAGATTCCTTCACGTTCACAATTATCAATATCTAAATTTTTTGGTTCTTGAGGCATAAAACATCTGAGGCAAGGGGAATTTTTTTTTGTGAAATTAAAAGTATAGACATGCCCTTCAAACTTGCTTATTGCGCCTGAAATTAAAATTTTTTTATTTTTTAAGCAATAATCATTAATTAAAAAACGCGTTCTGAAATTATCGCTGCCATCTATTAAAATATCAAATTCTTTAGCTATTTTATTTATATTTTTTTTTGTTATTTTTGTACTAAAAGATTTAAGTTTGATATGAGGATTAATTTTTTTTAGTTTATAGACTGCAGCAGAAGATTTTTGCTTCTTCAAATCATTGGTTGTAAAAATAATCTGACGACTTAAATTTGAAATTTCGACTTTATCTTTATCAACAATTCCAATTTTTCCCACACCCATCGCGGCTAAATATATTGAAATTGGAGAGCCCAATCCCCCGGCCCCAATAATTAAAACATTAGAAGAAGAAATTTTTTTTTGCCCAGAAACTCCAATTTTTTTTAGAACTATTTGTCTTGAATATCTTTCAATTAGATTTTTTGTAAATTTCATTAATGTTTTTATTTACCTGTTGAGCCAAACCCACCTTTTCCTCTTAAAGTATTTGGTAAATTTTCTACTTCTTCAAATTCTATCTTATATACTGGCATCAAAATCATTTGTGCAATTCTATCTTTATTGTTAATAATAAATTCATCATCACCATGATTAAAAAGTATTATTTTAATTTCACCTCTATAATCGCTGTCAATTGTTCCAGGTGTATTTAAAACTGATATATTGTTTTTTGCTGCTAGCCCAGACCTAGGTCTTATTTGTATTTCATATTCTTGTGAAAACGCGACTGTAATGCCTGTAGGCACTAAACAGGACATTCTAGGAGCTAATTTGATAGGTTGACCTATAAAGGCCATTAAATCCATGCCAGAGGCACCTGCAGTTTTATAGACTGGAGTTTGAACTAATGCATCTAATTTTTTAATTAATACTTTTACCATTAAGTTTTAATTTAACTGACTAATAACCCTGTCAATTATTTCGTCAGAAATTGTAGATTTTTTTTTCATAGAAAGTTTTTCATCATTAATCTCTTTATTTTTGTTAAAAATTCTAACTTCATTAAAATCCGAGTCAAAGCCAATAGATTTATTAGATACATCGTTAGCAATAATCCAATCACAATTTTTTTCGATTAATTTTTTTTTAGCATTATTTACTATATTATTTGTCTCTGCAGCAAAACCAATTACCAATCTCGGTCTAAGTGAGTTATGGTTTGAAACATAATTAAGAATATCAATATTTTTTTCTAAATTTAAATTGGGATAATTTTCTTTTTTAATTTTTTGTTCTTTTTTTTCTTTAGGTTTAAAATCTGCTACAGCAGCTGAAAAGATAGCAACATCTACCGGCAAGCTATCTTGTATTGCTTTAAACATTTGATTGGTAGTTTCTACTTTAATTAAATTTATATCTTTATCTATTTTTAAGTAAGTTGGTCCGGATATAAGTGTAGTTTCAAATCCTTTTTTGCACAATGATCTAGCTAATTCAAAACCTTGTTTACCGCTTGATTTATTGCTTATAAATCTTACAGGATCAATATACTCTCGTGTTGGTCCAGCTGTTACTAGGGCTTTAAATTTTTTGTTTTGATTTAAGGTATTAAAATAATTTCCAATTTCTTTTATAATTTCATTCGGTTCGGTCATTTTTCCTTCACCAAACTCTCCACATGCCATATCTCCTATTTCTGGCCCAATAATTTTATAACCAATGTGTTTCAGTTTATTCAAATTTTCTTTTGTTATAGGATGTTCCCACATTCTAACATTCATTGCTGGCGTTAAAAATATATCTTTATCTGATGCAAGCATTACTGCTGATGCCAAATCATCTGATGATCCTACACTCAATTTTGAAATAGTATTAGCTGTAGCAGGCGCAACAAGAATTACATCAGACCATCTAGAAAGCGATATATGGTCCATGTCTGATTCATCTTCAACAATGAATAAATCATCATAAACCTTCTCTTGAGAAAGAGCTGCAATAGATAAAGGTGTAACAAATTCTTTAGCACTTTTAGTTAAAATTGTTTTAACTTCAGCGCCTCTTTTTTTTAGTGATCTAATTAATTCTAAACTTTTATAAGCAGAAATTCCTCCACAAATAATTAAAAGTATTTTTTTTCCTAGAAAATTTTTCATAACTTTATTATTAAAATACTATGACAACAAAAATTACAAGTATTAAAAATCCACCAAAAATTTTATTACGCATAATTTCTAGCCTCAGCTCTTGGTTTTTTAGATTATGGTAAGCCATAGTATTAGGATTAAATTTACCTTCAGTCATTAAGTTCATAACATCATTGGCTTTATCCATAATAAGTGGAAGTTCAGGCAATCTTTTTAAGACTTCATTAGCTTTATTTATAGCTTCTCGCGTCAAGTTAATCGGGTCTTTTATATCCTTTATCCATTCCTCCAGAATTGGTTTTGAGACTTCCCATATATTTGTGTCGGGATCAAGTTTTCGTGCCACCCCCTCAACAACAACCATTGTTTTTTGTAAAAGCAATAATTGTATTTGTGTTTGCATATTAAATCTTTCAGTAACATCAAAAAGCTGACTTAATAATTTACTACCAGATATATTTTTGACAGATTGTCCAAAAATAGGCTCACCTATTGAACGCAAAGCTTGAGCAAATTCATCTCTTGAAACATTGTGAGGCACTAAGCCTGCTAAAAGATGTATGTCGGCAACTTTTTTATAATCTCTTTTAATAAATCCATAAAGAATTTCAGCTAAGTATTTTTTATTGCTTTGGTCTAATCTACCCATAATTCCAAAATCAACAGGAATAATATCCCCATTTTTATTTACAAAAATATTTCCTTGGTGCATGTCTGCATGAAAAAAACCATCTCGGATTGCATGTTTAAGAAAATTTTGGATAATATTTTTTGCTAATTTATTAGTATCAACACCTAATGACTTTAGTTTTTCAACTTCACGTATCGAAATTTCGTCAACTTTATCTAAACAAAGAACTTTTTTACTAGTATAATTCCAATAAATTTTAGGAACATTAAAGCCAAAGTCATTTTTGGTGTTTTCATAAAACTCGTTAGCAGCAGCGCCCTCAAATCTTAAATCCATCTCAACGTTTGTAATTTCACGTAAGAGCTGGACAACCTCAACTAACTTAAGTCTTTTTGTTTTTTTAATAAGATTTTGAATAATGTAGGCCAATAGCATCAATGCATCCAACTCTTCATTAAATATTTTTTCTATATCAGGCCTTAATATTTTAATTGCAACATTTTTATTTTGACCTTCAATATTAATATTCGCAAAATGCACTTGAGCTATAGAAGCTGCAGCCACTGGTTCAGACATATTTGTAATTTTTAAAAAATTTTCATTTCCAAGTTCTTCTTTTAATTTAGTTTGCGCAATATTTAAGTTAAAAGCCGGTAATTTATCTTGAAGTTTTTCTAATTCTTTGGCTATATTTTTTCCAATAATATCAGGTCTGGTGGACAAGAATTGGCCCAATTTTATAAAAGTTGTACCCATCTCCTGGAGAGCATTGCACAATTTTTTTTCTGCAGATAAATTATTATTATTTTGCTTTTCGTGGAAACTAAAACCAATAATAAAAAAAATAATTTTTACTAACGTTGGTGGTTGATGAATTTCATAAATAGATGATATTGCTCCTGAAGTTGTGAGTTTCCTACCTATTTTAAAAAGCATAAATATTTTTTTAAACATTCAAATCTTCCATGCAGAGTGAATAGCAACAATTCCCCCTGTTAAGTTTTTATAACTTACATTTTCAAATTTTTGTTCTTCAATTTTTTTAGCAAATTCATCCTGAGAGTGGAATTTTTCTATACTATTAATTAAATATTCATATGGCTCTGATTTGCCGACTATAATTTTGCCTATTTGAGGTATCGCCTTAGAATAGGATTTATAAAATTTGCTTAAAATTTCATTTTTAACTTTGGAAAACTCTAAACATAAAAATCTACCACCGGGCTTTAATACTCTATACGCTTCTTTAAGAGCAATATTAATATTATTTACATTCCTAATGCCAAAACTAATCGTGTAATAGTCAAAAAAATTTTTTTTAAAGGGAAGTTTTTCAGCATTGTTACAAAACCATTGAATATTCTTATTGGAATTAATTTTTCGTTTATTTAAATTTAACATTCCTTTATTTTCATCAACACAATAAACATTTCCTTTAAAATTAATTTTATTTAAGTACAACCTTGCTATATCACCAGTTCCGGAAGCAACATCAATCAAGTTTGTATTCTTTTGTGGATTTAAGCGCTTAATAAATTCTTTTTTCCAGATTCTATGAATGCCTAAAGACATTAAGTCATTCATAAGATCATATTTATCGAAAATATCTTTAAATACTCTAGTGACTAGCCTCTCATTGTTTTTATGGTTGGTTTTCATTTAAATTAATAGATCATATGTTAAGTTTTTTCACAATATGTATAATTAAAAAATGCCAGAACTTCCAGAAGTAGAAATAGTTAAAAGATCTTTACTTAAAACGGTAAATAAAGCAAAAATAATTGATATTAAAATTAACAATAAAAATTTAAGGTACAAATTATCATATAAATTATTAACCCAAATAATTAATAAAAAAATACTAAAAATATCCAGAAGGTCTAAATACTTAATTTTCCATTTTCAACATTTTTTACTTCTTATACATCTTGGCATGACTGGTAAATTTTTGATAACCAGAAAAAGGGATAAACTTATTATTAAAACTAGCTTTTATTATGATTTAAATATTTTACCCAAACACAATCATATTCATTTTACATTAAATAATGGTTTAATATTAATTTATAACGATGTTAGAAGATTTGGTTTTTTTAAACTATATAAAATAAAAGAAATAGAAGAAATTAGTTTTTTAAAAAAACTTGGCCCAGAGCCACTTAGTCATAACTTCAATGAAAATTATTTTCATAAATTTATAAAAAATAAGAAAAAAAATATAAAGAATTTGCTGATGGACCAAAGTTTTGTTAGCGGTCTTGGAAATATTTATGTGAATGAAGTTTTATTTATATCGAAAATACACCCTTTAAGATCTTGTAAAAAAATAAATATTAACGAAATTAAAAAATTAGTATTCAATATAAAAAAAATCTTAAAAACTTCAATTTCAAAGGGAGGCTCTTCCATAAAAGATTTTGGAAATATTGAGGGCCAAAAAGGACAATTCCAGCAACATTTTCATGTATATGGAAAAGAAAATACAATTTGTTCTCGTATTTCGTGTGCAGGGAAAATAAAGAAAATTTCAATATCTGGTAGGTCATCCTTTTACTGCACCATTTGCCAGGCGTAAAAGACTATTGACCAGTATTGATCAAAAAGATATACCTGTCATCTTTATGCCAAATATTGAATCAGCCTCAAGACGTGTTAAGAGATCAGAAGCTCAAGCTGCTGTAAATAAAATTAGAAAAAGTAAGTACAAGGCAGCTGTTAAACAGATAACCAGTTTCATTACAGCGGGAAAAACAAAAGAAGCCAAAGATTTTTTGCCTAAATTCTACTCACAATTGATGAAGGTTGCTAAAACTGGAGTAATTAGTAAAAAAAGAGCATCACGAAAAATTTCCAGAATTACAAAAAAAATTCAAAGTCTAAAAAAATAAAATAAACAATTTCAAGTTGATTATTTCCAACATATAAATTTAAAAAAACTAATACATTTGAATTAAATTTAAAATTTTTTGTAATGCAACTTAAAATATTAATTTACTACATCTAGAAAAAACTTTAATTAAATTCTTTTAAATAATACAACCATTTTTTTTTCCAATACAACCTATAAAGCGTTGCATAGTTTAAAAAAAAAAATTAAGAATACTCCTTCATATAAAAATATTTAAAAAATTAACTGCAACTAAAAAGAAAAATTATGTCTGAAATATTAAAAAAGAATTCAAATGTTAATCAATTTTTGAAAGAAGAAAATTCCTTAGACTGGGTTGAGGTTTTAAAAAAAATTCAATTTACATTAGGTAACGATGTTTATGACAGTTGGATTAAAAATATAGCTCTTGAAAAAGAGTACAATCATTATGTAGTTTTATCAGCTCCTACAAGATTTGTGAGAGATTGGATCGTATCTAGATATGCAGATAAAATGGTAGATATAATAAAAATATTTAAAAAAACTATTCAAAGAGTAGAATTTACTATTGAAGAAAATAAAGAAAAGTTAAATAAAATTGATCCAGCTCAAAATAACAATGTAGTTACCTCTATAGAAAGTTCAGTACTTAATTATAATAGATTTAATCAAGATAATAGTTTTGAAAATTTTATGGTAGGTGAGAGCAACGAACTTGCTTATAGTGCTGCAAAAAAAGTATGTGTAGCAACGTCACATTATAATCCTTTATATATTTATAGTCCTGTTGGAATGGGTAAAACACATTTATTAAATGCCATAGGTTTGGAGATTGGCAGAGAGAAAAAAGTAATGTTTATTTCGGCAGAAAGATTTATGTATCACTTTATAAGATCTATAAAAAGCAATGAAATGGTAAAATTTAAAGACTTTTTTAGAAGATGTAATGTTTTTATTATTGACGACATACAGTTTGTAAGGGGCAAGGAAGCTATGCAAGAGGAATTTTTCCATACATTCAATGCTTTGATCGAAAAAGGATCGCAAATTGTAGTATCATCCGATAGATCGCCATCAAATCTTGATAGGGTTCAAGATAGAATAAAATCAAGATTGGCAGGAGGTTTAGTAATAGATATTCAGCCACCAGATTTAAAATTAAGAGTCAAAATATTAAAAAAGAAATTAGAAGAAATTAGAAAAAATTTTAATGAAGGATATAACTTAAACGACGAAATTTTACAATTCTTGGCTTCGGAAATTTCATCAAGCGTTAGAGAGATGGTGGGCTCTCTAAATAGAATCATAGCATTTAGTAAAATTAATAATAAACCTCCAAGCATCTATGATTGTAAAAAAATACTTAAAGATTTCATCGATTATAATAAGAAAACAATTAATATTGAATTTATACAAAAAGTAGTAGCTTCTTATTTTAATCTCAATATTGATGAAATGTTATCACAAAGAAGATCAAGATCATTAGCTAGACCTAGGCAAATTGCGATGTACTTATCAAAAAATTTAACAACTAATTCCTTGCCAGATATTGGTAGAAAATTTTCAAATCGTGATCATACAACCGTTATACATGCGGTAAAAAAAATTGGAGAATTAATGAAAAAAGACCATGATATTGACAAGTCTATAACGGAGATTAAAAAGAAACTTATTTAAATAATTATGGAATTTACCATAAATAGAGATGCTATTTTAAAACCATTAAGCCATGCTTGTGGTATAATAGAAAAGAAAACAACAATTCCAATTTTGTCTAATATTCTTATAGAAGCAAAAGATTCTAAAATTAAAATAACTGCAACTGATTTAGATATTATTTATTCAGAAGAGATTCCTTTAGAAAATTTAAAAAAAGAAGGAATCACAACTACCTCAGCCACTACATTGCATGACATACTTAGAAAATTAGATGCAAATGCAAAAGTAGATTTTTTATTACAAGATTCTAACAAATTAAAATTAACATCTGCTAACTCAAAGTTTAATTTATTATGCATGCCCTCAGATACCTTTCCTTTTCCTGAAGAAGATAAAAATCTTTCATCTTTTGAAATTTCGGCTGTTGAACTTTCTAAACTTTTAAATAAAACAAAAATTGCAATTTCTAATGACGAAACCCGACATTATTTAAACGGAATATATTTCCATAAAATAAACTTAAATAATAAATTTTATTTATCAGCAGTAGCAACAGATAGTCACAGACTTTCTTCATGTAGAATTCCTATTGATTCTAGTATAAATTTTGAATCAATCATTTTACCTAAAAAAACTATATTTCAGCTAATATCATTGCTAGAACAAAATAGTGGTAAAATACAAATATCTAATAGTAAATCAAAAATTCAATTTATGATAGGAAGCAGCCTGCTCATTTCTAAAGTCATTGATGGAAGATTTCCAGATTATAATAAAGTAATTCCAACAGATAATTCTAAAGCATTGCAAATAAAACTAAATGACTTTAAAAATTCCATAGAACGAGTAACGACAGTTTCTTCGGATCATAAGGAGGGATTAAAAATGTTGGTATCAAAAAATTCTTTAAATTTATCTGTTAACAATCCAAATAGTGGAGATGGATCAGAAAATATTAAAGCTCAGTTTAATTCAGATGATATAGAGATAAGTTTTAATAGCAGATATTTGATTGACATCGCGTCACAGATAGAAAGTGATTCTATTTTAATTAACTTAAAAGATGCTGGTTCACCTGTTCTAATTAACGATATTACTGACACAAATAGTTTCCATGTAGTTATGCCAATGAAAATATAAGATAATTTTATTTCTTTTCATTTTAAGTTAATTTTTAGTTTTTTCGTCAATCGATCATTTAATATCAACGTTAATTTATGATATTTATTATATATATATTTAAATAACTTAAAAAAAATGGTAAAATAAAAAATAATTTCAACTTATGATCAAAACAAATACCGAAGAAAAGCCAAAGTATGGCGCAGATTCTATAAAAGTCTTAAAGGGCTTAGAAGCCGTAAGAAAAAGACCCGGCATGTATATTGGGGATACGGATGATGGAACTGGACTTCATCACATGGTGTATGAAGTCGTAGATAATTCTATCGATGAAGCACTAGCGGGTCATTGCAAAAATATTAAAGTTATAATAAACGCAGATAATTCAGTTTCTGTTGAAGATGATGGAAGAGGAATTCCAGTAGATTTTCATAAAGGTGAAAAAAAATCAGCAGCTGAAGTTATCATGACACAACTACACGCTGGCGGTAAGTTTGACCATGATTCTTATAAAGTCTCTGGTGGACTCCATGGTGTGGGAGTATCTGTAGTTAATGCTTTATCAGAAAAATTAATATTAAGAATTTTTAGAGATAAAAAGGAATATTTAGTTAAATTTAATAATGGTAAAACAATTGCACCAATTAAAGCGGTAGGAAAAACAAATAAAACAGGAACCTTCATAAATTTTACACCTTCTAAAGAAGTTTTTACCAAAACACAGTTTAATCTACCAACGCTTCAAAAAAGAATGCGAGAACTTGCTTTCTTAAACAAAGGTTTGAATATAATTTTATTAGACAAAACTGGGAAAAAAGAAAAACAATACACTAATAAATATGAAGGAGGTATACAAGAATTTGTTGATTTTATTGATAGAAGTAAAAAACCATTAGTGAATAAAAATAACCTTAATTTATTTAAAAAACCTATTTATATATTTGGAGAAAAAGATAAAGTTACTGTTGAATGTTCATTAAAATGGAACACTAGTTATTCTGAAGAAATGTTACCATTTACAAATAATATTCATCAAAATGATGGGGGTACACATCTTCTGGGTTTCAGAAGTGCATTGACTAGAGTAATAAACAAATACGCTTTAAGCAGCAATCTTCTCAAAAAAAATAAAATTTCACTGTCTGGAGATGATGTAAGAGAAGGTTTGACAGGTGTATTGTCAGTTAAAATTCCTGATCCTAAATTTTCTTCACAAACAAAAGATAAACTAGTTTCTTCAGAAGTTAGATTTATTGTAGAATCAATAGTAAATGAAAAATTATCCACCTGGTTTGATCAAAACTCTGCAATTGCAAAAATAATTTTATTAAAAGTAGTTCAAGCAGCCGTTGCAAGGGACGTGGCAAGAAAGGCTAGAGAAGGCGTAAGAAGAAAAGGATCTTTAGAACTCTCGGGTCTTCCAGGGAAATTAGCTGATTGTCAAATTGGAAAAGCAGAAGGAACAGAATTATTTATTGTTGAAGGAGATTCTGCTGGAGGCTCAGCCAAGCAGGGAAGAAACAGAGAATTTCAAGCTGTACTGCCCCTTAGAGGAAAAATTCTTAATACATTTGTGGACGTTGATGGAAAAAAATCACGTAATGGAAACGGACAAGATCACGAAACAAAAGCTTTTGCTAAAATGATGTCTTCTAATGAAATTGTTACTTTAATTAATGCTTTAGGAACAGGATCTAAAGATTTTAATATTGAAAACTTAAGGTATCAAAAAATCATAATTATGACAGATGCTGATGTTGACGGATCTCACATAAGAACACTTTTACTGACTTTATTTAATAATCATCCTTTTTACGAATTAATAGAAAAAGGTCACTTATATTTAGCCCAACCACCACTTTATAAAGTCACAAAAGGATCTAAAAGTTTCTATATAAAAAATGAAAAAGATCTTGAAAGCTTTATACTTAAATCATCAGAAAAATCAAAAAATGGAATTAAAAAAAATATCAAAGAGTATAAAAAGTTTTTAGAAAGAGAAAAAAGTCAATTGAATCTTCAAAGATTTAAAGGATTGGGTGAAATGAACCCTGAAGAGCTATGGCAAACAACTTTAAATCCAGAAAAACGTATATTATTACAAGTTAAATATTCAAATAACACAAAAATTAAATCAAAAAGAGATCAGGATTTAATAAAAATACTTATGGGAGACGAAGTAGCTCCACGAAAAGACTTTATAATTAATCGCGCTTTGGAAGTTTCTAATTTAGATATATAATTTTCGAATGAAATTTTCGGATTTTTTTACATCCAAAGATAATATCCAGCTAGATAAGAAAACTCTAGTAACTCTAAGATGGATAGCCAATATAGGCCAATTCGTATCAATAACTATTGTTTATGCTATTTTAAATTTTGAACTTGCATCTTTCTATTGTTTAATAATTATTTTGTTAGGTGTACTTACCAATTTGTATTTACAATTCGTAGTTAAAGAGAACCAATTAAGCAATACAAAGTCATCTGTATATCTATTTTATGATGTAGTTCAATTGGGGTTATTGCTTTTTTTAACAGGAGGCATAACTAACCCTTTTGTCATTTTGCTAATTATTCCTGCAATAGTATCTTCAACTTTTTTAACCTTAAAAAGCACTATAAATCTATCAGCCGTAACAATAATAATTTTAATTTCTATAACTATTAACCACTTTCCATTACCGTATTATGAAAAATTGCATTTTCATGTCCCCAATTATTATTTGTATGCAATACCAATTGCTATCACAATAGGATTAATTTTTTTAACATATTTTGGAGCAAGATTCGGTATAGAATCTAGAAAAAGACGAGAAGCTTTAAATAGACTAGAATTAATTTTGGCCAAAGAACATGAACTAGAATCAATAGGTATTCAAGCTGCCGCTGCCGCACATTCTTTAGGAACTCCTTTATCTACTATTACTGTAGTTGCTAAAGAATTAGAAAAAGAAATTGGAAATAATTCAAAATATTCAAAAGATATAGGTTTACTATTATCTCAGGCCAAAAGGTGTTCGGATATTTTAAAAAATCTATCCCAAGATAAACTTTTGGAAGATGACTTTTTAAACAATATAAAAATTGAAGACTTGCTTAATGAAATCGTTAGATCTTTTAACGAAATTTCAGAAAAAAAAATATTATTAGTTAAAAGTCAAAATGAGTTAAATCCACAAATTGATAAAACCCTAGAAATAACATATGGATTAAGAAATTTTATCGGCAATGCAGTGAAGTATAGCAACTCCTTTGTTGAAATTAATTTAAAAAGTAATGAAATACTTACCGAAGTAATAGTAAGTGATGATGGTCCTGGTTTTTCGGAAGATATTATAAATGTTCTAGGTGAACCATACATAAGATCAAAAAATAAATTGATAAATTCTAAATCTGGTCTCGGGCTTGGAACTTTTATTGGAAAAACTTTATTAGAAAGAATGAAGGCAAATGTTCAGTTTAAAAATTCTACTAAGTTAAATGGTGCCATGGTAATTATTAAATGGCAAACTAAAGATTTATTTAATATTTAGGATTCTTTTTATATTCAAAGCAGTACGAAATTATTTTATATGCAAGCTTTGCTACTAGAAAATTATAAGAATTGAATCCTTTTATTGGTGATAGTTCATTTATATCTGCTCCTACAATATTAGAATTTTTTGCTGCTATTCTAATTATATTTAAGGTTTCGTCCCACAAAAGCCCCCCAGGCTCAGGAGTGCCTGTTGCTGGCATTATACTGGAATCTAGTCCATCAACATCAAATGTTAAATAAACATTTTTATTTTTAATTAATTTTCTAAACTTATTTAAACTCCAGTTTTGTTTATCTTTTGCCCAAAAAATGTTAATTCTAGAAGCGTTTTTTTTTAAATAAGGAACTTCAGTTTTAGAAATATTTCTTATTCCAAAAGAGATTAATGATACATTTTTATAGTCCAAACATCTTTTAATTGCAGAGGCGTGTGAAAACTTTTCACCATTATAACTTTCTCTCAAATCTGCATGAGCATCAAAATGTAACAAACATAAATTTTTGTATTTTTTAGCAAACGGAGCTATGCATCCAGGTGTAATTGAGTGTTCACCACCAAATGTCATTGGAAAAATTTTTTTATTTAAAATTTCTTCATTAATATCAGACATTTTTTTCAATGCCTTCTTAATATTTTTATTAATTTTAAATGGCTTTAAGGTTTTAATTCCAATTTTTTTATATGGTTCACAATTTAGTTCTTCATCATATAATTCTACTTGATGTGAAGCTTTAATTATTTCTTTTGGTCCATTTCTTGTGCCGCCGCCATAACTAACAGTTTTTTCTAAACCGAAAGGAACAATAATTACTTTTTCTTTAAAATTAAATTTATTATCAATTCCGAGAAAGCCTTTTTTATTTGGAAAATAATTCACGTTTAAATAAAAATATGTGAAAATTTTTTAGGTTTTCTTTGTTTCCAATGCTTACGATGGTATGCATCGCTGACTATTAAAGGGAGGACGCTGGTAGCTTCAGCAAAAACCATTTGTTCTTTTGAAACATCGACCTTTCCCCATGAACTTGCTTCTTTAAGCGTGGAACTGCTGCAAGCACCATCTCTGGTGTCCGCAACTGTGATTTGAATTGCATATTTGTGCATATCAACTTCTTTACCTAAAAGTTCTGCACATACTACAGTATCTTGCACAAAGTTTTTTGGAACGCCGCCACCAATCATAAAAAGACCTGAGGATTTGGACCTAATTTTTATTTCAGTCAGTTCTCTAAACTCTCTAATAGAATCTATAGTTAGACATTTTTTTGGGTTTTTTTCTTGATGCATTACCAGACCAAACCCAGCACTTGAATCTGTAAAAGCTGGACAAAATATAGGAACATTATAATCATATGCTGTTTCAATTAATGAACCTTTTTTCTTTGAATTAGTTTTTAAGTATTTACCAATTTCTTTTATAAATTCTCTAGAGGTGTGTGGTCTGGCTTCTAAGCCATCTGCTATATCGCATATTGTTTTATCACATGTTTGAAGTTCTTCCTCATCGATGTAAGTGTCATAAATTCTATCAATATAGTTTTCTCTTAACTGGGTGTCATCTTGAAATTGAGAGCCTTGATAATGTCTAAAACCTAATGCTTCAAAAAAATCCATATCAATAATTGAAGCACCAGTAGCAACAATTACATCAATCATGTTATATTTAATCATATCAGAATATATTTTCATACACCCTGCTGCTGAAGTCGAGCCTGCCAAAGTTAAAAAGTTAGTACAATGCTTATCAGACAACATTTCATTAAAAATGCCCGAAGCTCTAGCTGTGTCTCTAGAAGTAAAAGACATTTTATCCATAGACTCTATTATCTTTCTAGAATCAAAAGACGTAATATCAATATGTTCAACTGGTTTTTCTAGAAAGGTCTTTTTGTTGTGACCAATCTTACGATTTTTAGGGGCATTCATTTAAGCAACCAAAAATCTAGAAGGAATATCCTTTTCGTACATAGACATTATAGGTTTATCATGAACTTCAAAAACTTTGTTGGAATAAAAGCCATTAAATTTAGTTCTGAATGTTAGAGAATAAGCTCCAAGCTGGCCAATTTCGATATAATCTCCTTCTTTTATATTATTAGGTAAAACAAAGGGGCCTTTCATAAAGTCAGCACTGTCACAAGTTGGTCCATATAAACTATACGAAGTTAATTTTTTAGAAGTTATTCTTCCATTAGGTATCATTCTGGTTGGAAATATAAAATTTAGAACTCCAGCATCAAACAAACTTCCATACGTGCCATCATTAATATAAATTTTTTGTTTTTTTCTAAGCACAACTTTAACTATTGAGGATCCACTTTCGGCAACCAATGCTCTACCTGGCTCACATAATAATTCAGGTTTATTTTCTAATTTTAAATTATCGAAAGCTTTTTTTATTTCAGCTACATAACTTTCAAGAGGCTGAGGATTAAGATCTGGGTAAATTGATGGAAAACCTCCACCAACATTTATTATATCAGGAAATATTTTTGTTTTTTTAATAATATTTCCAACTTCTCTTATTCCTTTTGCATATGAAATTGGATGCATACATTGTGAGCCTACATGGAAACTTAAAGCTACTTTTTTTGCATGCGCTTTAGCTAATCTTAATAAACCTAGCGCTTCACTAGGCAGTGCTCCAAATTTTTGAGACAAATCTATCTCAGCATGTTCGTTTGAAATAGATATTCTGATGTAAAGCGTTAAATCTTTCGCATTATCAGTTGCTTCTATAATTTTTTGTAATTCTTCTTTTGTATCTAATGCAAAATCTTTAACATTATGACTAAAATATGCTTCTTTTATATGTTCACGGCTTTTCACAGTATTCATGTAGTAAGCATGGGCCTCAGGAAATATTTTTTTAATTAATTTAATTTCGTCAATTGAAGCAACATCAAATTGATTTATTCCATTTTCCCCAATAGATTTGATTACTTTTTCATTTGGATTTGTTTTTACAGCGTAAAGTATTTTGCCAGGAAAATTTTTTGTAAACCAGCTACAAGCTGATTTTATTGAATCAGGTCTTATGCAATAAATTGGGTCTACTGGCTGAACAGTATTAACTAGTTCGTCAACCGAATTAAATTTTTGCATCTCTGCACCCTCATTTTGTTAAACAAAAAAATTTAAAAAAAACGTCTACTAAAAACTATTTATAGAAATGATGAGCAATGTAAAGCCCAAAATTCCATATTTTTGGGCCTGTTGTAATTTAATTTTTA
>Ga0114993_10003043_pt1 | contig 17799 bp, 14 predicted proteins | sample ArcticOcean_MG_C_FD_87042 | JGI IMG/M metagenome (GOLD analysis project Ga0114993, IMG submission 87042) | Marine microbial communities from western Arctic Ocean - ArcticOcean_MG_CB2_150 | ecosystem: Environmental > Aquatic > Marine > Oceanic | place: Arctic Ocean: Canada Basin | collected...
CAAAATTGGGGTCAAACTTGCCATAAGTGGTACCATCTGTAATGACAAAGGAAGCCACCACGGGCTAAATCGTGCCTGAAGTAGGGATAAAAGGTTGGCTGCCCCGCCAGGATTCGAACCTGAGTCAGCGGATTCAAAGTCCGCTGTGCTACCGCTGCACCACGGGGCACATAGCTAAATATATCTTATGGCAGCAGATCAGACAAGGATTGGTCACTGTAGTAGCCTTTGATAGTTTAAGCTCTATATTATTTTTAGTATTAAATTTCGGAGGGCGTAATGGATTCAGATAAAATTTCTATAGGTGTTATAGGTGCCAGTGCCCATTATGGCTGGGCGAGGAGGGCTCATATGCCAGCTTTGGCTGCTTTACCAGAGTATCAGTTGATGGCGGTCTGTACTACCAATGACGAATCAGCAAAGCAGTCGAAAGAGTTATATGGTGCTCAAAAGGCTTACAGTGATTACAGGGAGATTATCTCAGATCCAGAAATCGATGTGATTGATATATGTGTCCGCGCCCCATCCCATTATTCAATTGCACTGGAGGCGCTGAAATCTGGGAAGCACGTCCTTTGTGAGTGGCCATTGGCAGCATCGAGTATCCAGGCGCAAGAATTAGCTAGCGTTGCCAGAAAACAAAATTCTCAGACGGGAGTGATTTTGCAGTCCCGCTATGCACCTGGATTCATGTATGTTCGTGAATTATTAAGGGATGGATATGTGGGTGATGTTCTATCTACAAACATGACTATGTTTCTTCCGGGTCAAATGAGATCTCGGACTGAATCATCAGTTTGGAGTGCAGAAAAATCCAACGGGGCACATGTTTTAAGCATTCACACAGGACATGCCTTGGATGTTTTCTTGTGGTGTATAGGCTCAGAATTTGGTTCAGTACAAAGCATAGTGGGGGTGCAGTCCTTGACCGCTACGCTAACTGACACCCAAAGGGTGATTGATGTCACTTCACCTGATAATGTCTTGCTGCAAGGTAGGTTGGAGAATAATGCGTTGGCTTCGGTACATATCGCGAGTATCCCTGCACATGGTAGTGCATTCCGGATGGAGATATATGGGACCGAGGGCACGCTGATAGCACAGTCTTCACAGATGGTTGAGATGATTGATCCGATCATTACAGGTGCACGTGCTGATGAAGGTAAGCTAGAAGTTTTGAACCCGCCGGAGCACTTGAATCTTGTCCCAGAATCTACTCCTGCAGGGGTTGCGGCTAACGTTGCACAGATGTTCCGAAGGTTTGCTGATTGTCTTAAGAACGGGCAGGAATTTTCTCCAAGCTTTGAAGAAGCAGCTAGTCGTCAAAGTCTCTTGGATACCATTGATAATGATGCGTTGGCCTAGGTCAGGTAGTTACACGCTGTTTAACTGGACGTAGCGGATATTCACTTCCCAGATACAGGGAATTCGGCGGCTAATTTCCATTTAATGGTATGAGGAATCGTTGGATAAAAAAGAACTATCACAGCAGTGTGCTAACTGTGCACGCAATACAGTTAGAGGGTATGTCATTTGCTCAGACTGTATTGGTATATTTGAAGATGCTACTGGCCAGAAGGACTCCAGGTTTCTTCAGGTCGCTGCACGCCTTAAACTTTCAGATTTAGAGACGTTAGAGAAAGTGGTTAACGCTCGGAAGTTCATGATGGTGCAGTCTCATAAATTGCTGTTTGAACACCCACCCGGTGGGAGATTTTCTCCTCAAACTAGGATGGACCCAGATTTCTTGGCATTATCGTTGGGTTCTGTTCGTGCCCAAAGAGCCGTTGTGATTTCGGCTGAGTGGCTCTACGAAGGCATTTGTGAAATTGTGGGAAGTCATTCGACCCAAGTTATTTATCAAAATACCGAAATATATCTAAATACAATGGCTTTCTTTATGAATATTTCTGGGCGATATGCATTGTCATTGGGAGGTGGTGCTTTCCGGGATTGGCTGCAGGACCGAATTATTAAGCTATGGATTCGTGACGCATTAAATGGGGTGCATCTCGGATCTGTGAATTATATAAAATCTAGTTGGGGTCACTCTAGTGTTGATGTGAGTACCCAATTAATTGGTTTTGTTCAGAGTTGTGAAAAGAAATATGAAACCTGTGATGTTACGATCGGAACACTATTGGAAGATATGCTTGGGCAGCATACGCTGATAGGAGTTTTCCAAGAAGCTATTTCAAACTATATGAGTCTCACCACTATTGAAGATGTTGTCGCTATCAGATTAATGGTTCGACATATTATGGTGGGTATTCTGGATCAATCTTGGCTTCGTGATTCGATTTCTGATGCTGTTATAGAAAATTAGATGTGAGCCTGTTGTCAGTATCTGGTATAATTGTCGTGATGTGCTGAAGAGGAACATCATTGATTGACTGTCTTCTTCTTTCCATTTGTTACTAGATAGAGTAGAGCTTTGTGATCTTCATAGGTTATTCAGAATAGGTAGCACTCTAAACTTCCAAAGGGTTGAACAGATGCAAATCGGGATAATTGGGTTACCTAAAAGTGGTAAAACAGCCACTTTTAATGCATTGACCAAGGGACAAATACCCTTGGATGTTTATGCTAATAAGAGCAACATTGGAGTAGCTAAGGTTCCAGATACACGTTTAGATGAATTGGTAGGGTTGTTCAAACCACGAAGCGTTGTTTCAGCAGAAGTCAATTATCTGGATATCCCTACTGTGGCAGAGAACTTTGCCGACAGTAAAGGGATACCACGAGAATACCTGAACGGTCTACAGTCATGCGATGCTTTGATAGTCGTCTTACGGTCTTTTGATGATCCTAGTATCGTTCACTTGGATGGATCTATAGATCCGTTGAGAGATGCAGAAAACATCCTACTAGAACTTACATTCTCTGACGTTGGAATTGTAGCTAATCGTATTCAGAAACTGACAGAGCAACTGAAAAGTGCCAAAACAGCCCAGCGGGACTCGTTAAAGAAAGAACAAACAATATGGGAAAAAGTAAAAGATCAGCTGGAAAACAATGTGCCAATCAGAGAACAATCCTTCACTAAAGAAGAAGAAGATATTCTAGTTGGGTTCCAATTGTTAACTAGTAAGCCAATTATTTTAGCCGTGAATATTGATGAAGGGGAAATAGACCGTGCAGGGGTAATAGAGTCAGAATTTGCTAACCTTTTTGAGCAGCAAGGGATGAAGGTCGTAGCAATATGTAGCAGGCTTGAGATGGAATTGGCACAGATGAGTGCTGAGAGTGAAGCCGAATTTCGCGATGGGCTTGGTGCTGGCGAATCTAGTTTAGAGAGAATGATTCGAGTGTCATATGAACTCCTAGGGCTTATTTCGTTTTTGACTGTTGGCGAAGATGAAGTGCGAGCTTGGGAAATAAGGCGTGATACTGTGGCCCAAAAAGCCGCGGGGAAAATACATACTGATATAGAACGTGGATTCATTCGGGCCGAAGTTGTGCATTACAGTGACTTGTTGGCATACGGGAGTCTCGCTGAGTGCAAGAAGAATGCGTTGCTTCGAACTGAGGGTAAAGATTATGTAGTCAAAGATGGAGATGTCATGAATATGCTTTTCAATGTCTGACAGTAATTGTGGGCAGAGTTTTGAATTGCGAATCATTAAACAAGTGCGGAGATAAATACCATGGCCTTAGCCTTACAGAATAATTTTCGAAATGTTGCGATTGTTGCTCACGTTGATCACGGGAAGACTACCCTGATTGATGCTATGTTGAAGTTTAGTAAAATTTTCCGAGAAAATCAGTTAGTTGATACACTTATTATGGATTCAAATCCTAAAGAACGGGAACGTGGGATCACTATTTTGGCAAAGAATACTGCAATCGGATACAAAGGGGTTACGCTGAATATCATTGACACTCCTGGGCACGTTGATTTCAGTGGGGAAGTAGAACGGGTTGTCAATATGGCAGATGGATGTCTGTTAGTTGTGGATGCAGTTGATGGGCCAATGCCTCAAACTCGGTATGTACTAAAACTGGCTATGCAACAGGGATTAAGGCCTGTGGTTGTTGTGAATAAAATAGATCGATCAACTGCTGAAATCGATTCAACAATTGAAGCTGTGAACGATCTGTTTTTGGAACTGGCTACTGAAGCCGACCAACTTGATTTTCCGATTGTCTATGCTTCTGCAAAAGAAGGCTACGCTTTGGTTGAATTGTCTGATGACCCAGATGATATGGCGCCACTATTGGATGCGATTATTGAATACATACCTGGGCCAACAGCTGATCTTGAAGGTGAAGCTCAGATGTTAGTTACTGCGCTAGATTATGACAACCATCTTGGACAAATTGCCATCGGACGTCTTTCTCGGGGGGTGATCAGTAAGGGAGATCCATTGGTGCTTCTTGACCAGACGGAAATTCCCATAGCTTGCAGGGCGGATTATTTGTTCTCATTCCGAGATTTAGGCAGACATGAAGTAGAAAAAGTAGTTGCTGGGGATATTGCTGCCATATCAGGTGTAAAGGGTGCAACTATTGGGGATACTATTGCCTCACCCTTAGCTCCAGAGCCTCTTGAACGAATAGCTATTGAAAAACCTACTGTAAAAATGACATTCGGAGTCAACACCTCTCCGTTTTCTGGGAAAGATGGTAAATATGCTACATCCCGGATTCTTTGGGATCGCCTTCAACGGGAACTTCAAACGAACGTTAGTATGCGAGTAGAGCGCACGGACAGTGCTGATGAATTTGTTGTATCTGGAAGAGGAGAATTGCATTTATCGGTTTTGATAGAGAATATGCGTAGAGAAGGCATGGAATTCCAAGTATCAAAACCAGAGGCTATTATCACAATCATTGAGGGTAAAACATATGAGCCGTATGAGCGTATTGTTATTGATACCCCTCAGGAGTTTGTAGGGGTTTTGACAGAGGAGCTTGCCTCACGTATGGGACAAGTTGAGGATATGCAAAACGATGGGGATGGACATATCAGTATTATTTATGTTCTTCCCACTAGAGGGCTAATAGGATTCCGGAGTTTTTTCCTAAAAGCGACCCGAGGCAGTGGAATTATGAACAGTGAGTTGCTAGAGCCACAACGGGTTCATGGTGAAATACGATCCACTCGGTTTGGTGCAATAGTTGCTTCAGAAACTGGAATTGCCTTTGCCTATGGTATTCGTAATACTCAGGAGAGAGGCCAGACATTTATTGATCCAAACACACATGTATACGAAGGCATGATTGTTGGCATGCATAATAGAGATAGAGATCTTGAACTTAACATAGCAAAAGAACGTAAAATGACTAATGTGAGATCGCCAACTGCGGAGGTTTACGAAAGGCTTGAACCTCCTGTGAAGTTTAGTTTAGAAGAATCGTTGGACTTCATTGCCACCGACGAGCTAGCGGAAGTCACTCCTAATCATATTCGTTTGAGAAAACGGGTTTTGAAAGCCGATGAGAGGCGTCGCGTGGGCCGATCTAAAGCAAGGGGAGCTAGTTAAATACCAAGAACTTCGATTGCCTTTATGTATGGAACGATATATAAAGGATCAGTAAGAATGAAAATTCATGACCTTCCTAATAAATGTTGTCTACTATTAGGTGCTGTGGGTTAGAAGGGTTATGGGTATTGGTAAATCAGTCAGGTCAGACAAAATATGTTACTGATGGTGTGATTTAGTACTTGGCTGATTGATAATAGATGGGCGTTATTAAATTGATCACCCTTCCCAAAAGTGGGAAGGGTCAGTATTATGGATAGGAAGAAAACTCAAATCCTTCGGGGGTATTTTGGCCAGTTTATCATCAGAAGAGGCACTGGCCCCTCAGCGTTCGCACCGTAGGTTTTTCTACGGCTGGTATATCGTTTTTATTGTTTTCATGACAAGCCTTATTACTGCAGGGATTGGTGGGTGGGGGCTTTCATTCTTTCTGATTCCAATGAGTGAAGACTTTGGAGTTTCACGGACGGAATTTTCGGCGATTACATTGTTTCGTTTGGTACCTCTTCCTTTTCTGCCATTTTTAGGGTCCTTTGTAGACAAGAAACATGGAGCACGAATACTAATAGTTGCTGGAAGTATTGCTGCTGGAATTATTCTAATCGCAACTTCGCAAGTTCAGAATATTTGGCAGTTCTACATTGTATATGGGATATTTTTCAGTTTTGCGCAGTTCACCATTGGTGGTCAATTGGTCGGGCCAGCCGTATTGGCAAAATGGTTTATTAAAAAAAGGGGTAGAGTGATGGCAATCAGTGCCATCGGTATTTCTGGTGGAGGATTTGTTATATCGCCTGCGGCTGGCTGGTTTATTGAAAACTATGACTGGCGTGTGGCCTGGATATTCCTTGGAATTTTAATGATAGTTTCCATTACTCCTGCAGGGGCTATTTTTATGCGGCGTCAGCCGGAAGATTTAGGTATGTTGCCGGATGGTATATCGCCAGAGGAGGCTGCCAGTGCTCGTTCTGCTCAAGGGGGAGGGGACCTAGAATATCCATGGACCAGAAGAGAAGCTATACGTACACGTGCCATGTGGTTGCTTCTTGGGGTTCAGACCTTTGGGGGAATAGCTCTTATGCCGACGTTGTTTCACCAGGTATCATATATCCAAGATAAGGGTTTTGCTTTATCAGATGCTACTACAATAGCCTTTACTACTGCTGCATTTGCGATTTTGGGCAAACTTTTTTATGGATTCTTAGCTGAGAAGATTCATATTAGGTGGGCACTCGTTCTTTGTTTGATCCCTTCAGGTATGTCGTTGGCCTTGTTGGTAATGGCGGGGAATATGGAATTATTATATGTTTATGCGATCAGCCATGGTTTAACAATGGGGGGGTGGGCTCCTTTGATGAATATGGTTTGGGCTGTCTACTATGGGCGTCAACACCTGGGGGCAATACGCGGACTGGTGACCCCCGTGGGGAATATCTTCGGAGCTATAACTCCGATGTGGTGTGCCTGGATGTATGATCGCATGGGAAGCTATGATTTACCATTTTCAGCCCTTGCAACATCTTGGGTACTCGGGGGCGTTATTATGTTATTCGTGATGCCGCCGAAGCCCCCTGTCCTGGATAAGGGAGTGGCAGCATAGCTGCGAGGAACTATCCGAGTATTGTTTTAAGATCATTTGGAATGACTATTACGGAGCTCCAGTCTATTGAAATCTGTACGGGAGCACCTATTGGTGGTAGGTTGATTTCGAGATTAGATACAAAGTGCAAAATAGTTTCACCTATACGAACCTGGATTTTGTAATTTCCGTCCTGAAAAATTTTTCGCAATAATATCCCCTCAAAATAAGAGTCAATTGCAATATCGGAAGTTGCTAACGAAATGCTGAATTCGGGGATTACTAATGTGCCTTCTAGTTCTCTATCAGATAGGTAATTGTGGGTTGATGGAATTGTGATTAACCCAAACGGAGTTGTGAAGGTCTTTGAACTTTCCATTGTGAGATATACATTCACCAAATTTTGAAATCCCATGGATTGGGCTACGAATTTTGTTTTAGGCTTCGAGTAAATCTCATGTGGGGGGCCGGTTTGGATAATATGCCCATTGTTCATAATTACGGAATAGTCTGAGACTGCGAAGGCCTCATTTCTGTCATGGGTCACATAAATAGCCGTCGTCCCGAGATTCTTTAAGATATCTCGAATTTGTATATAAAGTGTTTGTCGTAAGTGAGAGTCCAATGCTCCCATAGGTTCATCTAACATAAGAAGTCTAGGGTTTGGTGCAAGAGCACGGGCCAAGGCTATTCGTTGTCGTTCTCCTCCTGATAGATCCTGTATCTTCCGTTCCCTAAGTTGTGTCAGGTTGACGAGTGACAGGAGTTCATCAACCCTGCCCTTTGTATCTTGTCGGGATATCCCTTGCATTTCCAATCCAAAAGATATGTTGTCTGATACGTTGAGATGCGGGAAAAGTACTAAGTCTTGAAACATTAGTCCGAACTTACGAGCTTCTGGTTGCAAGTTGGCAATAGAATTTCCCTGAATCATGATATCCCCAGTATCTGGGGTTTCAAGGCCTGCAACAATTCGGAGAAGTGTCGTTTTTCCGCATCCGCTGGGACCTAGGAGTGACACGATATCGCCTTCTCCTAGGGTCAGATTCACATTGTTCAATGCGATATGATTTTCATAAGTTTTATTGATTGCTTTTATGGTGATGAAGTCATTGTTCATTTTAGATTCACTCTTGAGATGGGATCATGTGTTTTGATAAGCTTTCTTTAAAGTAGGTGTAGCTGTTTTAGAAACTACCAAGATTGCGAAAACGAAGTCGTTCAATCGCTACAAATCCAACTGTACTGATGAACATCAGGATGCAACTCATGCTCAGAGCTTGCATTAAATTGCTTTCACCGGGTTGTCCTAAGTAGCGGAAAATTGCTATTGGCATTGTTGTATGTTCTGGTCGGTGCAGTAGTAGGGTTGCCCCGAACTCTCCCAAGGAAACTGCAAATGCAAACACTGCACCGACTACTATGCCTCTCCACAAGATAGGCAGCTCAATTCTGGTAAAGATATTTCCTTTGGACGCACCAAGCATTTGAGCCGCTTCTCTAAGGGATGGAGTTATAGTGCGCAAAACTGGCAAAATACTACGTAGAACAAATGGATAGGCTAGGGTTGCATGAGCTATGACGATAATGGTCCAAGATCCGGTAAGATTCAACCCCCATTGGTTGAAAGCTATCAGAAAACCGAATCCCATAGTTACTGCAGATATGCCTAGTGGAAGCATTAATATAGAATCAAGAAGAGCCTTTCTCCAGTTCGCAGAGTTTCCTAATAGAAGTCCCGATATTATGCCTATAGGAACAGCAACTGCTACGGTACATGCACCAAATAGCAGTGAGTTTGTGATTGCTTGTAATGGGGAAACGAAAAAGAAAGAATCTCTTTCGTTCGAGAAAAGATTAGTAAATCCAGTGAGGGTTATATGTCCATCTGATATTAGGGAACGAACAATGAGCGCTACAAGAGGAGAAAGGATTATTAGTACTATGATGTAGTTTGATACGCACAATAGCTTGTCAAATTTTCCTCGTGGATGCATAGTTGTAGCCTTATTAGGTACTAAATTAAAGGATAAAGCAGCACGTTGTTGGTATCTAGCGTAAAAGGCCATCAACACGATTGTTATGGTCATTTGAATGACGGTTAAAACTCCTGCTGCAGGTAACTCGAGTAAGTGGGCAGCTAAGGTGTAAATAGAAACTTCGAGAGTCGCATAGTTTGCTCCCCCTAGTATCAACACTACACCGAAACTTGTAAAAGTGAAAACAAAAATAAGACTTCCAGCCGCAATAATAGCAGGCAATAATAGTGGCAGCGTTATCTTGCTAAATACCTTCCATTGGCTTGCTCCTAGCATCCGTGCAGCGTTTTCTATATCCGGGTCCAAATTGGCCCAAGCCGTAGATACGATTCTTACCACGATTGTGAATTCATAGATGATGTGGGCAATGAGAATAGCGTAAATTGTATTCATGAGCCTTAATGGTGCATCATCTAAATTGAACATGCTTTGTAGTAACGAATTTATGATTCCTTTTTCACCTAGGAGTGCTATGAATCCCAGCGCTATAACTAACGGGGGCATCACAAATGGTACAGTGGTCAGCCCTCGCAATAATCGTTTACCTGGAAAGTTATATCGTGCGAAGGCATAGGCTGATGGAATTCCAATTAGTAGCGTCAAGAGTGTGGATGCAATTGCTTGCCATGTTGTGAATACGAGGGTATCTAGATAGTAGTTGTCCGTAAGAACATCAATCCATACCATATTGGAATTGCCGCGGAAACTTAAGTTAAGAATCGATATAAGGGGGTACACGACCGTGAAAGCCAGGAATATTATTAGTAGAAATGCTCCCCAGAATTTCCAACTGTGAGTCATCATTTATAGTTTCCTTTAACGGATCACTACCTCTGTCCACTCTTTGATCCAACGGTTGCGATTTTTGGCAATACTATCGGAGTTGAGGCGTGTAGAGGTGGCTGGCTTTTCCGCAAAATCTGCAAATACTCCTTTGGTGACAGCGAGTTTATTTACTGGGAACACCCACATCCTAGTCGGAAAATCCTCTTGGAACGTTCTATCCATGGCAAAATCCACGAAATGTTTCGCTAGGATTTCATGCGATGTGCCTTGTAAGATTCCAATTCCTTCAATTTGCATAAATGCTGAGTCAGTACTAGTGATGATGCGACTTGGAGGGGTAGTGTACTTGCCTTCCGAGTAAAAGATTTCTGCTGCTGGACTTGTCGAGTAACTTACAACTAGTGGACGAGTCCCTCCATGTATGGAAAAATCTCCGTAATATGAATCACTCCACCCGTTTTTGATAAGAACGTCGTTGTCTTTAAGGTCGCGCCAATAGTCGAGGTATGTGTAGCTACCAGTTTCTCCAAATTGAGCGATGGTGCTCAACAAAAATGCTAGCCCGGGAGATGATGTGGCAGGGTTTTGGACCACTAAAGTTCCCTTAAAACTAGGATCGGTTAAATCAAGCAGAGTTTCGGGCTCAGCCAGTCCCTTTGTTGCCAGCAATGCATGGTCATAGTTGATGGTGACAAATCCAACATCTACTGGCATGACTCTATTGCCTAAATCTAAATGATAGCTATCTGGGACATTGTCAAGCAACGGAGATCTATAAGCTATGAAAATATTTTCCTCGAGGGCTCGGGAGAGGAAAGTGTTATCGATACCGTACAATATATCTGCTATAGGATTGGTTTTAGTAAGTATAGCTTTGTTAATTACTTCTCCCGCGTCCCCACCCTTCATAATTGAGATAGTGGCATTGAATTCCATTTCGAACTCAGCTATGACCGCTGCTCCTATATCAAAGCTATCATGTGTTAGTATCGTTAATTCCTTGGGGCTAGAGGGTGTTTCTTCTGCGGTACATGCTAGGGGCATTATTCCTGTTACTAGAAATGCTAGGAAGAGACAGAGTAGTTTTATCATTGCTACATCCTCAATATTTAGATAGATAATGGTGGGGCTGATTACAAAAGCGCCACCGGGAGGTCCCAGCAGCGCTTTTGTAATACGTCTTTCCCTTCGCTGGCGTTATCCAGATCAGGTTTCGGCGGTCGACAGCGTGTACACTGCCCTCTCAACCGGTGGTATGCCGGCTCCCGCAAGACCCTTGACTATATAATTGTTACTCCGTCTATCATAGGTGCAGAGCTGGAAAGTGTCTAGTAATTTCTTTTTTGACGATAGTTAAGATTTTCTGACACTGAGTTCCAATTTCCTCTCTTGGTTCTCAGATTCTGCGAGAGGGAATTCTATTTCGATCATGCCATTGTTAAAGACGGCTTCTGCAGTGGACAGATCAAGTGCTCGTGGGATAGCAGTGATATATTCGTAGTTCATCGTTGCAGTCTCCCCCTTAATCGTTATAGTTCGGTTTGTTTCGTTGACTGTGACATCAATAGCCTCTTTTTCAATTCCAGGAACAGGGGCTTGGATCATGTATGTGTTTTCGTTTTTGATTACACGTACTTGGCTTGGAGTTCTGTATGTGCGGTCAGGACTCCAAAATCTCCCGAGCAATGCGTCCCCGGTATTAAGCGATGCGAATGGGTTATTGTTATACGGTATGATCATTATTTATACTCCTTATAATATATATGATATGAGTCGACTCGTATCAAGTATAGCACACGTGATGGCTATGTCAACTTAGGAGGGACCCTTCCTATGAGATTTCATCTGCTACAATCTGATCAGAAGATCAAGGAATCTTATTGGGGGAGTGCAGCGGACGTTGCTTCTTGGTGACCTTTGTATTTAGTAGCTGAAACTTTGACTGAACAGGTGAGGGCTATGGCGGAAAATGAGAGAATATTTTCAGACTATCATGGCAGAGGTAGTAGCGTTAGGTTTGATTGGATTGAAGATTTGGGAGTGGAACAGCCGGATATTCCTGTTCCTCCACAATGGGACCCATTAGTAAGAAAAGCGTCAGAGAAGGAAGGGGACATCCCGTTTCTTACTATCAAAGAGGCAGCGGACAGGATTAAGACACGAGACTTGTCCCCGGTCGCCCTGACCACAGCCTTACTTGAACGGATAGAGAGACTTAACCCTTTGCTCAATGCTTATATTACAGTCACCAGCGATTTGGCTTTGGAGCAGGCACGAAATGCTGAAGCGGAAATTGAGAAGGGGCTATATCGTGGTCCACTTCATGGGATTCCTATCTGTTTGAAAGATCTCATTGCTACTGAGGGGGTCCTTACTACAGGTGGTACAGCTGCATTTTCTGACTGGGTGCCTAGAGAGGATGCAACGGTGTGGATTCTCTTACGAGAGGCAGGGGCGATTCTTTTGGGTAAGACAGGGCTTCATGAGATGGCTGCTGGTTTCACAAATTACAATCCGTTCTATGGTGTGACTAGGAATCCGTGGAACCCTCAGAGGATTACTGGCGGTTCAAGTGGAGGCAGTGCTGCAGCTGTTGCTGGTAACCTCTGCCTTGGGTCTATCGGAAGCGATACAGCTGGGTCTATTCGAGTTCCTTCATCATTCTCTGGTTTAACGGGGCTAAAGCCTACATATGGAAGGGTTAGCACCTTTGGGACTCTCTATCTTTCATGGATTCGTGATCATTTAGGGCCCATGGCAAAAACTGCTGAGGATGCAGCTATTTTACTCGGGGCAATATCGGGATATGACCCTAAAAATCCCTTTTCAGCGATGGGGGCTCCTGAGGAGTTTACAAAGGAATTTTCAGATGATCTTAAAGGTGTTCAGTTGTTGGTGCCTACGAATTATTTCTGGGATTTTGATGGAGGGGCAGATACTGATGGAAATGGATTGGATCCGCAGGTAAGGATCTCGGTGGAATCTGCTATTGAAGTCCTCAATGGCTTGGGGGCAACAATAACGTATAGAGAATTACCATCAATCGGAGAAGGGCGTGATTTGGCTAATCCAGCTGAACGAGCTTTTTTTCTTGAACGTATGGCCCCGGAGAGAAAAGAACGCTTTAGTGCACAATATCGGTACGGATTGGAATGGGGAGAAAAAATGGCAGCGGTGGACTATATGCAATACATAGAAAGAACCAATGCTGTGAGGAACGTTCTAGAAAATGCATTGCAGGGATATGATGCTATGATTATGCCGACTGTCCCGATTGTTGCTCCACGTGTTGATAAAGTACGTGAAGAAGTTATAGAGGCTGAGGCTGCCTTAGCTATGGCCATAGCAGACAATCAACCCCCACCTGCACGGACAGGAAGCATGTCATTTGTCGGACGCTACACCTCTCCTTTCAATCTTAGTGGCCAGCCGGCCTTGACTGTCCCGTGTGGAGTCAATGACATGGGGTTGCCAATAGGTATGATGATCGCTGGGAATAGGTTTGAAGATGCCACAATATTGCGTATAGGACACGCCTTTCAATCCGCAACTCAATGGCATAAACAAGTACCAACGCTAAACAAGTGAAGATTCCCATACTGTGATGGGCTGAAGTTGTTGTAGTTGTCATGCAACTAGGCGGTTGTCCGTGATGTTGCAAATGCCCCAGATGCATTTGGCGTTCTCAAGTAAAGTGTCTTAAATCCTGAGATTTCCCAATTCTTCACGCTTTCTATATTCGTTGTAAGATATAGTGAGTAGGTTTATAGTATAGGCGGCAAATCGTCAATTACACAGGGAGTGAATTATGAAACTGGTGTTTTTCAACGAATTTAACCTGGGAGTCGTAAAAGGTCAGGACGTAGTTGATATCTCGGAAGCAGTTAAAAATATACCACGAGTTGGTCCTGGTGATTTGATGTCAAGACTGATTGAGCGGTTCGATGACTATCGTGCTGCAATTGAGGCATTGGTGTCTACTGGTAGTGGTGTACCAATTGACTCAGTGCGTTTGCGGGCTCCACTTCCGAAACCCGGAAAAATTCTTTGCATGGCTGGTAATTATCTAGAGAATGGGACTCTTACTGAGCCTCGGCCTATCAATGGTTTCTTGAAGAATCGTAACGCAGTGATCGGGGATGGCGATACAGTTATTTTACCACCAGCACCGGTCACAATTTTTCATCATGAAGCTGAAGCAGGACTGGTGATTGGGAAGAAGGCATCAAAGGTCAAGGCAGCAGATGCTTACGATTACATTTTTGGGTACACGAACGTGATTGACGTCTCTGCGAGAGGGCTTGGTCCTGAAGGTATGGATGCCTTCTTTATGGGGAAGTCGTGGCACTCATTTGCTCCTATAGGTCCGTATCTTGTTACTGCCGAAGAAGTCCCTGATCCACAGGACATGCATATACAATTGTGGGTTAACGGTGATATCCGTCAGGATTACAGTACTAGCGATATGGGCCATAAGATTCCGGAAACTATTGAATGGGCATCATCAATTGCGACCTTGAATCCCGGGGATGTTTTGTTCTTAGGTACTAATCACCAAGGACTTGGTTCTCTTCAGGATGGGGATCAGGTTGAAATGGGAATAGAAGGACTCGGAAGGATTCATCTCAATATCAACGAAAACTTAAAGAGAGAATGGGCACGAGGCGTGGACCGTTCTGTCGCTGATAGGATCGCTGGGCGCTAACTATCGTGGGTATAAAGAATTCAGGAAAGGGTAAGTAAAATGAAATTAGTATTTTTCAATGATAACAAATTGGGTTTAATCAAAGATAACACCGTCGTAGATTTGAGTGGACTGGTGGGTGAGATTAACGCACCGACGCCACAAGACCTGATCAATACGGTCATTAGTGAATTCGATTCTCGTTATAGGGCCCGATTCCTTCTTGAGTCGGAATCTGCAACAGGGATCCCAATAAAGGATGTGAACATACATGCCCCACTCCCGAAGCCAGGACAAATAGTGGCAATGGCTGCTAATTATCTGGAGAACGGGGCACTTAGTGAACCTAGGCCGATTAATGCTTTCTTTAAGTCTCCTGAATCGGTAATTGGGAATGGAGAGACGGTGGTTATACCTCCAGTACCGGCGACGATCTTCCATCATGAAGCTGAATTAGGAATTGTGATAGGTAAAGTAGCTGAGAATGTGCCAGCTGACCAAGCAGAGAAACATATCTTTGGGTATGTCAACTTCATTGACGTGTCTGCCCGTGGACTAGGCGGTGTGAGTTTTTACTGGGGTAAATCTTGGGATACGTTTGGGCCGATGGGTCCCTATCTCGTTACTGCTGATGAGATCGAGGATGATCAGAACCTACAGGTTAAACTCTGGGTAAACAATCAATTAAGACAGGACTACAACACCAGTGATATGGGGCATAAGATACCCCGTATTATTGAGTGGGCTTCTTCTATAGTGAGACTTGAGCCTGGAGATATTGTCATTTGTGGTACAAATCACCAAGGGCTTGGGGCAGTTCAGGATGGTGACTCTGTTGAAATAGAGACTGAAGGATTAGGTAAACTCCAAGTTAGCGTTCGAGATAATCTCAAAAGAGCGTGGCCTGCCAGTGTTGATAAGGAAATAGGGGACAGAGTAGCAGGCAGGAACTAGAATTCCCGTTTCTCTAGTCACGATGTGTAATTTAAAGGAGCTAGTCTATGATATGCCGCAACTGTGGTACAGAGAACGAACAGGGGGTGGCTTTTTGTGGTAACTGTGGAGTTGTACAAAACGAGGAGAATAGTGCTGTCGTAGGCATCGGTTCCCAGCAGCAGTCGGCGCAGGTTGGTTTTACTGATGCCGTTCGCCTTGGACTAAAGCGATGGAACGATTTTCAGGGTCGATCAACCAGAGCTGAATTTTGGTGGTGGGTGCTTTTCGGTACATTGGTTTCTGTGAGCAGTCAAATAATTGATGCGATTCTTGGTTTTGGGATTGTTCAGGTCATTGCCAGTCTTGCCTTGCTGATCCCTGGATTGGCGCTATCAGTTAGGCGGCTCCACGATATAAACAGAACAGGGTGGTGGCTGTTGCTCTATTTGGGGGCTATAGTCTTTATTCCGTTCCTTATCTTGTTCTATTTTTACGTTCAGCCCAGCGATCAGGAATCTAACAGATTTGGTCCTCGTCCTTAGTCTACTAAAGAAGGTGTACTAACAAACAAAGAGAAACTCTCCAGTACGGATAGTAGTGGAGAGTTTCTCTTTGTTTGATGGGGTCGATGTATAATCTCTTCGTTTGTTACCAAGCTGTCGAACAGGTACGAGCAGCTGAGAATATACTGGGGACTGTTTGGAATCATAGAGGTATAGCACAGATATGAGGCTATTGTTTAGTCACAGACGATTTCGGTTTGTTTGGTTAGTTAACATATGCGATGAAGCTGGCCTGTTGGTCTATTTTACTGTGCAAGGTTGGTTGGCCTTGTTACTGACCGATTCCGCGTTTTGGGTGGGGGTCACAGCGGCAATGAATGGCATGGCCCTTATGTCGTTTAGTTTGATATCAGGAGTACTTGCTGATCGAGTCGATAGGAGAGTGGTACTGTCAGTGAGCATGGCTGTGCAAGCAAGTTTGGCATTTGCTACAGCAATGTTGATCTTTACTGGGCGGATCGAACTCTGGCATTTATTAGTTATGACTTTCTTACGAGGATCCGCAGGAGCAGTTAAACTACCTTCAAGAATGGCTATTTTACTGGACGTTGTTGAACGACGGGATTTACTTAAGGCGACGGCGACTAATTATGTTGGCATGAGTATCACGGGAATCATCATACCGACAGTTGCGGGGTTAGTGGTGCAGTCAACAGATATTGCTTGGGCTTATATCTTGATGGGGGTGGCATGGGCACTGGGGCCAGTAACCCTAATTGGTTTGAGGGGACTGAAGGTGGCGAAAGAGATCACTAGTTCACCGTTTCAGGATTTCAAACAGGGAGTGAGTTACGTATTCACCACTGCACACGTGCGCGCCCTGGTTGTCATGGTTTTTCTGGGAGATTTTTTTGGTTGGGGTGTTGAAGCAATGCTTCCTGTAATGGTACGAGACGTGCTTGATGGTGGCCCTGCGGGCGTGGGGTATATGTTTTCCGCAATTAATGTCGGAATATTGGTGTCCACTCTAGTGATTGCGAACGTTGCGGAAATCAAAAATAAACCTGCGCTGATGGTTGCAGGGTATATAGGATTCGGGGGTTGCTTGATATTGTTTGCGATGTCTCCTTGGCTGATTCTCTCCTTAGTTTTGATGAGCTTAGTAGGGCTATCAGCTGGTGCTGCGGAAACAAGTATGGATACTTTGCTTCAAACCACAGTGCCAGATAAGATGAGGGGACGGGTGATGAGTTTTCGGGCTTTTAGTATTGGAGCTTCTGGTTCTTCCGGGTTCTATACTGGTGGAGTTGCTTTGTTTTTTGGGGCACCGATAGCGATAGCAATTGGCGGTGGCATGCTTGTTCTAAATGGCATCAGGATGATAAGAGGGGTAGCAAGGGTTTTTTTGGAACCTGCCTCTGAGAGTGCCAGTAAATAATTTGTAGCTGCGAACTGCACTTACTAGGAACACACATGTGTTATACCTAAAGTGAATTTGATAAGGTTATCAGTCCGAGAGGTCTCCTATATTTAGTAGGGAATCCCGTAAGCCAAGGGGCTTCACCGCTAGCTGAGTGCCAGTATCTTTATACCGTCTCTATCGTCTCTAGGAAAATCACCACAGGAAAAGAAGTGTTCCCTGTTTTCCTTTCCTTATTGCGTTCTTCTTTGGCGACCGAAACTCTTCAATGAATGCCTCTTTACTGGGGAGTCTATCAGAAATAATATGGGCTTTATTAGGGTTGTCTATTTCTCGATAGATAGTGGGTTCGCTGCTTCTTGTCGG